>JAEIGA010007792.1_pt1 | contig 16246 bp, 19 predicted proteins | sample 9270691 | NCBI WGS metagenome assembly JAEIGA01 (sample SAMN17057246, study PRJNA624740) | gut metagenome | biome: biome; isolation source: fecal sample | host: Bos grunniens | place: China: Xizang | collected 2019
CCAAATCTCTATATGAACAAATGTAGTAAGATTTGTCCAAATTCTCTATATGAACAAATGTAGTAAGCCCTTTTGATTGATTGGATTGGCAGCCATATAGACCACCAATCCTCTCAATTTATGCATTCATCTCACGATAAAGTGTGAGTGCATCTTTTGCAGCAGACGCATCAACATCATCAATGATGACATTGGCAACAAATTCGTCTTCAATAACGAATTTAGCACTGCAGCCAAGACATACAGAAACTACAACATCAACTGCATCTACTCCAAAGAGTTTTTCAGCAGTACGAACAGTAGGAGTCGCCTTGCCAAATGAGATATTCTCAAGTGCAGTAGCAGGCTCATTATTAATGGCAACAAAAATACGAACTACTCTAACCTCTTTATCACCATCTTTCATAATGATGTTACGAGTAAAGCACGATACTCTGTTAATGGTTGCATTAACAACTTCCGCATTAGCATTTGCAACAGTTTCAGTGCTTGTTGCTGGCACAATGTTCTTATCCATAGTCGTAGTTATTTGGATAGCAGATGAATGAATCACAGGACGAAAGGCTGCATCTGCACCAGTCTGACTCGTCAGAATCTATTTAAGTTCAAATGTAGTAAGAAATTTATTTATATATGGAGGAAAATTTCTATTTCCAATAGGAATTTGACGGGGGCGTTGAATCGTTAGATCAACCCCGGGGGTAGTTGTAGTAAGAGCTCCTCCCTTACACTAATAAAATCAAAATTCTACATCTTTATCTTCTCAATTTATTTTATCTATAAAATTAACTTTTTACATTTTATCATTACCACTTAAAATAATTTATTATCATTACACCAACCAAATCAAATTTCACAACCCCTAAAATCTCTCTTATTATCTTTACTAAAACAAACTTTCTCATAAACACAACCAAAAATAAATTCCATAAACCTTTTAATAAACATAAATAAAATTAAAATATTCGTTTTTATAAATTCTATTATTGGTATATTATTTATTTTCATAATTATAAACATTTGATTATTTAACATCATTTTGTGGATTACAATTATTAATATTATATTTATTATTAGTCTATTATTGAACTCATGTATGATTATATGTTATTTCATATCATTTAATATCATTAAATTTCAGATTATTATATTTAATATTAGTAAGTGTAATTTAATATTTGTAAATATTAGCCGATTCTGCTGTATAAGATTGTGTCTAATTTGCCCGTAGAGGAAATATGCCCATTAGCTAGCTTACTATTATTATCATTATTATTAATTTGTCCAGCTTAAATATGTGTAAAATCATCATATAACATATGCTTTATTATCATCTAAATCGGCTTAAATATATGCTTTATTAGTATATAAAATATGCTTAAACATATGTAAAATTATATGTATAATTGGCTAGAATGTATGCTCAGACATATGCTAGAATACCTGCAAATAAGAGCAGTTGTAAATCTGATATTATAAAAATATGAATAAAAATATCAATAATCGCTAGTATTATCTGCTAGAACATATGCTAGATTACTAACATCAAAAGTGGTCTTATATATAAGGAATTAGTCTATTATTAATCTGATATAAATCAGATATTATCAGATATGGCGTGTGCGTATGCGTGCGTGCGTGTATATGTGCAAGCCTGTGCGTGCGCGTGCGAACCTGTGCGAATTATAATGGTGGACAAGATGTAGCTCGAACACATATTCATACAAATGATGATACAGCTAGAGATAATAAAGTGTAAAATAAATTTGCAATATTGACAAAATTTGCGTATGTTTGTGTCATATTAATGATAGTAATGATATGGCAAATGATATTAAAAATAGTGATATTCTTTATATAAATAGACTTACAAATACTATTTATAAAGATGGAGAAATACTTGAATCTTCAATCAAAAAAGATAAGAAACAAACTCAGCAAGATACTATATTTGATATATTTGCTAAAATATTAGTTCATAATTTTGAACAAAGGAAAGTTCTATATCATGTTATATTTGATAAAGAAGAATATACTCGTAAAACTTTATCTAATAAGTTAAGTATATTATATGAAAAAAGTCCTAGAACTTATGAACGAGCAATAGATTGTTTATTTGGTCGTAGAATACTTAGAGTAGACAGAAACAAAGTAATTAAAGTACCTATTGAATATGATTTATCATTGCTTGATTTAGATTCAGTTAAAAGTATTGTTATTCACATTAATTAAAATTTTAGTATGGTACAATTAAAAAAAGGACAAGGTAAAGAATTTGAAAATACTCCTAGAGTAAAACCTAATAAATAAATTAAAGTTATGCTTACACTTAAAAATTCTAAAAGAGGATATGAACTTCATGTCCCTAGCAAATTTTCAGAGCTTGATTTTGAAGCTATTTCTAATGTAATTGCTAATGTAAATGTATCTGAGCATTATGCAGTAATTGCACTATGTCAATCATTTGGTGCTTTCCAACTTTCAACTCTTGGTGCTAAATCTAATAAAGATACTAATGTACCAGTTAGTTGTAATTTTGTTAAAGCAAATGATCCTAACAACAAAATTAAGGCAGTTCCTGGAGATAAAGTTATTATGTCTAGAAGTGATATTGAACTAGCGGTTCATCTTCCTATGAACTTCGGTCTTTCAACATCTAATATTGCTGCAACAGTTGAAGACTGTCCAGATGTAAGAACAATGCTTCGTAATGGACCTGTTGATGAAAATGGTAAACTCATTAATGAACTTATTGCTGTGGAATTTAAACTAGTTCCTCTTTCTGCAATTAGAGCAGTTGTTTCTAAAACACAACCTCATACAGATATTTATAAATCTGTAATTAAAGCAGAAGCGTAGATAGGTGGTGCATCCTTCCCTACGGGCAAGTTAGTATAAATCAGATATGGACAAAACGACAGATTGGAACAAACGTTTTGATAATATTAGATTAAATAAACTTGAATACGAAGAAAAAGATATTAATGATATTTTATCTGATATTGATTTTGAAACAGAAGATGATAAATTATTAATGAAAGATGTAATATCTAATTTAGAGTCTGTTGTTGCTGAAGAAGTTAAAAATGGAAAATGTGTACAAATACCTTATATCGGTTCTGTAAGAAAAAATCCATTAAAAGAAACTTTAGAAAAGAATAGAACTAATTTTAGAATTGCAGCTAAATCTCTTTCTAAAGAAGGTTTTAAAGAACATTGCTCTTTAATATTCAAACAAAAGAAAGATGAACTTCGTATTCAAGATTATGAAAAATCTAAAGTTAAACAGATACGTAAAAGACATCGAAAAGAATTTGAAAGATTATATGTTGATATAGGTCCTGCTTATGCCAATATGTATATCAAATCTAAAATGATGTTAGCACCTGTTCTTTTTGACGAAGAATTTGAAGAAAGATATCAAGAATTAAATAGAAATGAACAATCTTGAAATAGATAAACTTTTAGTAATTGACAATACTGGGATGCCACAAGCTCCCGGTATTCGTCAATTAATGGATAAAGATATAGCTTTGTTATGGCAGCGAGATACTACTAAAGATAAAAGAAATTATATTGCTCAATGTGGTATTATTTATTATCTTGGAGATCCTAAAAGTCCTGCTAGACAACAAGGTCTTTCTGATACAGAAGCACTTGCTATGGCAAGAGAACAATTTGATTTGCCTAAAGATTATCTTCCAGATTCTCTTGTTAAGAAACTTATTGATAAATATTATAAACAAAATATTACAGAAGCAGGTGTTGCTATTGAAAACTTAAATAAATCAATTCATCTTATATCTCTTGCGGCAAATAAAATTAATGATTTGCTTAATAAGAAACTTACACAAAATATAACAGAAGATGACATACCTGGAGTTTTAGCTTTAATAGATTCTGTTGCAAAAAAGATTACTGAAGTCCCTAATCTTGTTAAAGCATTAGGTGTTGCTTATGAAAATCTTAGAACAGAAGAAGAAACTAAATTAGCAAGAGGAGGTATGGTTATTTCTTCTAGTATGGATGCAGATTCAAATTAATATAATATGTTACAACTTAGAGATACAAGGTATAACGATGTTAGATTAATCTTTCATGAAGAAGAACATAAATATAACGATACATATGGAAATGATTATACAAGCACTACTACCATATTACATAAATATCAACCCACATTTGATAAATCTTATTGGCTTAAGAAGAAATCCCGCGAATTAGGTATTAGTCAAAAAGAACTTGCTAAACAATGGCAAACTATTACTGATGAAGCTTGTGAAAGAGGAACTAATACTCATAATGGATTAGAAAATGGAATTAAAGGTTCTAGTAAATTTAAAAGAGCTGTTGAACATCTTAGACGACCAGATGGTCAAATGATTACAGTAGCTGATTTACCTAATATTAATATGAATATCGAACCTTTAAAAGTTTCAGATTTTATTGAACTTACTGAGAACAAATATCCCGATATTTATAAAGTATTTGAATATTATACAAACAAAGGATATAAAATATATTCTGAAATTGGAGCATTTTTAATTGATTATCTAATATCTGGAACAATAGATGTTCTTCTTATTAGAGACGATCAATTTGTAATAGGTGATTGGAAAACTAACCGTGGAGGACTTAAATTTGAAAGTGGCTATTATAAAAAAGATAAACAACAAAAGCCTGCTCAGCAAACAGATATATGGGTTCCTAAAAGCGAGAGTCTTTTACCTCCGCCTATTAATCTTCCTAATTGTAATGGTAGCATATATAATATGCAGTTGTCAGTGTATGCTTTCATGGTTGAAACAATATTAGGAATACCAAATGCAGGTCTTTGGCTTTTTCATATTGATAGTGATTTTGAATTAAATGAATATGGTATGCCTAAAAGATTTCCTGATGGTCTTTATCATATTAAAGAAAATCCTGTCGAAAAAACAACTTTTCATCCTATGAAATATCTTCGTAATGAAGTTATACAAATTATGAATGATAGAAAGAAAGCTATTGAAGCAGATATAGTTAGAAGTAAAACTTTATTTTAATATATGGATAAATTTGATTGGTTTTTGATATTTATAGGAACTATCATAGCTATAATTTTCTTTCTAATTGGTGCAAATAATCCTATAAAGAAAGAAATTGAAATTCAACGTGACACAATTATAGTTACTGCAATAGACTATAACACAATGAAACAAAATGATAGTTTATGTTATGTAATTGATTCTATTAAAACCCTTAATTCTAAATATGAAGAAGAGCTTAATATTGCTTTATTTAAAATAGATAGAATTAAAGAATATAATAGAATTGCTGGAAATGGTAATAATATTAAATATCTAAGAGGTTGGATTAATAGGACATTGAATGAATAACATGATTGTAACAATAAATAATCAAGATTATGTTGTAACAGACATGACTGAGATAGGTAAAAACATGGATAAAGTTTATAAATATAATGTTTTTACTCTAGATTATAAACATATTGTAACTATCGTTGCAGAAAACTTTGAAGATTTTACAAACAAATTAACTAAATATTTAAATAATGAGGTGGTGTGAGGCATACATACAAATGAAAGAAAATAAAGCATTTGTAAGAAGAACTACTTGGGGTCATAAATATTTTGTTTGGCTTAAACCTGAATTTATGATTCAAGAAGATTGGTGTAAAGACGAAAATCTTAAAAAACTTGTATCTACTTTTGGAGCATTGAATGATGAAGGTAAAAGAGTTCTTAAAGGAGAAGAAGCTTTTTCTTTATTTGATGGTAGAAGTGTACAACCAGGTTGGTATCCTAGACCAGAAGATAGAATGGCGGATGATTGGATAGTTGTTAATATTTAATTAAATATAATATGAAAATATTTTATAACAAATTCTTTGAATGTGGAAGATTAGTTTTAGCTTTTCAAAGATTTAATAGAGGTTATAAAAATCTTCCTACAAAGTTTTATAAAAATGGAATACGCATTGTAAAAAACTCTGAAGAAACAGGTGTTCATTTTATTTGTGGAGTTTATAAATTAATTATAATTTGTTTAAAGAAAAATGGCTGATTTTGACATTGCTTTTGAAAAAGTAGTTTTTAATGAGGGAGGATATGTAAACGATCCAGATGATGCCGGTGGTGAAACATATATGGGTATATCTCGTAGAGCTCATCCTAATGCAATAATTTGGAAACATATTGATAAAATTACTGCCAAATATAAAACTGCTAAAACTATTACTAAATATCTTAAACAAAATAAAGAACTTACTCAAGAGATAAAAGCATTATATAAATCTGATTATTGGGCACCTCTTAAACTTAATGTTGAAAAAAGTCAAAGACTTGCAAATCAAATTTTCGATAGTGCAGTAAATAGAGGAGTAAGTGCTACATTAGCATCTTTAAAAAGAGTTAAAAATGAAATGGATTCAGTTAAGTCATAGTTTATTTTGGATATTACTTGTAGCTATTGTTGCTATCATTGGTTATTATGTTGGAAATAGTAATTCCAATAATAACTTGCCCGTAGAGGAAGAATGCGATACAATATATAATAGAGTAGTAATAGATAGCATTAAATATAATATTATTACTAAAGATAGTATAATAACTAATTTAATATATGAATATGAAATCAAAATTATTGAAATTGAAAATATGTCTGATAGTGCTAGTGTTGAGTTGTTTAAGGACTTATGCACAAGTGATTCCCTCTACGGGGGAGATAGATAGAACAGATACTGCTCTAGTAACTATTCCTATAAAATATATTCATTTGGCTAATCAAAAACTTATTGAAAGGCAATATTTATTAGAAGTTAATGAATATAAAGATTCTATTATAGTAGATTATAAAAAGTATACTGAACAACAAGAAAAAGTTATTAAACAATTTCAAGATAAGGTAGACAATTATAATAGAATAAATGAAGATATGGGCAAACGACTTCAAAGACAAAAGAAAGTTAGTTTAGTTTGTGGTTCTGTTGCAGCTGCTTCTATTGCAGTTATTGTATTAACAGCTATATGTAATTGATATGGAAGGTACAGGGTATCCGTTTTTAGATTATATAAATGAAGATAAATCTCATTATATTCATGCTAAGGATTTTAGGATAGATATTGAAAATCCAAAAATGAATAGTTATACTGTAGAAGATTCGTATTGGAAAACTCATGAATATAAAACTTATGTTGATGATGACGATTTATTTTTGGTAGGATATTCTGGAGGATTTCTTATGAATATTCGTCCAGGTTATCGTTTTATAAATACTAATTTATTTTATGAAGTAGCTGATTTTTATAGAAAGAATAAATGTTTTACTACATATAAAGAAGATTCTATACCTCATAGACAATTTAGAAAAAGAGAACAGTATAGAAGAACTCATGGATATTCTGCTCCTTGTTTACTTTGTCCAGATGGTAGTATAAAGAATGTTCGTATTACAGGGGATCATTATAATTTTCTTAATTATACTAGAATTGAACAGCTTGATGAATCTACTGTTAAAATAGGTGTTACAAATACAGCTACTAAAACATATGATTTTCCTAAATTTTTTGATGCTCAGTTTTGGATGTATCACGTTCTTGAATTTGCTAAGAATAATGGTTTTCATATAATAATTGACAAAACTCGTCGTGGTGGTTTTTCTTATATGATGGCATCAACATCTGCTAATGCAGTTAATGTTCAACCTCGTAAAGTGGTTATTAATGTTGCAGCAGATAAAAAATATTTGACTATGACAGGAGGTCTTACAGACTTTGCTATAAATGGTCTTAAATTTTATGAAGAAAAAACACCTTTCAAACGAGGAGTATTTAGTACAGTAAAAGATAATTTTAGATTAGGTTATAAATTACCTAATGGAATCGAAGCTGACAATAGTTGGAGAAGTTCTCTTCTTTCAGTTTCTGCAATGAATAATCCAGATTGTGCCATTGGTAAAGATGCTATTATAGTTAATGTGGAAGAGGTGTCTACAATGGAAAATTTTGATGACTTTATGCAAGTTACTGAACCTGCAATGCGAACAGGTGCTTATACGACAGGTATATTAAGAGCTTGGGGAACTGCTACTTCAGGTAATATGCAAGTGTTTGAAGAAAACTTTTATAATCCTAAAGCATATAATTTTCTTCCAATGGAAAATGTTTGGGATAAAGATATGCGTCATGAAATATGTGGATTCTTTAAACCTTATTGTTGGGCTTTGCAAGGAGAGATAAATGGAATAAAAGGTGTAGATGAGTGGGGTAATAGTAATATTCTAATAGGTCTTGAAATATCAGCTAAAGAAAGAAAAGCTAAGAAAGATTCAGCTAAGACTTATGCAGAATTTATTAATTATCTTGGTCAGTATGCTAATTATCCATCTGAATCATTTAGTAGTGCTACTGAAAATATATTTAGTTCAGAAGAACTTACTGAATGGGAAAATAGACTTCGTATAGATTCTGATTTACATTTTTATGTAGATGGAATACTTGAGGAAGATGAAATAGGAAATGTTCGTTTTATTTCAAATAAGCAACATGGAATAAAAGGAAACAAAGTGTATGATTATATTACAGGTGTTCCTAGAAAAGGTCATGAAGACCCTCATGGTTGTGTACGAAGATGGTTTGCGCCAGAAACAATTGAACAGACAAATCAATATGGAAATTCTATAAGAATAGTACCGGAAGGTCTATATAGTATAACATATGACCCTGTTGGTGTAGACAAAGATAAAAATGAAATTACCAACAAGCATTCTCATAATAGTATAAAAGTATGGATGAATCCTCACTATCTTAATGGATTTAAACAGAAACTTGTTGCTTGTTATTATGGTAGACCTGATACTTTGGAAGAAGCAGATAGAATTTGTTATTTACTTGCAAAGTATTATAATTGTATTAAATCGACAAATGTCGAAGTTAATAGAGGTGAAACTGTAAGTAACTTTAAGAAATGGAAAGCTCTTAAATATTTATCATCAGAACCTCTACATGTTTGGGATCAAAGTTATAAAGGAAAAGTTAATAATACCTATGGATATAATATGGGTAGTCCTGATAAAAAACTTAATGGTCTTAGACTTTTGCGAGAATTCCTCTATGAAGAAATAGGAAAAGATGAAAATGGAAATCCTATAAGAAATTTTCATAGAATATATGATTACCAAACAATACTTGAATTAAAGAAATGGAGTGTTAAAGGAAACTTTGACCGAGTATCTGAAATGATACTTCGTGGTATTGAATGGAAAGGAATGGCTCTTGATGCTGAAAACAGACTTGAAGATAGAAGAAAACTTGTAGAGTCTGACGAAGAGTATCAAGACAATATTATGAATAGAAGTTGGTTTTAAATAATAATATATAAAATGGTTAGTAATATTCAGAATGTAGATTTTCCTAGTCAAAGAGTATCTGACAAAGAAAAGGAAAAATATTCTTGGTATTCTGCTTGTACTGATTTTATTATCGCACAAGGAGAATCATATAAAGATACAGCTGAAATAGAACTTAAATATAATGTTCTTCAAGGTAGAATACCAGAAGAATTTTATAGAAAGACAATCAATCCATATAATAGTAAAAACGAATGTTATACTAGATTTCCTGCTACTCTTCGTAATTATGACTTGATGAAAGGAGTAATTAGAAGATATATTGGAGAATATTTATCTAATCCTCACGACTTTATCGTATCTGCCAATAATGCTGAAGTTGTATTAGCTAAAAACGCTAGACTTAGACAAGAACTTAATAATATAGTTCAAAAGCAAATTGCAGCTAAAATACAACAAATGTATGCAGACTATATTAATCAAGGAGGAGATCCTCAACAATTTAATCCTCAAGAACAATTTAATGTAGAACAATTTGTTAAAGAGTTTAATGAGAATTTTATTGATGATATTTCTGCACAAGGTCAAGAGATTTTAAATGTTATTAAAGATATCACAGAAGATAATCTTTTTTATGCAAGAGCTTATTTTGATTTTGTAACATTTGGACAATGTTATACATATTCAGAAGTTGTAGGTGAAAAGCTAATTAAAAGAAATGTTGCTGTAAGAGATGCTTATCCTATTCCTAACGACAACCAATTTGTTGAAGATTTTGATATGTTTGCTGAAAGAAGAAAACTATCATATCAACAAATCATTGACGAATTTGATGAATATCTTACAGAAAAAGATAGACAATTTCTCGATACATATTACGCTAAACATAGTGTAAGAAATACAGGAATTGAATATAGCTATGATATTTATAAAACATATTTCCCTGAATGTTGTTGTAAATTTAAAGATGAAGATAAAGAATTGTTTCATTCTGCTCCAAATATGCAACGAGATGTAAATGGAGATTTATATGATGTTTGGCATGTAGTATGGAGAGGAGAAACTAAAAAAGCTATTGTAACATATATTAACGAAGTAGGTTTAGTTGCTGAGAGAGTTGAACTAGGAGATTATAAATTAAACAGAGAAATTGGAGATTTATCTATTGAATATGTTTATGTGCCTCAAGTTTATGAAGCTGTAAGAATTGGAACTAGAACTACTGCAATTTATCCATATAAAGCAAGAGCTATTGCTTTTGATAGAGACGGTAAGCTTCCATATAATGGTTTAATGGAACTTCTTCCAGGATTTGGAACATTTAGTATTATAGATATAATGACTCCATATCAAACATTTTATAATATTGTTTCTTACCACAGGGAAATAGCCATTGCTAAAAATAAACTTTCTGTTCTTCTTATTGCTCGTTCTCTTTTAGGTAAAGTTCCTGAAGATACTATTTATAAAATGTTAGCTGACGGAGTTCTGTATATTGATGATGAAAATGATCAAGGTATGCTTAGAGCTCAACAAGTTAGAATGGTAAATACTTCTTATGGAGATTATATTACTCAATTAACAAATCTTCTTGCCGATATTAAGCAACAGGCAGAAATGCAAGTAGATATGACTCCTCAGCGATATGGAGAAATTGCTAACAGTGCTGGTAAAGGAGTTACAGAAGAAGCTATTGTTAGAGGTAGTATGGGTTCTGTTATTGTAGAGATTATGATGGATGCTGTTCGTGAAAGAGATTATGCAAGAGATATGGATTACACCAAACTCGCTTGGATTGACGGTCTTAATACATCTTTCCGTGATGCAGAAAATAATCTTAAATACATTAGCCTTAATGTAAATAATCACATTTATGCAGATTATGTAGTTAAAGCTAAGAATTCATATAAAGAAAAACAAAAGCTAGAACAACTTAAACAATTTGCTTTTAACTTATCTCAAAATGGTGATGCTATGATGGCTATTGCAGCTATTACAGGAGATAATGTAGAATCAATGAAAAAACTCATTGCTCAATTTGATGAAGCAAATAAAGCTCATGAACAACAACTTAAGCAAATGGAACAGCAAACTGAGCAAATGAAACAAGAGTTTGAAATTAATAAGATTCGTGTTAAAGGCGAAGAGGATAGAAAACTTGCTGAACTTGAAGGATATATTAAGAAAGAAATTGAACTTATTGAAGCTGATGCTAATATGATCAGTTACAACGCTGAAGTCGGTCAAGCTAATCAACAAGCTGGTCTTGAAAGACTTGAACGTGAAAGATTAGAACTTGATAGACAAAAAGCTAGAATCGATAATCTTAAATTTAATTTCGATATGTATGATAAGAATGAAACTAGAAGATTAAAAGAGAAAGATATTGATACTAAAGTTCAAATTGCTAGAATGAATAAAAATAGATATGATAGTAAGAAAACTACAAAGAAATAATTAAATTAGAGCCTATCTTGTTAATGCAGGATAGGCTTTATTATTTGCTATTAAATAGCTAAAATCAGCTTTATGATAGGTTAAAAATGTATTAATGAACAAGTGATTCATTGTTAGATGTTTCTCCCTCTACGGGCAAATTTCGTATAGGCTGAAATAAAATGTTGTAGTTAGCAGTAATTATAATAGTAAGTAAAGCATAAGTTTATGCTGATGATTTTATTAAATAATCATTTGGAAATACAAAAGTTTTTGCTACATTTGTATCAAATGTTTCACATATTAATAATTTTAATGTTATGGATTTTGAATTTGAAAGTGGTGGCATTAATGAGGAAGAAAAAGTAACTCAACCACAAAATGAACCAAATGAACCTGTAAGTATTGAAGGAGAAGAAATTCAATATGATGAGAATGGTAATCCTATAACTCCTTTACAACCTGGTGGTGAAAAGGAAAAAGAGGAAGAAGAAAAAGAAAAAGAAACAACTCATGATTTAGAAGCTGGTACAGAACTTCAACTTGGTGAAGAAGTTTATACAGTTGATAAAGACGGAAATGTTGTTGATAAAGACGGTAATATCTTTAAGGAAGCTAAAGATGTTAAAGAGTGGCTCGAATCATTTGATGCTGAAGAAGAAGATAATGAAAAAGAGCTGACAATTAAAAATATTCAATCTGCTTTAGATATTGTTATTACAGATGAAAATGATAAAGAGATTGAATATGAGAATACTCCTGAGGGAGTTAAGGCATATGTAGAGCAAGTAATTGAAAATGCTAGAGAAGAGCATTATGAAACAGCTCTTAATACTCTTTTTAGTAAATATCCATTTGTTCAAGAGCTTATTAATTATTATGACGCTAATGGCGGTTCTCTTGAAGGATATGGAACTATGCCTGACAGAAGTGGAATTGAATTAAACGAGAGTGATGAAGCTCAACAAGAATATATCATTAGAACTGCTTGGAAAGAACAAAATCGAAAAGGCAATGTTGATGGTTATATTCAATATCTTAAATCTACTGGTAATTTATTCTCAACTGCTCAAGAAGAACTTGAAGGTTTAAAAGAGGCTGATGCACAACGTCGCGAGGAAGTTCGTCAGCAAGCTGAGCAAGCTAAAGAAGAACAACTTAAAGCAGTTAAAGAATATTGGGGAAATGTAAAGAAGATTGTAGATTCTAGAGAAATTGCTGGTTATAACATTCCTGAAAGTATCGTTGTAACTCGTAATGGACAGAAAACTACTGCTTCTGTTGATGATTTCTTCCGATACATTTATGAAGTAGATGATAAAGGTAAATCGAGATATAACTATGATGTTGAATCTGAAGATCCACAAGCAAGACTTCATGATGATATTTTAAGAGCTTATCTTAAGTTTACAGGAGGTAATTTTACTAATCTATTAGATATGGCTATTAATAAAAAAGAAGTTAATAAACTTGTATTAAAGTCGAAAGAAGCTAAGAAACCTTCTATTAGTGTAAGAAAACCAACTCCTAAAAATAAAAATAAAGAAATAAATTTTGGTGATTAATTTAAATTTGAATTATTATGTATCATAAAATGCGAGTTATCAGTACTGGTAAGTACGATGATAGAGGATATTCTAATGAGGAATCTATTGCATATCTTCAGCTTCAGAAACCAGCTGATATTAATGGTTTTTTGACATACAATTTTGGTATGGATGATGACAGATTCCCATTGTCATTTTTAACTGAGGGTCAAGGAAAGGCTGGTGTTGTTGATGTAGACACAGTTCAGTGGACATGGAAAACAATGGGAAGACTTAAGTATACAGATAAACTTACTCATATTGCTTCTACTTCAAATGTTGGTAAAGGTGGTGCAGAGTTTGAAGTACACTTTGCTACACATTGGTTTATTGAGCAGTATTCACTTATTGCACCAGACGGAGTAACTGAGGTTCGTGTACAGAAAGATTTAGGAGAATCTCCATTTGGATATGCATATATTCTTAAGCTTGTTTCTCCAAATCCTGAAGCAGTTATTGATGAACAATGGCTTAATCCTGGTCAATATTGGAGTATGTCAGCTCCTACTGTTTCAGAATCTTACTCTAAAGGTAATAGAAGTAATGTAATGGGTGTTGGTAAGATGACATCACAGCTTGAGTTCCATAGATATTCTAAGGAAATTGCTGGTAATCTTGCTAATGTAGTTACAGAGTATGAGTTCAAGGGTGGTGCAAATGGTGGCACACAAAGACTTTGGATTAATGAGGAAATGCGTCAGTTTAATATTCATATGCGTGTTATGGATGAGGAAAGACTTTGGCTTGCTCAATATAATCGTAATATGAATGGCGAAATTACTCTTAAAGATAGAGATAATGGTAAGCCAATTCCTCATACATCAGGTATGTTAGAGATTTGTCGTGAGTCTAACTATGATACTTATGGTGAATATCTTACACTTGGTAAGCTCAATAGAACTGTAGGTGATGTTCTTTCAAGAGATACAGATACCGGAAAGATGGATATTGTTCTTATGGGTGGTAAAGGATTCATTGAGGATTTTGACTATGCTATGAAGATGGATGCTAAGGATAATGGTTTCCTTACTCCTCTTGGAGATAAAATGATTCAGGGTAATGGAGATGCTCTTGAGTATGGTGCATATTTCCGTAAATATAAGACTGTTGAAGGTCATACAGTAACTGTTAAACATGCTTCATTCTTTGATAAGGGAACTGTTGCTGAAGCTGCTAAACAGAATGGTATGATTCATCCTCGTACAGGTCTTCCAATGACATCTCACCAGGCTTCATTTATTGACTTCTCTACATATGAGGGAACAAAGAATGTTAGAAAGGTTCGTCAGAAGGGACAAATCTATAAGGCTAAGGTATATAAGGGTATGACTGATGTACCTGCTTCTTGGGGTGTTGGCGATAGCAATTTTATTGCTACTGATGTAGATATGAGCCGTTATGAAATTAAGACTTCTCTTGGCTTACAGGTAAACAACAGCTCTAAGATGTTCCTCTTAAAGTGTGCATTGTAATAATAACTAAACAGATATAAATATGGCAAATTCTGATAAACCGAAATTTAGTATTGGAACTAAGGTTAATGATAAAGAAGATAATGTTGAAACTATGGAAACTAAAGTAAATCCAACTGTGGCTCAGCCCGTAGAGGGAGAGGTCGATAGAGAACTAGATCTTGAATATGTTGATAGAAGAAGTGTAACTATTGCTCTTGTAAAGAATTATTCTTTATATCGTAGAGCTAATGATAAAGCTCTTGCTAATCGTAGAGATTATATTGGTTCTTCAATTAATTCATCGACAGTTCTTTCATCTAATAGAGAAGAGATTGAAACATATTTTCCTAGTTTATTAGGTGTTGCTTCCAACAATCCTGATTTTATTACAAGAGTTAAACAATATTTGAATAATATTCAAATCAGTGTTGATGAACTAGGTAAGACTTTTGATACTACATTTATTTATAATACTAAGCGTGATTATTTGAATGTAGTTAAAAGAGAAGAGGCTATTGAAGATAAATATAATTCAGTTCCTAAAAATAATCTTAAAATGCTTCGTGAAGCACTTAAAGAAAAGATTTATGAACTTAATCTTCTTGAATCTTCTAAGTGTAAAATCGGTAGACCTATGAATGTTACTGATTATTTGATGTATAGACATTGTTTACTTTATAACGATGTTGCTAAAGATACAGCATTTATCAATTCAGACCCTACTATTAGATTTTACTTTAAAGACGATAGGAAAGAAAAAGAGAAACTTCGTAAACTTCGTCAAGAGGCTAATAAAGCTAAAACAAACTTTGTTGCTTGTATTGCCGATAATACACTTTTCGAAGCTATGTATATTCAGTATTGTCTTACAAAAGGTTTGCCTATTATTTCAGCTCTTGCTGAAGATGATATTGTTAAGGAACAAAACCTTGATAAGTTTAGTACAGAAGACCCAGTTAAGTTTAATAAGATATTTAAGAATTCTGAACTTAAACTTATGGGTACAATTGAAAAACTTATTGCTCGTGGTGAATTGATTAGATTACCTCATAATCAAAATATTATGACAAGTGAAGGTCAGTACATTGGAGCAAATATAACTGAAGCAATTGCTTGGTTTAAAGATCCTGAGAATACAGGTATCGTAACTGCTTATTATAATAAATTAAAGAATATTTAATATGACTAGAGAAGAAATGCAAATAGCATTTAGAGTATATGGACAACAGATTGGAATGCAGAAGATGCGTACAATTCTTCCAGAAGAAATTGATGTATTTCTAAATTCCGCTGTTGTTGAGAAAATAAGACAGATACTCGGAACTAATGTTAATGCTCAATTTGCAGACAAAGTTTCTATTCAGCAGAATCATATTAGTCCAATCAATTTTGTTAGAACTTTAATTAAAGATAAAACTTTA
>JAEIGA010007793.1_pt1 | contig 16246 bp, 11 predicted proteins | sample 9270691 | NCBI WGS metagenome assembly JAEIGA01 (sample SAMN17057246, study PRJNA624740) | gut metagenome | biome: biome; isolation source: fecal sample | host: Bos grunniens | place: China: Xizang | collected 2019
AGACGCACAAGTTCACCGCCCTTGGCGACAATGCGCAGCACCTGTTCAACGCTGCCATCGGTATCCATAGTGCTTGTGTTAGTCATAGACTGCACACGCACTGGGTTTGTGCAACCTATTGTCACACCACCCACATTGACCTCAACCGTCGCACGACGTGCATAGTTGAACAGGTCAATATCAGTTTGTCTTATACTCATATTTTAGTTCCTTGAGATCTTCGTTGGCCTTTTCAATCTTCTTCTTGAGATTCTCCTTGTATGCTGCAAGGCGCTCGGCAAGCTCGGCATCGGCAAGCGAGAGCATCTCAACAGCCAGGATTGCGGCATTGAGTGACGCGTTCACACCTACAGTTGCCACAGGGATACCCGGAGGCATCTGCACGATTGCGAGCAACGCATCCATACCGTCGAGGGTGCTATTGATGGGCACACCGATTACCGGCAATGTAGTACTTGCAGCGATTACGCCAGGCAAGTGTGCAGCCATACCGGCAGCAGCAATGATAATCTTCACGCCACGCTCCTTGGCACCCTTAGAGAAGGCCTCTACAGCCTCCGGTGTACGGTGAGCAGAGAGCGCGTTCACCTCAAATGGAACCTTCATCTCGTTGAGAAAGTCAGTAGCCTTCTTCATTACAGGAAGATCAGAAGTACTTCCCATTATAACACTTACAATTGCTTTCATATATTCTTGTTTTTGTTATTATCCAGTATTGTTATTGATGTTGACCCGAAAACATAAGATACTCATAGTTTGTGTCATATCGACCGGACGGGAGATATCTCGTGTATTGTTTTAGAGATCCCTCACACAAGGTTAGTTCGCTCCGCTCATCGAAAATATCTTTTAATATTTTCATTAATGTATGGTCGGGATGACATGCTTGTCAGGGCAACTGCTATTTTGTTGCTTTAATCTTATACTCAATTAGCATCTTTGGCAACACTCGCTTTAGCGACTCGCAAGACACAACCACAAGCCATGCTACCTGCGACCTTACGCTGCTTATGTTATCGAATGTAAAACCTTGCGGTTTTCAGCTTTCACATTTCAGTTTTCACCTTAATCAAGGTCTCTCTTTAATCACACCCTTGCGGTATGCATAGAGCAGACGTTCGAGGTCGGCAATCTTGACCATGATGCCACGGCCTATATCGGTATCGCGTACCTTCTCACGCTCGCCAACCATCTCTACGATGTTTATTGTACCGTCAATGTCGGTTCCATTGAGGATAGCCTCCTCGGTCGATGTGAACGGAGTGTGCTGCACGAGCTCGAAGCCACGGCTGTGGTATACCAGTGTATAGCCTGCAATACCTGTACGGTTGTGGTATATCTTTGAGAAGCCACCGTCAATGACCATCAGGCGGCCATTGGCCTTGATTGGAGTCTCGCCCTTGAAAACGCGCACGGGAACATGGCCGTTGATGATATGGCGATGATTACCCTTCACGCCGAACTCATCAAGGATGTAGTCGCAGACATCCGGGTTGTCACGCAGTATATAGTACCAACCCTTAGGCTCTTTCTGCACCTCCTTGTCATTGAGCAGATAGCGCTCGAACGTAGCCATTCTTGCCTTACCGAAGAGAGGCGATTCGGGACCGCACCACAGATACCAGAAGAAATCGGCATACTTCTCGCGTGTAGCCTCATCGATATCATTGTAGAACGCGGTACGTGCCATACGCTCCACCTTCTTCATCAGTTCCTTACCCTTCACAGGTACTCCGTCAAAGACTACCTCACGCATTGTACCGTCCTCATTGATAGGAATTGCCGCGTGGAACATGAGGTTCGAGTTGTAGATGACGAACATACCGCCACGCATGAGCAGGCAGTTGACATGGTTCTGCAAGCGCTCACTGCGCATGAACGAGTGACGCAGACGGTCTACCACATCCTGCTCCTCAGGGGTGAGGTCATATGGATGCTCGGGGTCGAGTGTAGGCCACAGCTTGTCACCCAGCTCGTACTCCTTACCCTCAATGGTGATGACGCCACGCTCCTTGTCGATGAACTCCATAAGGCAACGGTCCATCATGCCCCACTCGGGGTGCTTCATTGCAATCTGTCCCGAGAGCTTGAACTCGATGACAGAGATTGCCTTATGCATCTGGGCAATCAGGCGCACATCCTTCTCGTTGAAATTGGTACGCTCCTCGTCGACACGTGGCTGGTAAATCTCGCATGGGTCGTCGGCATACTGCTCCATTGCGAATGTAGCAAGCGGAACCATATTGATTGAATAGCCGTCCTCGAGGGTAGTGGTGTTGGCATCGCGCAACGAGAGACGCAACACGCTTGCAATACAGCAGGTGTTACCTGCCGCCGCACCCATCCACAACACATCGTGGTTACCCCAGGTGATATCAAGGTGGTGGTACTCGCAAAGGGCATCCATAATATGGTGTGCACCGGGACCACGGTCAAAGATATCGCCAAGGATATGCAGACGGTCGATAATGAGTCTTTGTATGAGATAGCAGAGAGCCGTAATGAAATGACCGGCACGGCCTGTACCTATGATGGTGTCAACGATGACACCAAGATAAGCCTGCCTGTTACGGTAGTCACTGCCATCGTGCATGAGCTCCTCGATGATATATGCATACTCCTCGTGGAGGTTCTTGCGCACCTTCGAGCGGGTATACTTTGACGACACGTCACGGCACACCACAATAAGACGGTCCAACGAGCGTGCATAGTACTCGTTGAGGTCGACATTCGACTGGCGCAACAGTTTCAGCTTCTCCTCGGGGTAATAGATGAGGGTACAGAGATCCTTCTTCTCCTCGTCGGTAATTGTATCGCCGAAAAGCTCATTTACCTTGCGCTTGATGTTTCCCGAAGCATTGCGCAACACATGCTGGAAAGCCTCGTGCTCGCCGTGTACGTCGGCGAGGAAGTGCTCGGTTGGCTTTGGCAAGTGCAAAATCGCCTCAAGGTTGATGATTTCGGTCGTCACGCTTGACACGGTAGGGAATTCACGTGCCAACAGGCGCAGATAACGGAGATCTTCCTTCACCTCCTCAATTGTTACTTTCTTCTTTGGCATATATCTCAAGAAAAATTCATTCCACATTATTCATTGGGGCAGAGCACCCAATATCCATTTATGCAAAATTATATATAATTTTGTAAAAGAGCAAGGATAGCGGGATTTTACTCTATTTTCCCGCAAAGCCCTCGGACACGAACGGCAATGCCATTCTCAGCGCCTCCTGCCAATACGGCCATGTGTGACCGCCGTCGCGCACGCGCAATTGGTACGGGATACGCTTCTCACGCATCGCGGATATGAACTCCATGTTGTTGTCGAACAGGAAATCATCGTCACCCACATCAATAAACCAGCGCACCGATGCAATTGACCTGACCAGTTCCTTGTCAGCATTCTTTACAGCGGTGATATTGTTATACTCGACCACGCTCTGCATGAATACCGAACGTCGCTTGTCAGGGTCACGGTTTATCCAGGTATTCTCGACCATTCCCATGAGTGCACTCATAGCATAGGCCGACGAGAACATATCGGCATGGCGTATCGCATAGCCTGTCGTTCCGCCACCGCCCATCGAGAGGCCGGCAATTGCACGGTGTCCCTTGTCGGCCACTACCCTGTACTCTTTCTCAATGTGAGGCACAAGCTCCTGGAAGAAGTAATCCTCGTAGCGCCATTCGCCGGCATTGAAATAGCCGTCATAGACTGTTCCGGCATCTGGCATTACGATTACCATCTCCTGGGCCTTGCCACTACCGAACACCTCGGTAGCTATGGCCTGCGTGTTACCCTTGTCACGCCATGCAGTGTGGGTATCGGTGAGGCCGTGCAACAGATAAAGCACGGGAAATTCTTTGTTCTCATCGCCATAACCGGCGGGCAGATATATGCAATATTTCTTTACAGTACCAAGAATCTCACTCTTCATCTCACACTCAAGCAGAGCGGGATAGCTACCCTGTGCCACGGCATTTAAGGCGAGCACTACAAGCAGAAAAAGAGACAAAAGTTTTTTCATAATCTATAGTTTCAAGTGAATGGTTTCTACTCCTTACGCAGCCTGGCAACCGGAATGTCAAGTTGTTCCCTGTATTTGGCCACGGTACGACGTGCTACATTATAGCCCTGCGCTGCAAGCAGCTCCTGCAGTGCCTGGTCGGTCAACGGAGCACTCCTGTCCTCGGCATCTACAAGCTCGCGTATGACGCGATGCAGCTCATAGACCGACTGTTCCGTACCGTCCTCCTTCACCACCCTGTCACTGAAGAAATACTTTAACGGATAGATGGTCCACGGAGTCTGTACATACTTGCTGTTGCTCACACGGGAGATTGTAGAGATATCGTACCCCGTAATCCTTGCAACGTCCTCAAGAATCATGGGCTTTAGCATGGCCTCATCGCCACCGCTCACGAAGAACGGTTTCTGTAACTTTACAATGGCCTTCATTGTGGAAAGCATTGTATTCTCACGCTGCTGCACAGCCGAGACAAAGCCCCTTGCCGCCTCAATTTTTTGTCGCAGGAACTGTGCAGCAGCACGCTGTTCGCTGTTCTTGCTCTCGGCCTGCTCATTGAGCATCTGCACATACTCCTCACTCACGTACAGTTCGGGGATATGCGCATTGTTGAGCGATACATAGACCGATTCATCCTGTACATCGAGCAGAAAATCGGGGGTCACCTGCTGACGGCTGAAGCCCACGCTTTCAGTGAGCGATGCACCGGGGCGCGGATTAAGGCGCACGATATCCGAGATGGCCTCACGGCACTCCTCGCCGGTTATTCCCAATTTCTCGGCAAGTTGATCCCAGCGTTTACCTGTAAAGTCATCGTAGTAATCGGCCACTATACGCCTCTGTAACGATAGGTCGCGATGCCTGCCGTTACGTTCAAGCTGCAACAGCAGACACTCCTGGAGTGTCCGCGCCGCAATACCCGCCGGCTCAAATGTCTGTATCATCCCCAGAACCTCAACGATGTCATCGGCCGTCACCGCGAGGTTATTGTATATGAGAAGCTCGTCCTCAATCTCCACCAATGGCTTGCGCAGGAGTCCGTCCTCATCGAGCGAGCCTATGATATACTCGCCCACAGCCATCTGCAGTGGAGTCAGCGGGAGCTCCGACAACTGCTCCATCAGCGTGTCGCCGAAAGAAGCGGTATCACCGACGGGAAAATCAACCCCGCCACGGCCACCGCCACAGGAAACAGGTATCTCTCCGTTCCCGCTATAATCATCAAAATCATCAGTTGAAGCCTCATCACCAGATGGGCTTGCATAATCATCCCCAGCCGGTTCCTCATCCCTCTCCTGGGATTCAAGGGCAGGGTTATCCATAACCTCGCCACGCACCCTCTCCTCAATCTCGACCGTAGTCATCTCAAGGAGCTGCACCGCAAGCAATTGTTGCGGCGACAGGGTCTGGAGCTGTAGCTGTTCCTGATTCTGTGCTTGTGATATATTTTTCTTAGTCATATTTGAAATCAATACTTGAAGCTGCTGCCCCCAAGGAACTCGCGTGCAAGCGAGGTAGGCGGCATGTCATGCTCCTGCAAAGGTACAATATAATCGAGGAAACGCAAAAGCCTTTGCGCCTCGGAATACTCCGTCACGTTCTCCGGGACAGCGCGGAGCATCATCTCGGCCTGCTGTTTGAACACGGCAAGCTCATAGAAGAGCGACGAGTTGAACATTACATCCGCATTCTCCTGATATGGGAATATCCACTCCTCCTCGCCCCTGCGGACATCGGGCCAACGCATTATCGTCTCCTGCGCAGGGTATCCACGGTACTTGGCATCGCGGATGATACGGCGCAACAGACGGTTGTCCGATGTGGATATATAGTTGTGATAGTCGAGCTTTATCGATGTCAATGCCGATACATAAATGCGGAATTTCTCGCTGTCGGGAATCTGTGATGTCAACATTGGATTGAGACCGTGCGTACCCTCGATGACAAGCACCATATGCGGAGTAAGCTTCAGGCGCTTACCGTTGAACTCACGCTCGCCGGTCTTGAAGTTATATGTGGGCAGTTCAACCTCCTCACCGGCCAGTATGCGTGTCAATGACTCGTTGAAATAGGGCAAGTCAATGGAGTACAGCGACTCGAAATCATAATCGCCGTCGGGCTTGCGCGGCGTATGCGTGCGGTTGACGAAATAGTCATCGAGCGAAATTGCGTACGGCGTGAGACCGCAAGCGAGCAACTGGATGCTTAGGCGTTTGCTGAACGTTGTCTTTCCCGATGATGAAGGGCCGGCTATGAGCACTACCCTGGCACCACGGTCACGTACCATGTCGGCTATCTGCGACAGGCGGCGCTCCTGCAATGCCTCGGAGATATTAAGAAGGTCCACTCCATGCCCCGCACGCACGCCCTTGTTGAAGTCACCGATGGTCTCTACCCCCATCTTGCAATGCCACTGCAGGCGCTCCTCGAAAAGGCCTTGCAACTTGTCTTGCTGTACTTTCGCCTTCAATTCAAGAGGATTCCTCTTGCCCGGTACACGCAACAGCACTCCATCCTTGAATTTCTCCACGCCGAAGAGCCTTACATAACCGGTACTTGGCACAAGACCATTGTAGTAGCTGTCGATGTAGCCGTCAAGCTCATAATAGCTTGTATACAGGTGGTCATAGGTCTCGAGCAGGCGCACCTTATCCATTCGACCTATCCGTTTAAAGACCTCTATCGCCTCCCCGGTGTGGCACTCGATACGCTTGAAAGGTATGTCGCGCTCCACGATGCCGAGCATACGGGCGCGCACTGCATCGACCTCATCTTCGGTCAGCGGGCGTTCCATACGGCAATAATACCCACCGGAAATGGCATTCTCAAAACGCACCGTCGCGCCGGGGAACAGCTCGTCCATTGCCTTCATGAAGATGAACGTCAACGAACGGACATACATGCGCATACCGTCAACCGTGGTTATATCAAGGAACTCGACATCCTTATGGCGATATATGCGCATTGCAAGACCTTCGGTGACATTATTCACCTTTGCGGCAACGACACCATATGGCATTTCCAACCCGAAACCATCATAGATTTCCTTTAGAGTAAGGCCACAACTGAATTCCTTTGTGACACCATTGTTCTTGCAACAGATCCTTATCATAGTCGTAAGTTTTATTATACAGCGACAGAATCCCGTACGGGACTCTCCCCATATGCGAAGATAAGAACAAATTATATTCTGCAAACATTTTTCACCATTTTTAAATTTATTCACTGTTGCATATTTGATTTTAGAGCTACATTGTGTATGTTTGTCTACGGGATAGCCCGTACGCAATGCGCTATTCCATCATATCCCTTGTATTTACCTATGAGTTGACGGCTATGGAAAAGAAGGCACAATACATAAAGAGCATTGAGATTGACTCCTTGTGGAGCAACAGGAAACATATATACTGGGAGTTGCGCCCGGACGTGAACATACTCAGCGGCAGCAACGGCGTGGGCAAGAGCACCATCATCAACCGCTCGGCCGGACACCTGAGAGTGATGCGCGACGGACTCCTCACGACCAATCCCAAGGACGGAGTAAAGGTAAACTTTTACCCCGAGGACTCTACCAGCATACAGTTCGACGTCATCAGCAGCATCGACCGCCCCATCATGAGCAGCGAGATGCTCGAAAAGGTATCTGGAGCCGATATCCGTACCGAGCTCGACTGGCAGCTCTACAACCTGCAGCGCCGTTACCTCAACTACCAGGTGAACATCGGTAACAGGATAATCTCACTGCTTACATCGGGCAACCCCGATGACCAGCGACTTGCGACAGAGCTCACCAAGCCGAAGAAGAAGTTCCAGGACCTTGTCGACGAGCTCTTTGCCCCCACAGCAAAGACCATCGTACGTGACTGCAACGAGATACTTTTCAACCAGTATGGTGAACAGATCCAGCCATACATGCTCTCATCGGGCGAGAAGCAGCTGCTTGTAATAATGCTCACGGCACTTGTACAGGAGGGACGCCACTGTGTGATGCTCATGGACGAGCCGGAGATATCGTTGCACATCGAATGGCAACAAAAACTGATAACGCTCATACGCACGCTCAATCCCAACACACAGATAATACTCTGTACCCACTCACCGGCAATAGTAATGGACGGATGGATGGATGCCGTGACCGAGATTGATGAGATAACACAGTAACAACCGAGACAGCACAATAGGGGAATGAAGAAGCTGACCGAATACATAAACTCGAAGTTTATTGAGGCTGCCAATGCCCTGCGCCCCAAGAAAGCGAAACACCGCATCATAGCATACGTCGAGAGCTATGAGGACATCTCGTTCTGGCGTTCAGTACTCGACAGCTACGAGAACGGCAAGTACAGTTTCGAGGTGATGCTGCCTGCACGCTCAAGCCTCACTAAAGGCAAGAAACAGGCAATGATGAACATGCTGGGCAAGGCCTACGGACGCAATATGATTGCCTGTGTCGACAGCGACTACGACTACCTGTTGCAAGGAGCAACCTCCACATCAAGACAGCTCATCAACAACCCCTACATACTGCACACATACGCATATGCCATTGAGAACCTCAAGTGCAATGCAAGTAGCTTGAAGCGTGTGTGCGTATTGAGCACACTCAACGACCACGACGTCCTTGACATTGAGGAGTTCATGAGACTGTACTCCCGCATATGCTTTCCATTGTTCGTATGGAACATACTCCTGTACCGCAAGAACAACACAAGGACAATGAGCATGATGCGGTTCTGCGAGATCGTACGACTGACCTCATTCAACATAGGCAAGCCCGCATACTCCCTGCAACAGCTGAGCGGCAGGGTCGAGCACAACATCAAGTTACTTGAAAAACAGTTCCCGCAATTCATAGAGCCACACAAGGAGCTGGCAAAGGAACTTGAAGAGCTTGGAGTGACACCGGACGAGACATATTTCTACATACAGGGACACCACATTATGGACAACGTGGTGATACGCATACTGGGCCCGGTGTGCCGACATTTGAGAAACATGCGCGAGAGCGAAATAGAGAAGCTGGCATACCACCGCCAGCAATACAACAACGAGCTCTCGTCGTACCGGCACAGCCTGTGCGACGTGGCAACAATACTGAACAAGAATACCGATTTCAAGGATACTGCGCCCTACCAACGTCTGAAGGCAGACATCGAAAGACTGTTAAACAAGCTTGACGGAGGAAACGAACAACAGCAAGCTTAACAAGTTTTCCGGTTCTGAATGATAATACGTGAGCCCTACCTTTCGGTTTTCAGTTTTCAGCTTTCACCTTTCACCTTTCACCTTTCAGTTTCCAGTTTCCACCTTGATTCAACGTCTTTTCCAGAATACCGGAGTAAAAAGAAGGAGCACCGCAAAGAACTCGAGACGGCCTACCAACATCTGGAACGAGCAGAACCATTTCACGCCTGCAGGTAGTGTGGCAAGGGAATCCATGGGGCCATAATGACCGAGAGCCGGTCCCACATTACCCACCGACGCCACAGAAAGGCCAAAAGAGTCAAGGAAATCAATGCCGAATCCCATATTGACAAAGAGACCGACCAGAAGCACGAATATATATATCACGGTATAGGCAAGGATTGCCGATTGCACACCCGTGGGCACAATCTTACCCGCCATACGTACCGGAATCACCGCATTGGGGTGCACTATGCGCTTGAACTCATTGAGCATTACCTTGAAAAGGATTGATATTCTCATGCACTTCATGGCACCCGAAGTCGAACCCGAGCATGCACCAAAGAACATGAGCGCACAGAGCATAAGCCACAGCAAAGGCATCCACTGCACATAATTCGCGGTGGCAAAACCTGTGGTCGTCTGGATTGAGACAACCTGGAAAAGTGCCGCACGGAAGGAGTCGGACACGTCCATTCCAGACGTAAGGACAAGCCCCACCGTTATGACGGCCGTAAAGACAAGCACTATCGACAAATAGGTCTTGAACTCGGAGTCGCGGGAGAGATCCTTCACCTGGAACTTAAATATAAGCAGATAGAGAAGCGACAGGTTTATTCCGCCAAGGAACATGAACAGGGTTGTCACATACTCTATCACGGGGGAACCGAACGCGGCTATACTTTCCTGTTTTGTAGAGAAGCCACCCGTTGCAATGGTAGACATGGCATGGCACACCGAGTCGAACCAATCCATTCCGGCAATATGCATGAAGAACGTGCATATGACAGTGAGACCAATGTAGATGGTCAACAGCCAACGCGCCGTAACCGATATTCGCGGATGCAGTTTGGCGCGCATGGGCCCGACGGACTCGGCCGCAAAGAGGTGTATGTCACCAAGGCCGAATATGGGAAAGACCGCTATTGTAAAGAACACGATTCCCAAGCCACCTACCCAATGCGTCATCATACGCCAGAAGAGTATGGAGCGTGGCAACGCCTCAATGTCCTGCAGGATTGTGGCTCCCGTAGTGGAGAAACCGGACATTGTCTCGAAGAAGGCATCGGTAAAATCAGGGATTGACCCGCTCAGCACATACGGCAGAGTGCCGAAGAGTGAGAATATCACCCAGATGAGGGTTACTACTATATAACCGTCCTTGCGTGACACATCACGGCCTGCATTACGGCAGATATATGACAGAACCGCACCGGCACCGGCTATCACGGCAACCGACATGAGCAGGCTCTTCACCACCGGCTCGTCATAATACCACGCTACGGGAACGCTTGTCAACAGGAACAGAGCCTCAATGAGAAGCAGTATTCCCAATATCCTGAATATGGCTTTGGGATGGAACATTATCTGAAGAATCTCTCAAGTTTTTTCAACACATGCTCAAGGCAGAATATTATTATATGGTCACCCACCTGTACCATAGTGTTACCGGTAACGTTCATACCCTTGCCGTTCCTTATGAGTCCACCGATGTTGGCACCCGACGGAAGTCCCAGGTCCTTTACAGGCCTGCGTGTTATGTAGCACTCGGAATTCACCGGGAACTCCGCAACTACAGCCTGGATGAATGTAAGGCATTTCACACTCGACACATCTGTCTTGAGCATCATCTGGAAGATTGTACTCGCCGCAAGCTTTTTCTTGTTGATGACTGAGCCTATATCAAGACCCTCGGCCATTGAGATATAGTCGATATTCTCGACCTCGGAGACCGTACGCAACACACCCTCGCGCTTGGCGGCAAGGCATGCAAGAATGTTCATCTCGGAGTTATCGCTGAGCGCCATGAAGACATCGGTATGCTCGATACCCTCACTGGCAAGCAGCTCAGGGTCACGGGCATCTCCGTTAATCACCATTACATTGTCATCGACAAGTTCAAGCAACTTGTGGCATCGTGCGAGATCATTCTCGATAATCTTCACATTAACGCTGTCAGGAATAAGTTTTGTTGTACGCACGGCAATGCGGCTTCCCCCCATCATTATGATGTTTCGCACCTCGTTGAATTCCTCTTTACCAGTGATTTTCCTGATATATGGTATCTGGTCATGGGTAGTCATGAAGCAGACAAGGTCATTGGCCTTGATTACATCGTTACCGCGAGGGATAATAGTCTCGTCACCTCGCTGCATGGCAACGATATGATACGGAATATCACGTACCAGTTCCTTGAACGTTATATTAAGGATAGATGCGTTCTGCCTTACCTTCACACCAACCATGACAAGCTCACCGTCACCGAACTCAAGCATCTGGCGCATCCAGCTGTAGCGGATGTTGGTAGCAATCTCCTCGGCTGCAAGCTGCTCTGGATAGATGAGCGAATCGACACCCAAGGAGTTGAAATACTCCCTGTGCTTTGGCATAAGGTACTCATAGTTATCGATTCGGGCAACGGTCTTGCGGGCACCAAGATAGTGTGCCAGCACACAAGAAGTGATGTTACGGCTCTCGTGCGGGGTTACAGCGACAAAGAGGTCGGTCTCACTGACACCGGCACTCTTCAAGGCCGAGATCTTGGTGGGATCGCCGACAATCGTCTGAAGGTCGAAAAGCGATTCAAGTTTTCCGAGCTTCTCTTCACTCTCGTCAATGAGAACTACATTCTCGTTCTCTACGGAGAGCATCTTCGCAAGGTGAGTTCCGACAGCGCCGGCACCTGCAATGACTATTCTCATCCTTTTATCTCTTTAAACTTCAACAAAGCCTCAAAGACAGACTCCTTGTCCATTCCGCATATCCTGTACAGTTCTGCGGGCGTACCATGCTCAATGAACTTATCAGGAATACCGATAATCTCCACCTTAGGAGTATATCCGTTGGATGCCATGAACTCGGCTACGGCTGTTCCGAGACCACCCTTTACAGTACCGTCCTCAAGAGTAACGACATATCTGTACTTCTTACCGACCGCGTGCAGGATATCCTCATCTATTGGCTTGAGGAAACGCATGTCATAGTGCGCCACACTCACGCCCTGTGCTTCGGCCTCGGCAACAGCACTCTCCATAACCTTGCCCAACGGGCCTATGGTTATGAATGCGACATCATTACCTTCCTTCATCAAGCGTCCCTTGCCGACCTCTACAATCTCGAGCGGACAACGCCACTCCTTGAGCGAACCGGTACCTCGCGGATAACGTATCACGAATGTACCCATTCCGGGCTGAGCGGCAGTATACATCATACGGCGCAACTCGCACTCATCATATGGTGAAGCAACGGTGATATTGGGAACCGGACGCAGATAGGCCAGGTCGTAGGCACCATGATGTGTAGGACCATCCTCGCCCACAAGACCTGCCCTGTCAAGACAAAGCACCATATCAATGCCCTGCAATGCCGCATCGTGTATAAGATTGTCATATCCTCGCTGCATGAACGAAGAGTATATGTTACAGAAAGGCAGCATACCGCCCTTTGCAAGACCGGCCGAGAAGGTCACGGCATGGCCTTCGGCGATACCCACGTCAAAGAAACGGTCGGGGTACACGTCGGCAAGCTTATGCATGGAGCATCCTGTAGGCATGGCCGGAGTGACACCTATGATCCTCTCATTTTCCATTGCCATCTCCACAAGTGTCTCACCGAAGACATCCTGAAAACGGGGAGTACTTGGATTGGCGACAATGCGCTCGCCAGTCTCTATGTCAAAAAGACCCGGCTGATGCCAAGAAGTGGCATCTTTCTCGGCCGGTTCCCAACCCTTGCCCTTAGTCGTGTGTATATGCAACATATGAGGCCCCTTCATATCCTTTATGCTGTTGAGCATATGTACAAGGCCTATGACGTCGTGACCGTCCACGGGACCGAAGTACCTTGCCGACATTCCCTCAAAGAAGTTCTGTTGACGGAAAATCAGCGACTTGAGACCGTTGTTGAAACGTATAATGCTGTTTGCGCTACGCTGATCAAGAAGATGCATCTTGCGCAGGCCCTGCGCCACCATGTAACGTATCTTGTTGTATATCTTCGAAGAGTGCATTGACACCAGCAGCTTGTTCATGCCACCCACGCTGTTGCTTATGGACATATTGTTGTCGTTAAGTATCACAAGCAGGTTGTTCGGGGTATTCGCAAGGTTGTTGAGTCCTTCATAGGCAAGACCACCACTCATTGAGCCGTCACCGATGACAGCAATGACATGCTCCGATACATTGCTGAGTTTTGCGGCAGTTGCAAGACCAAGAGCCGCTGATATTGAATTAGAAGCGTGACCGGCAATAAAAGAGTCATACTCACTCTCCTCGGGAGCCGGGAAAGGCTTGAGACCACCGAGCTTACGATTCGTATGGAAACGTTCGCGACGGCCTGTAAGTATCTTGTGTCCGTATGCCTGATGACCTACATCCCACACAATCCTGTCATTAGGGGTCGAAAAGACATAATGAAGCGCCACTGTCAGCTCAACAGTACCAAGACTTGATGCAAAATGTCCCGGGTTGTTTGCCAAGGAATCAATGATGAAACCGCGCAGCTCTTCACAAAGCTTTGGCAACTGCTTCTCGGGGAGTTTCCGCAAATCGGCAGGATATTCAATTGATTCAAGTAACGGGTATTTTATTTCTTTTTCCATATTCAAATTGAATTCAGGAAGACATAGCTTTCCATTATCCCGCGAAAATACATCTTTTTCACCAAAAGAAGAAAATAAAAGTGTAAAAAGAGCCGTGTGACACAAAAAGAAGGTACAAAAGCAAGGCACTTCTTTCCCAATCTCATATTTTTAACAAAAATAGTCCATAGGACACCGTTTCTTTATTAACTTATCTTATTTTTGCAATTTAAACGACTGTCCGTCGCATAAACCGCAAGCCCTATATGCAATTTTCGACCAAAGTAGAACTACCAGTCAAGGAGATTGAGATATCACATAAGAACCGCATTATACTCGCCGGTTCCTGTTTTGCCGGCAACATAGGCAAGAAACTGCAGGAGAGGAAGTTCAACATCGAGTGTAACCCGTTCGGGGTGCAATACAACCCGTTCTCGATATCCGCAGTACTCAAGAGGATTGCAGATGGTACCCTTTTTACAGAGGAGTCACCGGAACTTTTTGAGCACGGGGGCAGATGGCACAGTATAATGCACCACAGCGACTTCTCGCGCAACAGCAGGGAGGAATTGCTGGAGTGCATCAACGGCAGGTTGGAATGCGCACACAAGATGTCAAGGGAATGCGACACCGTCATCGTGACATTCGGCACTGCATACACATACACACGCAACAGTGACGGCGTAATCGCGGGCAACTGCCACAAACTGCAGGCAAGGGAGTTCACGCGCAAGCTCATGGGAGTTGACGCCATTGCTGAGGAGTTCGGTAAGATCATAGACATCTACAAGAGAATCAACCCCAGGGTCAGGTTCCTCTTCACCGTAAGCCCGATACGCCACCTGCGCGACGGTGCACACGACAACCAGAAGAGCAAGGCCACCCTGTTGCTTGCCATCGACAAGATAATCGATGAACACCCAGGCTGTTGCCACTACTTCCCGGCATATGAAATCCTGCTCGACGAACTGCGCGACTACAGGTTCTACGCCGAGGACATGACCCACCCCTCGACAACAGCCATAGGATACATTTGGGAATGCCTTGGCAATTGTTGTTTCAGCAACGAGACAGTGGCCATAAACGGACAGATTGAAGAGATTATACGAGGCATGAGCCACAGGCCTTTTGACGAGGAGTCGGATGGGTACAGGCAGTTCGTAAGAAGCCTTGTGCAGAAGATAGAAGCACTTACCGCACAACACCCATTCCTTGATTTTAAAAACGAGTTGACACGATGCAATACACTATTGGACAGATAACAGAGATTCTCAACGGCAAAGGCAAGCTATCGTCGCCCGACAGCAGGGTGACACGCCTGCTTACCGACAGCCGTTCGCTGACCTTCCCCGAGGAGACCCTTTTCTTTGCCATAAAGACAAAGCACGGCAACGGACACAGGTACATTGATTCGCTCTACCAGAGAGGAGTCAGAAACTTTGTCGTGAACAGCGACAACGGTTTCCGTTCACTTGCCGAGGCTAATTTCATCATAGTCGATGACAGCATAAAGGCATTGCAGAGCCTTGCAGCGTATCACCGTTCACGGTTCGGTATCCCTGTCGTAGGCATTACCGGCAGTGACGGCAAGACCATTGTCAAGGAGTGGCTCTACCAGCTCACGGCAGGAAACTACAACGTGACACGCTCGCCACGCAGCTACAACTCGCAGATAGGTGTACCGTTGTCGGTGTGGATGCTCCGCGAAGAGAACACGTTAGGCATTTTTGAAGCCGGAATATCACGCACCAAGGAGATGGCAAGGCTACAGGACATCATCAGGCCTACCATCGGAATCATAACCAACATAAGCGGGGCACACCAAGAGAACTTCACCTCCATCCAGGAGAAATGCGACGAGAAACTGTCGCTATTCAAGGATTGCGAGGTTATAATATACAACGCCGACAACAGACTGCTGTCGGACGCCATAGCACAATGTGGCTCACACGCTCAGGAGATTGCATGGTCACACAGCGACCCTGAAAGCCCACTCTACATAAAGAGTATAACAAAGGAGGAAGACGGTACCGTTGTAGGCTACCGTTACCTCGCTTTCGAGAGCAGCTACCGCATTCCGTTCGTTGACGATGCGTCAATAGAGGACTCTATCAGCTGCCTCGCTGCTGCACTTTTCCTGAAGATTCCCGCAGAGACCATTGCCGAGCGCATGAGCCTATTGGAACCCATCGCCATGAGGCTCGAGGTGAAGGAGGGCAAGCGCGGATGCCTCATCATC
>JAEIGA010007794.1_pt1 | contig 16244 bp, 14 predicted proteins | sample 9270691 | NCBI WGS metagenome assembly JAEIGA01 (sample SAMN17057246, study PRJNA624740) | gut metagenome | biome: biome; isolation source: fecal sample | host: Bos grunniens | place: China: Xizang | collected 2019
ATTAAAGGAATTAAACTTTATTCACTTGGTGATTTAATTGACCTTGGAAATATTTTGTCAGTTAAAACAAAAAGAAGTGTATGTGTTGTTGACGCAAACAAAATTGCAGGTGATGTTGTTATTCGAATAGGTTGTGATGGCGAATATGTTGATGCTATTAACCGCGGACAAATCAATGCCTATAATTTACCTGTTTATGTCGATGAAATTGGTATTTTTGGTTCACCTACAAGTGATACAATTCGTACATCAGTAACTATTGATACAAAACAAATTCTTGTGATGATTATTTGTTTTGGCTTTAGTAATAAAGAAGAAAATGAAAAGTTACTTTTAGATTTATATCAAACATATGCTAATGCAAAAAATCTAATAAAATTATAAGAGGGAAATATATATGAATGAAACTTCAAATTTTATAAAAACTATAATGAAAAATGAATTGGAAACTGGTGTTGTAGATCATATTTTAACAAGATTTCCACCAGAACCAAATGCATATCTACACATTGGTCATGCAAGAGCAATCGTTACAAATTTTGAACTTGCTAAACATTTTGCAGGACAAACTAATTTAAGATTTGACGATACTAACCCAGTAAAAGAAGATGTTGAATTTGTTGATGCAATTCAAAAAGATTTAGAATGGCTTGGTTACACTCCAAGAATTGTTGTGTATGGATCTAGCTATTTTGAAGAAACTTATGAAAAAGCAATTCTTTTAATTAAAAAAGGATTAGCATTCGTTTGTGATTTAACACAAGAAGAAGTAAGTCTTTATCGTGGTGATACAAATACACCTGGTAAAAACTCACCATATCGTGATCGTTCAATTGAAGAAAACTTAAAACTATTCCAAGAAATGCGTGAAGGAAAATATCCAAATGGATCAAAAACTTTACGTGCTAAAATTGATATGGCATCACCTAATATTAACATGCGTGATCCAGTAATCTATCGTATCATTCACATCAATCACCACCAAACTGGTGATAAATGGTGCATTTATCCAATGTATGACTTTGCTCATCCACTACAAGATTCATTCGAAGGAATTACACATTCACTATGTAGTTTAGAATATGAAGACCATCGTCCACTATACGATTGGGTAATTAATAACTGTGATGTTTTACATAAACCTCGTCAAATTGAATTTGGTCGTTTAGGTATTACTAACATGATTATGAGTAAACGTTACTTAAAACAACTTGTTGATGAAAAGATTGTTAAAGGTTATGATGACCCTAGAATGCCAACTTTAGTAGGTCTAAAAAGACGTGGTTTCACAGCTAATGCGATTAAAGAATTTATTTTATCAACTGGTCTTTCTAAAATTAACTCAACAGTTGATTATGAAATGTTAGAACATTTCTTAAGAGAAGACTTAAAACTTAAAACAATTCGTCCAATGGCTGTAATGAAACCATTAAAAGTTGTTATTACAAACTATCCTGAAAATCAAGTTGAAGTTTTAGATTGTGTAAATAATGCAGAAAATCCAGAACTTGGAAGTCGTCAAATTACATTCTCAAAAGAATTATATATTGACCAAGATGACTTTGTAGTTGAAAAACCAAACAAACATTGGAAAAGACTTGCAAAAGATATTGAAGTAAGATTAATGCATGCATACTTTATTAAATGTAATGAAGTAATTTATAATGAAGATGGTTCTATTAAAGAATTACATTGTACATATGATCCAAATACAAAAAGTGGAACAGGATTTAATGAAAGAAAACCTAATGGTACAATTCACTATGTCGATGCTGCAACAGCAGTACCTGCTACATTCAATGTGTTTGAACCATTAATTTTAGACTCAGTTGTATCTAGTGAAAACTTTAAAGAAAGAATCAATCCAAATTCTTGGACTACATACGAAGGATATGTTGAAAGTGCATTAAAAGATACAAAACCATTAGATCATTTCCAATTTGTCCGTGTTGGATATTTTGTAACTGACTACGATACGAAAGGTGATAAGGTGGTATTCAATCAAACTGTTAGTTTGAAATCATCTTTTTCAAAATAAGATAATATGAGTTTTATAGAGGGATTAAATAAAGAACAAAGAGCTGCTGTTGAAAAAGTCGAGGGACCTGTTATTGTATTTGCAGGAGCTGGTACTGGTAAAACTAGAACACTTACTACTAGAATTGCATATATGATTACAGAAAAAGACATTGATCCCAAAAACATTTTAGCGATAACATTTACTAAAAAAGCTACTAATGAAATGCGTGAAAGAGTAATTAAGTTATCAGGTATTAATGCTAAATATGTAACAATTTCAACTATTCATGCTTTTTGTGCAAGAATACTTCGTCAAACAATTTCGAAGTTAGGTTATAGTTTAAACTTTGAAATCGTTGATGAAGAAGACGTTAATAAAATAATTAATGATATTTATAAAGATTTAGATATCAGTAAAAAATACTTTTCACCAAAAGCTGCAGCCAATATTATAAGTGCTTATAAAAATGGTATTGGCGAAATTAACGGCATCATTAAACAAGTATATGATGCTTATCAAAAAAGATTAAAAGAAAATAATCAAGTTGATTTTGATGATTTACTTGTATTAACTGAACAAATATTTGCATCTTTTCCAGATGTATTAGAACATTTCCAAAACAAATATAAATATATCTTAGTTGATGAATTCCAAGATACTAATGTAATTCAATATAATATTATTAAATTACTAGCTGATAAATATCGTAATATATTTGTTGTTGGTGATGATGACCAAAGTATTTATTCGTTTAGAGGTGCTAATGTCTTAAACATGTATCAGTTTAGTAAAGATTATCCTGATCGTGAAATGATTAAATTAACACAAAATTATCGTTCAACTAATGCGATATTACGTGGTTCTAATAATCTTATTAAACACAATAAACATCGTGAAGAAAAAGAGTTATTTAGTGATGTTGAAGGTAAATTACAAGATGTTACAATTCATGATTCATATTATTATGAAGATGAACCAAGATATATTGCTGATGAAATTAAACATTTAGTTGCTCATCAAAATTATCAATATAAAGATATTGCAATACTTTATCGTACAAATGTAATATCAAGAAATATTGAACTTGGTTTAATTGAAGCAGGAATTCCATATCAAATTTATGGTGGCTTTGCATTCTTAAAACGTAAAGAAATTAAAGATGTATTAAGTTATTTGAAATTTATTATGGAACCAGAAAACTTATTCCATTTTAAACGTATTATTAACTTACCTGCTCGTGGTATCGGTGATAAAACAATTGAAAAATTAATGCTTTATAAACGTGAAGATGAAACATTGTTTGAAGCAATTACAAGATATCATAATGATTTCCCATCAACTAAAACAGAAGCTTTAGTTGAATTTAAAGACTTAATTGTAAAACTTCAAGAATTGTTCGAAAAACTTCCATTACCAGAGTTTTATGATGAAATGATTGAGTTAACTCATTATAAAGAAGCATTGAAAAATGAAGATGATGATGACAATAATCGTATTCTAAATATTGAAGAATTTAAATCAATTTTAGTTCAATTAGAACGTCGTGCTGATTTAGAAGGAATGACAAATAAAGAAAAATTACAAATCGGATTTGATGATGTAATTTTAGATGAAACAGTTGGTACAAAACAAGATATGAACGGGGTTGTACTATCTACTGTTCATTCAATTAAAGGTTTAGAATTTAGAGCAGTATTTGTTGTTGCACTTGAAGAAGGAATTTTCCCATCATTAAAAGAAGATTCTGATATTGAAGAAGAACGCCGAATTGCCTATGTTGCATTCACAAGAGCAAAAGAAAGAATATATATAACTTGTGTATCAAGACGTCTAATTTATGGACGTGTTGTTCTTAACCAAAAGTCAAGATTTATAACAGAATATGTAGCAAGTCTTGAATGGAAAGAACATCTTGAAGAACAAAAAGAAATAGAAGATAATACACCAATTAAAGTTGGTGATAAAGTTACTCACTGTAACTTTGGTGATGGTTTAGTAATAAGTGAATCAGGTAGTATAATTCAAGTATTATTTGATAAAGATCACAGTTTTAGAAAAATATTAAGAGATCATCCATCAATTAAAAAAAGAAAATAAAAGGAGGCTATCATGGATTATATTAAACGAATGTCTGAACTTGTTAAATTATTAAAACAATATAACTATGAATATTATGTTTTAGATAATCCAACCGTATCTGATTTAGAATACGATAGCTTAATGAAAGAATTAGAGCGTTTAGAAACAGAATATCCACAACACGCTCTTCCTGACAGTCCAACAAAAAAAGTTGGTGACTATTTAAAATTAGAACTAGAAGAAATCGTTCATGCTAATCCAATGATGTCACTTGCTAATGCTTTTAGTTATCAAGAACTAAAGGAATTTGATTTAAAGATTAAAAAAACAGTTAATCAAAATGTTGAATATACTTGTGAACTTAAAATCGATGGCATCGCTTCTACAATTCACTATGAAGATGGCTTACTAGTCTTAGCAGCAACACGTGGTAATGGAACAGTTGGTGAAAATATTACTAAAAATGCTCTAACAATTAATTCACTTCCAAAAGTTTTAAATGATCATGTATCACTTGAAATTAGAGGTGAAGTATATATGTTAAAGAGTGTCTTTGAAGAATTAAATAATCAAAGACTTATTGAAAATAAAGCTCTTTTTGCAAACCCAAGAAATGCAGCTGGGGGAAGTTTAAGACAACTTGATGCGAATGTTACAAAATCAAGAAAACTTGATCAATTCGCATATACTTTAGTAAACCCAGAAAAATATAATATTTATAAACAAAGTGATGTAATGGCATATTTAAAAAATCTTGGATTTTCAGTAAATCCACATTTTAGAAAATGTCAAAATATTGATGAAGTAATTAATTATATTGAAGAATATAAAGATAAAAGAAAAGACTTACCTTATGAAACAGATGGTATCGTAATTAAGGTTGATGATTTAACTTTATATGAAGAAATTGGTTATACTGTAAAAACGCCTAAATGGGCAATTGCTTATAAATTTCCAGCTGAAATTGCTACAACAAAACTAAAAGATATTATCTTTACAGTTGGTAGAACTGGAATGATTACGCCTAATGCAGTACTAGATCCAGTTTTAATAAGTGGTTCAACAGTATCGCGTGCAACCCTCAATAATGAAGACTTTATTGTCTCAAGGGATATTCGTATTGGAGATTATGTTAAAGTTCGCAAAGCGGGCGAAATAATACCCGAAATTGTTGAAGTAGACCTTACTAGACGAAGTGCTGGACTTGAGCCTTTTAAAATGTTAGAAAACTGTCCAGAATGTGGAATGCCGCTAGTTAAACGTAATAATGAAGCAGAACACCACTGTGTAAATCCAAATTGTTGTGGTAGAATTTTAGAACAATTAATTCACTTCGCATCGCGTCAAGCAATGGATATTGAAGGGCTTGGTGAAAAACAAATGGAACTTTTATATAATTTAGGTTATATAAAAGATGTATCAGATATATATCTATTAAAGAATTATTACTATGATTTACTAGCACTAGATGGATATGGCGATCAAAAAATTAAGAACCTTGATAAAGCTATTGAAAAAAGTAAAGAAAATACATTAGACCAATTAATCTTTGGTCTTGGTATTAAACATGTAGGTCAAAAAGCATCAAAGAATTTAGCTAAAATTTATCATTCAATTGATGAACTTAAAAATGCTAAAGTTGAAGAACTAATAACAATTGATGATATTGGACAAATCATGGCAGAAAGTATTAGAGAATATTTTGATAATCCTAAGAATATCGAGCTTATTGAAAAACTAAAAGCACATGGAATAAACCCTATTAGTAATTATATTCAAAAAGATAATTTACCACTTGCAGGTCTAACAATTGTTGTAACTGGTACACTTGAAACAATGTCAAGAGACGATGCAAACAATTTAATTGAAGAATTTGGTGGTAAAGCATCATCATCAGTTTCTAAAAAAACATCGTATGTTTTAGCAGGCCGAGATGCAGGTAGTAAACTTACAAAAGCACAACAATTAGGTGTTCCAGTAATTAGTGAAACTGAATTTAAAGATATGATTAAATAACATAAAAATACCCGTATTAACGGGTATTTTTTTATTGTTTAAAATAGTAAAATAATATATATAATCACTTGACATTTTTCGATAATAGTATATAATATATATAGTTTAGTAAAACTAAACAAAAAGTTTAATTAATAAAAAAAGGAGGTACTAAAATGAGTATCGGAAATAAGATTAAAGATATAAGGAATAGGTGTAATCTAACTCAAAAAGAATTAGCTGATCGTTGTGAACTAACGAAGGGTTATATCTCACAACTTGAGAACGATTTAACGAGTCCTTCCATTAGTACCTTAACAGATATATTAACTGCTCTTGGTACTAATTTAAAAGATTTTTTTGATGAAGATGATGATCAACAAATTGTTTTTAAAAAAGATGATTATTTTGAAAAAGTCGACGATGATAAACAAATTGTATGGTTAGTTCCAAATAGCCAAAAAAATGAAATGGAACCAATTTTATATACTTTAGAAGTAGGTGCTGAAACAGATATTGATTACCCACATGAAGGCCAAGAATTTGGTTATGTAATTGATGGTAAAATTGAAGTAAACTACGGAAGTAAGAAAGTTGTTTGTAATAAAGGTGAGTCTTTTTATTTTACAACAGATAAAAACCATTATTTAAAAAATATAGGTAAAAAACAAGCTGTCATTGTATGGGTTAGTAGCCCACCAAATTTTTAAGAAAAGAGAATTTTAGATTATGGAAAATATAATTAATGAACAAAAAAACGATAAAATAATTGAACTAAAACATGTCAATAAAGAATTTGATGGGACACTAGCAGTAGAAGATTTTAGTTTTTACATTCGTAAAGGCGAATTTGTAACTTTCCTTGGACCATCTGGTTGTGGTAAAACAACTACACTTAGACTTATAGCTGGTTTTGAAATGCCTACAAGCGGAGAGATTTTATTAAATGGTAAAGATATCACTAATATACCTCCATATGACAGACCAGTAAATACCGTTTTCCAACGTTATGCATTATTCCCACATATGGATGTTTACGATAATATTGCGTTTGGATTAAAACTTAAAAAAATCAAAACATATGTTATTGATAATAAAGGTAACAAGAAAGAAAAATATCGTAAATATACAAGTGCTGAAATAGATGAAAAAGTTAGAAAAGCTTTAAAAATAGTTGACCTTGAAGAATTTGAATGGCGTAATGTAACAACACTTAGTGGTGGTCAACAACAAAGAATTGCAATTGCAAGAGCGATTGTTAATGAACCAGAGATTTTACTTCTTGATGAACCACTTGGTGCACTTGACTTAAAGATGCGTAAAGAAATGCAAGAAGAACTTAAAGCAATGCATAAAAAACTTGGTATTACATTTATTTATGTAACACATGACCAAGAAGAAGCTTTAACAATGTCTGATACAATTGTTGTAATGAAAGATGGTATGATTCAACAAATTGGTACACCAGAAGAAATTTATAATGAACCAAGCAATGCTTTTGTTGCTGACTTTATTGGTGAAAGTAATATATATTCTGGTACAATTGTTGGTAATAAAAAGGTACGTTTCTTAAATCATACATTTGATTGTGTTGATGAATTTCAAGTTAATGAAAAAGTTGATGTAGTGCTACGTCCTGAAGATATTATTTTAGGTGAACAAGATGCCGGCATGGTTAATGGTAAACTTGTGTCAAAAACATTTAAAGGTGTTCACTATGAATATGTGATGATGGTTGGAAGAAGTGAAGTTGTTATTCAATCAACTGATAATATTGATATTAATAAGATTGCTTCTTTCAAAATTGATCCAAATAATATTCACATTATGAAGAAAGAATTCGTTTCTAATAAATATGAAGCATGGATTGATAAGAACAATAATGTTGTTATTTCTGAAGAACCATTTGAATGCGATATTACACAACTTATTCCAAATAGTTATGTTGATGAAGAAGGATATTTAGTTGATCCACAAGGCTTAAGATATGACTTTACTGATGCTGATGTAATTGCCGAAATTGGACTTAAAGTTATTGAAGTAATTGATAATGAAGAAGATGGTGTTGTAAGTGGTGAAATTATTTCAATCATTTATAAAGGAGACCACTACCAAATTATCGTTAGAACTGATGAAGATGAAGACTTCGTAATTGATACAGAATATACTTGGAATGAACATGATATGGTTAGTTTAAAAGTTAATCCAAAAGACATAAAACTTACTTTAAAAGCTGAGGTAAAAAATTATGTCAAAGATTAGATTTTCAAGAAAGTTTTTAGCTATTCCGTATGGAATCTTCTTAATACTTTTTGTGATAATCCCACTTCTTTTGATTATATTTTATGCAGCTACAACAACTGATCCTGTTACTGGAGATGTTAGTTTATCGTTTGCAAATTTTAAAACATTCTTTACAAATGAATATAACTTCCATACATTTTTAATAAGTTTAGCAATTGGACTTGGTAATACAATTATTTGTTTAATTATAGGTTACCCTATTGCATATATTTTAGCGAAAAAAGAATTTAAATTTGGTGGTGTTGTTGTATTACTATTTGTAATGCCGATGTGGATTAACTTTGTACTTCGTACAGCTGCAACACGTGACTTACTATATAGTATGGGTCTAAGTGGTGGAGATCATCCTTACTTATCAATAATGATTGGTATGGTTTATAACTATTTACCATTTGTTATTTTACCACTTTATTCAACGATGCTTAAAATGGATAAAAGTCTAATTGAAGCATCAATGGATTTAGGTGCTAACAAGTTTCAAACTTTTATTAAAACAATTATTCCAATGACATTACCTGGTGTTATTTCTGCTGCATCAATGGTATTTATGCCAACAATGTCATCTTATGTAATTAGTGACGTTATGGGTGAAAGACAAGTATCATTAATTGGTAATACAATTCAATTATACTTTGACCAAGGATTATGGCACATTGGTAGCTTTGTTGCATTAATCTTATTAACAATCATACTAGGTTCTATGTTCTTTACAAGAAACATGGAAAAAGAAGATAACGTTAGAGGTGGATTATGGTAAAAAAGAGTTTAGCAAAAATATTTGTTTATTTAATGTTACTTCTAATGTATGCACCTATTATTTTACTAGTAATATTTAGTTTTGTTGATTTTGATTATATTAGTTTTAAACAACTATTTAACGGAGAAAATCTTAATTTCAATTTATATAAAGAATTATTTACTGGTGAAGATGGTGAAACAGTTATTCAAGCATTTAAAAATACATTGCTTGTTGCATTCTCATCAGGTATTATCGCAACAATTCTAGGAACACTTGGTGCTATTGGTATTTTTTATAGTGGAAGAAGAATGCGTAAAACTTATGAACTAGCTGGGCAAATTCCAGTACTTAATCCGGAAATTATTACAGCTCTTTCACTTACAATTTTATTTGTTTTTGTTGGAATAGAATTTAATTTTATTACATTATTAATTGGACACGTTGTATTAACAATTCCATTTGTTGTATTAAGTGTAATACCTAAGTTAAAACAAATGGATAGCAATATATATGAAGCAGCTTTAGACTTAGGTGCAAAACCAAGAAAAGCTTTATTCAAAATTGTTATTCCACAAATCTTACCAGGTATTTTATCAGGTTTTATTTTAGCAATAACTTTATCACTTGATGATTATATTATTACAGCATTTACAAGAAACAATTCATTTGTAACTTTAAGTACATATGTATATGGTGTAACAAGTAAACGAGGAGCAATTCCTCCAACTCTAAGAGCTCTAACAACAATTATTTTTGTTGCTACATTAGCAATATTAGTTGTATATAATTTTACTTCTGGAAAGAAGAAGACTAAGAGAGGTCGCGCATGAGAAAATATATATCATTAATTATTGTATGTTTAATGCTTATGCTTACTTCTTGTTCAGATAAACCAGATATTCGTACTATTAAAATATATAACTGGGTTGACTATATTGATGAATCAATATTAGATCAATTTGTTGATTATTTTAAAGAATTAACTGGTGAAACAATTACATATGTTTATGATACATTTGAAACAAATGAATCAATGTACAATACAGTAAAAACTGGTAAAACAGATTATGATGTAATTTGTCCTTCGGAATATATGATTCAAAAAATGATTCGCGAAGACATGTTAGAAAAATTTGATTTAGAAAATTATGATTTAGATTTATATCAAAAGAATGCTTCTTTATATTTACAAAATCTATTTAAAGATAATAAGTTAGATAGTTATGCTGCATGTTATATGTGGGGTACACTTGGATTAATCTATAATCCTGAAGCATTAGATGAAGCTGCAAATGGAACTTTATATGATAAAGACAGTTGGGAAATTATGGAAAATCCAATGTTTGAAGGATTAGTGTCATTAAAAGATAGTGTGCGTGATGCATATTGTGTTGGATCTTTACTTGCACATAAAGCTGAGCTTAAAGAAGTTGAAAATAAATATACAACAAATTCTTCAGAATATCAAAAAGCAGTTCAAGATATTATTAATCGTACAACACCAGAAGCTATTGAACTTGTTTCAAATGAACTTAGAAACTTAAAACAAAATATCTATGGTTTAGAAGTTGATAGTGGTAAAGGTGACATTGTTACTGGAAAAATTGCAATGAATGTTGCATGGAGCGGTGATGCTGTTTATTCAATGGATCTAGCTGAAGAAGAAGATACTTATTTAGAATATATGGTTCCACGTGAAGGTGGTAACGTTTGGTTTGATGGATGGGTTATGCCAAAAGGTGCTGATATTGAACTTGCTCAAGCTTTCATTAACTTTTTATCACAACCTGAAATCGCAGCTTTAAATATGGAATATATTGGTTATACTTCATCTATTGCTGGTGATGCTATCTTTGATCTTATTGAAGATTGGTATGGTATTACATCATATCAAAATGAAATTGAAGAATTAGAACAATCTAAAGCTAATTTAACAGCTGAAGAATTAGAAAGTGTCAATGAACAAATTAATTCTTTAAAAGAAGAATTAAATGAGATTACTACTGTTCCTCAAGATTTAACATATTTCTTTGAAGGAACATTAAGTGAAGAAAAATTAACTGATGGTTTAGCAATTGTTAATATCGATGAATCGTATATTAATCGACAATTTTCAACACAATATCCAAGTGAAGAATGTATTAAACGTTGTGGTGTAATGCAAGACTTTGGTGATCGAAATGAAGCTGTTTTAGAAATGTGGATTAACGTAAAAGCTAACAAAGCATCACCATGGTTAATTTCTTCATTAGTATTCTTTGTGTTAGTCGTTGCAGGTTTAGTACTTTATTCAAAACGTTCTTATTTTGCTAGAATCAGACGATTTAAAAAATACGAAAAAAAATAAAACCTTTACATTAGTTTACAAGTTTTTAAAAATATGTTATAATATAATAGATGAAAAGGGAGAGGACTTATGAAAAAGACTTTATTATTTATATGTTCATGTTTTTGTCTACTTGCACTTGTAGGATGCCGTAGTGTAAGCGAATTAACAAAAGCTAACGAGGAACTAAATGGTGGTAACTATACAGTTTATTATCAAACACATAAAAATGTTACTTATGGAAAAAAAGAAGTAAGTGATGAAAAAGAAGAATATTTAGTAAAACAAAACGGAAATCAATATATGATTTCTTCATGGAATGATTCAGGTGATAGACTAGATATTTATTCTGAAACAAAACAAGAAGTTGTTGAAATTTTTAAAGGTAATGGTAGATACTGGGAATTTGACCGTGTTGAAGCATTAGAAAACTACGAACAAAAAGAATTTTTACCTGTTATCGAAATTAATGAAGAAAACTTTGTTTATGAAGATAAAATATGGGTAGGAAATACAGAACTTATCAATACTTTATTAGAAGATTATTTTAATGAATTAGCTCAAGAATATGACTCTTATAAAGGATTTATTGATGCTGAAATTTCATCTGTAGTTAATACATATAATGTAACATTAGAAAAAAATCATTTATCAAAAATTGAATTTGATTATCAAGTATTTGTTACATTTGTCGATGAAAAAGTATTAACAATTTCTGAAACTATTATCGCAGAATATTCTGATATTTACTCAACAGTTTTAACAAAACCAGAAGGTGTTTTAGATTTATCTTATGCATTAGAACCAACTGATAATTATACAGCTACAGTTTTCTATTCATTAGAACAAGTTGTTGAAGGTGAAGAAGCAACTCCAGGAATGGGTGCAGAATTCCTTTTAAAACAAGATGGTAATAAAGTATTAATTAGTGTTGGTAATGAAAAAATCTATGTTGAACAAAATGGAAATAAAGTTACTTCATATGTTTATTCATATGGTGAATGGTACAAAGAAGACGTTGATATTTCTGAATTAAACATGATGACTACTTATCCTGAGATTGGTTATACTGAAGAATTCTTTGAATGTGTTGACGGCGTTTATTATGGTAAAACACATAAAATGAATATGGCATTAGATGAATATTTAACTGAACTTGAAGATCAATTTCTTGATTCTTTAGGCTCATCTTTCGGTAAAAAAGCTGAATGTAATATTGCAATTTCTGAATATCTTATTCAAGTAACAGATAACGTTATTGATGGAGTGTTAGTAGCAATGACAATAACTATTACTGATGGCGAAGAAACAGTTACTTTTATTCAATCAACAGCTCTAAAATTCTCTGAAATTAATAATACTGTTGTTGAAACACCAAATGTAGAATAACAATATAATACCAAAGCATTAGCTTTGGTATTTTTTATTTTCCTAAATCATAAAATTACTAAGGTGATCAAATGATTTATTTAGTTTCAATTTCTAGTAAAAACATAACTGACTATAGTGATTATATTAAAGTTATAAATCAAATTAAAGAAGTATTAACTTTAAAAGATAAAGTAATTATTATAACCTCATCAATTAAAGATAGTTCTGAAATTGAACTAGAAAGAATTCTTAAATTAAATATTAATACTTCCAAAATTCAAATAGATACATTACTCTCTTTAAAAGAAATCGAAGCAGCATCAATGTTATCAATTTATTTAGAATTAGAAAACATTAAGCATGTAATGTTACTACCTTGTCAAATTCCTTTAATTGTAGAAAGTGAAATAGAATACGTTGAAATCAATAATCTTTTATTACATTTAAGTAAAAATCAATATGTCATAATTCCTGGAAATTTTGGTATTACTAAACAACTGAACGCTTGTTTTTATGGAACTGATACACCAGAATTATTACTATGTTATATATATAAAGAGTTAATTAAAAGAAGATATAAAGTAAAAGCTCATATATATAAATCATGTAATAAATTAACAACAATTGATAGTTTAAATTATCCAACTAATGATTTACTTGATTATTTAAAACTTAGTGATTTAGATACATACAGTAATACTTTGGATAAATATTTTCAACATGAAACAATTGATTTAATTAAAACAAATAAACTATTATTAACAATCGGTGATACATTTTTAGAGGGTACTAAAATATCGTTATAGGTATTTAAATAGTCAAGTCATAAAATTTAGTAATATTATAAAATGACGAGGTGATTTTATGACTATATTAATTGGTCAAATAACACCTGATGAACAAATTCAATATAATATTTCAAATTATCAAACTATTAATAAAGTATGTAGTCTTGCTAAAAACGAAGAATATGTAATATATATTATGAATACTAAGATTAATGATTTTGGATTAATTTTAGGAACTGATATTATATTAGATGAACTATTTATAACATATCAAATAGCCAAAGTATTTTATAAAGTAGAAGATGCAGAATATATATTAAGTGCTAGTTCATATTATGGTGTTAAAGTCTATTCATTAAATGAATAGACTCCCTCGTTCAATAAAAAATAGGTGCTTTAAAAGCACCTATTTTTAAAAGTGATGGTTAGGAAGAGAGTCATAAATTATTATGACTCTCTTGTATTGTAGCTATTGAACATCGCCACAAAGTGTACAATTAATAGAGTCAAAACATTGGATACCACAAATACAACTAATCTTAATTGTAATTGTATTAGGAGTACAAGTTAAAGCACCGTCTTCTAATGTTAAAAGTCTAAGTACAACTGTATCGTCACCATTAATGTTTTCTACACGGAAGAAATTAGCAGTTGTTTCGCCATCTAAAGTAGTTGGAACTTCAAGTCTTCCATTACATGTATAAACCGCAATTGGTTTAGTATTAAACATTGGTGAGAAAATGCAAGTATTACATGAATTTTCATTAATAAGCTGAATAGCTTCTTTTTGCATTTTATCAATACGTCTTAATAAATCTAGAATTGTACCTCTATTTGTTGCAGTTTGAGTAATTACACAAGCCACAATAACACCTCACTTTCACTAACATATTATGCATATTGTTATATAAAGTCTGTTTAAATGCCTAAAATTAAAAGAATTATTCCAACGATTAAAGTATATATTGAAAAGCCTAATAAACTCTTTTTATTAATAATATTATAAAACCAACGTATACTAAAATATGTTGTAATAAAAGTAACAATAAAACTAATTACATAATAAATAATAAGAGTTGGATCAATATTAAGTAAATCAGGAATAGATAAAATAAAACTACCAAGACTTACTACTAAATACATTAAGAAAGAAAAATCAAGTACTTTTTTAATATTTATACCACCAATTAAACCTGCTGTCATTACTGTTCCCATTCTACTTATGCCAGGGATTAAAGCAATGCTTTGAGAAAAACCTAAACTTAATGCATTAAAATATGTAATGTCTTGACTTTTAGTTTTATCAATAAAATAGTGTGAAATTAACAAAAAAATTGTAGTTATAAGTAAAGATAATCCTATATAAAAAATAGATAAAGTTTTTTGTTCTAGATAAGTTTTAACAAAAAAGCCGATTATGATAGTAGGGATAGATGCAATAATAATTTTCTTAATCAAAGATAAATTAAAAAAAGTTTCTTTAAAAGAAATTCGTTTAGTAAACATAAAAATAAATATTGCAAGCATTGAAGAAAAATTAAGTAATATTTCTAAAGTTAAATCACTACTATCAATTTTTAAAAGATTCTTGGTTATTAACATATGTCCACTACTACTTATTGGAAGTGGTTCAGTAAAGCCTTGAATTAGACTTACAATAACATATTTTAAAAGTTCTTTTAAACGCATATAATCACCTAATATAAACTATGTTATAAAGTTTGTTTTAATGAATATAATTTATCAATAATATAAATAATAATAGTATTTGAAAAAATCTTCAAAAAGTAGTATAATAAGTATGAATAAAGAAAAGAGGTATTAATATGATTTTAGCAATGACATTAGAAGTATATTTAGCACTTGTGGCTGTTGGAGTATTTATTGCAGCGCTGCTTGGTGTTGGTATTTGGAAATTTATTGTTGTATGTAAAAGACAAGTAAAACGTAATAGAAAGTCTAAAGGTGGAGTTCTTCAAAACGAAGCAGTTTTAATTTTTGGTGGTATTGAAAATATTATCGAAACAAGCAGACAACTAAATAGAATTTTAGTTAAAGTTCATAATAAAGCTTTAGTACAATTTGATGTATTAAAAGCAATGAATATTGGAACACAAATTACTGGTAACATTATTAAATGTTCATCAGAAAAACTTGCTATTGCACTTGAAAATGTTAAAAAGTTAGGAATGTAATATATATGATTAATTTCTTAGAACTAGTAAATAAATATAAAGATGAAGCAATCAAAATGCTTCAAGAACTAGTACAAATTAATAGTGTACTTGATTATGATACTGTAAATGCTAACCAACCATTTGGTAAAGGGATTAACGATGCATTACTATATATGTTAAATCGTGCATCAAATGATGGATTCAAAACATTTAATGATGAAGGATATGTTGGCGTTGTTACAATGGAAGGTGTAACAAATGATAAAATTGGTATCCTAGGACATTTAGATGTTGTTCCTGTTGGTGAGGGTTGGACATATCCACCATTTAGTGGAGAAATTGTTGATGGTAAGATGTATGGTCGTGGAACAATGGATGATAAAGGTCCAACTATTGCTTCTTACATTGCTCTTAAAATGCTTAAAGATAATAACATTAAATTAAA
>JAEIGA010007795.1_pt1 | contig 16244 bp, 16 predicted proteins | sample 9270691 | NCBI WGS metagenome assembly JAEIGA01 (sample SAMN17057246, study PRJNA624740) | gut metagenome | biome: biome; isolation source: fecal sample | host: Bos grunniens | place: China: Xizang | collected 2019
AGATGCCACCCTTCAACATTTTGAATTTCATCAAATAGAAAATGGTCAACTGGGCCATATACCTCGTAAACAACCTGCAGCACCGAATCCAAATCTGAAGCCTCTATCTTTGCAAGCGTTTCATCATCAAAATCCACATACCCGTAAGCCGCACCGGAATCTTTCATAGCCTTTCTGCAGACAACTGATTTACCGGATCTGCGCATTCCGATTACCGCTTGAGCCAAATGACTGAACACGTCCACTGTTTTCATCGGAACACGATCCAACATATCTTGCGCCTGCAAACGCGCAAGTTCAGCCTTCTGATCTTCAATGATTTTTCTCAAATTTCGCCCCATAAGTCCTCCTTATGGCAACTATTATAGCATTTCGAGTACGCTTAATGCAATAACCACTACAACTTAATGCAATAAGACTACACAAATTGCATAATCTTGCTCCCTAACACAAAAATCGCACTTGTCGGCGAATTGCGGCTGGCGCATCAACAGTTGCAACCAGGGCAAGCGGCTTGAGCTTCGATCAATCGCAGCGATCGACAAACTCCGGCCGCCGCGAGAGAAACCGCATAGGATAAGGTATCACTTCTTCGAGCCTTGAATGCGCCCTTGCGCATCGCGGTAAGTCGTTTTGCCGTAACGGTCCGTATCCATCGTGCCTTGCTTTCGGCCCAAGGAATCACGGAACGTCGTCTTGCCGTAACGATCAGTCTCGGCGGTTCCTTGCTTGCGTCCCAAGGAATCACGATAGGTGGTTTTACCGTAGCGATCCACCTCGGCCGTTCCTTGCTTGCGACCAAGAGAATCTCTGTAAGTCGTCTTCGCCTCAACAGCAAAAACGCTCCCAACGCAAACGAATCCAACAACAATTACTTTAATAATCTTGTTCATAATTTATTCCTTCCTATTTACTATTCGATTACTATAGGCGCATCTTACACGAAAATCTGACAATCTTACATCAGTCGTTGATATTCTAGCGTTATGGTAAAAAGTGTTAACAACTAACCACGTGGGGAAGCCGACCATTTCACACTTCCGTGGGGAAGAAATTATGCTGCCTTTCCGCCGCTTTTTGCCTTCTGTACAGAGCGGGGTGCCTCCTTTGTCTTTGACGCTATCTCCTCCGTAATCGACGGATTGCCCTTAAGAAACTCTATAGCAGAAAGCATCCCCTGGGCCAATTGAACTTCTCCGAAAGAAAGCCAACTGCCTCGCTTCTCCACTACACCACGAGCAAGAGCGGCATCCAACACCGAACCTTCATACGATATTCCACATGAATAGAGAATATCAAACTCAGCCTCCGTAAAGGGAGAGGCGACTTTATTTTTTACTACCTTCACCCTTGTGCGGTTGCCGACAATCTCTCCTGAAGCATTTTTTATCGCCCCTATCCTCTGCACCTGCAACCTGCATGTTGCGTAAAACTTTAACGCCCGCCCTCCTGGAGTTGTTTCCGGACTTCCGAACATAACCCCAATCTTTTCACGCACCTGATTTGTGAAAATACAAAGAGTTCCTGTCTGATTTAGGACACTCGTAAGCTTGCGCATCGCCTGGCTCATAAGTCGAGCCTGAAGCCCGACATGACAGTCACCTACATCCCCGTCAATTTCAGCCTGTGGAACAAGAGCCGCAACGGAGTCGACCACTATTACATCGACAGCCCCAGACTTGGCCAACTGCTCACAAATGGTCAGCGCCTCTTCTCCTGAATTTGGCTGAGATACAAGTAGCGACGAAAGGTCGACCCCTATCTTAGCGGCATACCCCGGATCTAACGCATGCTCCGCGTCAATGAACGCTGCCGTTCCTCCAGACTTTTGAACATTTGCTACCACATGAAGAGCGAGTGTCGTCTTTCCAGACGATTCATGCCCATAGCACTCCACTATTCTCCCACGCGGCAACCCTCCGACTCCCAACGCAAGATCTAACGAAAACGCCCCTGTAGAGACAGTTTCCACGCTCTTACCCGGCCCGTCGCCAAGCCGCAAAACGGACATGTCGCCAAACTCTTTTCTTATCATTTTAAGCACTTCCTCAAGCGCAGAACTTATTTTACTCATTTTTCCTATTCCTTTCTGTTTTGACGCGGAGCTTCTCAGCACCGCTAAAATCAACTCCACTTAACAAACCTTTCTTCCGTGCAAAAAAGATTTACTCGCTCGATATGGTCTATAATCGGCGATCCACCTTCTGGCGTGCCAAAAATCTCAATAACGTCAAAGCGGTACGCGCCGACATAGCGACACCTCCTCCTCCACGCATTGCACGCCATTCGCAGGTTCTTCTTTTTTTTACTGTTTATGCTTTGCAGACGGCGAGCGTACCTGGATATCTCGCCATGCTGTTTAACCTCTACAAATACGAGAGTCCCTGTTTTACGATCCTTCGCAATAATGTCAATTTCAAGCCTCTCATCACGCTTGACCGGCTTGACATTCCGCTCAATTATCTCGAATCCGCCGCGGCGGAGATATTCCACCGCGACTTCCTCACCCCATCTGCCGCGCTTAACGCTGACATTCTCCGCTTTAGGCCGCCGCATCGCCAGGCCCCTTCTTCAAGCCTTCCGATACTTTTGCATAGCCTGCATACATCGCAGGAATCCCAAAACAGACAAACGACATAATTCCTCTCAACGCCTCATCTAGGCCAAGCGCCTCGCTATGCGAAAAGAAAAACTTCGCGGAAATTTCTCCTCCTGCAGCCATAGTGCGATTGATAGTAAGCAAATATCCTCCAACTTCAAGCGAATGCCTTAAGCCTATTTTCGTAGCCCCAGCAGAGGAAGAATGATAAAGACCCTTGCCGTCTTCAATAGATTCTTTCTCGCCTCTAAAGACCTGAAGGAAAGAACACAAATCTGAAAAGCCGAGTTTCACCACAATAGAATTCGACCAATCAAATGTCGGGTACACTGGCGTCTTGGCCTTTATGTCTCCTACCGTAGCTTGATTTGCAAGCTTTAACATAACACACCCTTCGCGGTCACCTTGCGCCGGTATCATTTCCATCTTTAGAGCACTTCCAGTACCCTGAAGATTAGCATGGTAAAGTGCAAATGCAGGACGAATCTGCAATGCTGTGCCTTGTGACTGATGATTATTATTCATACTTATTCCTTTCTTTTTTATTATGGTTTTCAGTTAATTTCATATCCAGCAAGAATTCTGCTCGCGATCCAAGTGCCGCATCTGAAGCGCCGCGCTAAGATGCTCTTCTTTGACGACTTCAACTCCATCAAGATCTGCACACGTACGAGCGACTCTCAATATCTTATCGTACGCTCTCGCGGAAAGACCGAGCCTGCCAATCATCCTGACAAGCTTCTCGCAATCACACGTTGAAAGCTTGCATATTTCTGGAAGGTCAGCCCCCTTCGCATCTGCATTTGTATAAATGCCGCATTCTCCGCGATAGCGCAACGCCTGCACAGCTCGCGCCGCCTCAACCCGCTCACGAATCGCAGCGCTCGGCTCTCCCTTTTCCATAGACGGCAACGCTTCAACCTTCACAGGAGGAACTTCTATTTGAATATCAATGCGGTCAATAAGAGGCCCTGAGACGCGGCTTTGGTATTTCATCACCGCACTTTGAGAACAGCGGCAACTTCGTTCTGGATCGCTATAATACCCGCACGGACATGGATTCATTGCGGCAACCAGCATAAAGCGCGAGGGGAAATCATGCGCCGCTGCCGCTCGCGAAACACCAACATGCCCATCTTCAAGCGGCTGGCGCAACACCTCTAAAGCATTTCGCGGAAATTCAGCAAACTCATCGAGAAACAATACTCCGCGATGAGCGAGTGAAACCTCCCCTGGGACAGGGCGAGCGCCGCCCCCCAAAAGACCAATTGAACTTACCGTATGATGCGGCGAGCGAAACGGGCGGCGCGTGACAAAGCCTCCCCTGCATTTTTCGCGCCCTGCCACTGAATGAATGCGCGATATCTCCAAAGCCTCGTCTACCGTAAGCGAAGGGAGAATGGAAGGAATGCGGCGCGCAAGCATCGTCTTTCCAGAACCAGGCGAGCCCACCATGAGAATGTTGTGCCCCCCAGCAACCGCCACCTCAATTGCGCGACGGGCCGCAAACTGCCCCTTAATATCTGAAAAATCCTCCCCAGAATTTGCAGCGCCGCGCACAAGGAAGCCTAAATCAGTGCGGCACGGCTCAATCACGCGAGTGCCGTTGAGAAATTGCACAGTCTCTTGTAACGTCCTCACGGGAATAACATCAATCCCCTCTACAACACTAGCCTCCTCAGCATTTTCATAAGGAACAACCATGACGCGACGCCCTATTCGTTTCATCTCAAGAGTCATAGGAAGAATACCCTTCACTCTGCGCACATTACCTGAAAGAGCAAGCTCTCCTGCAAACGCATACTCGTCGAGCGACTCATTCATAACCTTGCCTGTCGCGCGCAATAACCCAACCGCTATAGGCAGATCGTAAACTGGCCCTTCTTTTTTTACATCGGCAGGCGCCAGATTGACCGTCACATCCAACTCTTTTTTCGATTCGAGCCCCTGACTTTTTAGTGCGGTGGGGATTCTATCCTTCGCCTCCTTCACAGCCTGATCAGGAAGCCCCACAATCGCAAACGATGATGTGCCGATGGAAGAAAACACTTCTATCTCCACCGTATGCGCATCTACGCCGCTGACAGCCGCCGAATAACATTTTGCCAACATCAATAAACCCTTTCCGCCACCCGTTCGGGATGACGGTGCGTATGTTAGCAAAGAAAATGCGCGACCACCTTCGGCCGCGCACAGTTTGACCTGATGAGAAAATCAGGCTATACTCAAGTCAACATCAATCTTGCTCACAAACCCCTTGAACTCGATCTGTCGCCTGAGCGTTATAACGGGCAGAGGCGTATTCTACAAGCGCATCTACCGAGCGGTTGTAAAGCTCGGCATCAGGCCAATCGCCGAAAAGAACTTCGCGGCGGCGCAGAATATGACGAGAATGATAAAGACCTCCGAGCGAACCGCAAACCTCAAGAGCATCGCGTACCGCAACGAACGTCTTTTCTTTCAAGGAGCCTTTCTCGACAAGGACGCCTGCCTCAATCATCAATGAAAGCGGAATCGCATAACCGTGCGGCAGGCGGAAATCGCTTTGTTCCTCAAGCCTGGCCGCAAGCTTTTCAGCTATGGGTTCTACCTTATTTTTCTTGCGATATTCCACAACGGCCTCAACCATCCTGCCGAATGCATCGTATTCACGAGCCGCATAGCGATGTGCCTCTTCGCAAAAAACTTTGCAAACGGATTTATCAAGTATGGACAAACACGCCGTCTCGCCCGTACCTGCGCGCCACACTCCTTCCATCACTGTCTCAATGAAAGCTACGTCTATGACTACGGCAGCAGGCATAGACGGAAGGCTTATAATATCTTTGCGCCCGCAGCGGTCAATCAAGGAGCAAGTGGAGAACGCCGCGCCCGTCATCGCCGCGGGAGTCGTCGGCATACGCACGACCTTTATGTTGCCAAGCTGAGCAGCAGCCCAGCCAACAAGATCAAAGACAACTCCGCCACCAAGAGCAAGAACACAATCGTTCTGACCAAGGCCGCGGCGAACTATCGCATCAAGGATGGAAAACGCGGCATCGAGATTTTCATGCTTTACCTTCTCGCCGCCAGGAATCACAACGGCCTTACCTGCGATTGAAAGTTCATGCTCATTCATGTAGCGGCCGATTTTCGGGCCAAGTTCCGCAGTGTGAGAGACGACATTGGAATCGGCCACCAAAAGCACCTTCCCATTTTCCCCGAGATTTTCCTTTAACACCTCGGCGAGAACACCCGATTCACCAAACGAATCCTTAACTATTTCAACTCGATAACCCAACAAGTTCTTGCGCATGTCTTTTAACGGCGTCCGAGGGACCTTCGCCACCCATCATACGGGCAAGCTCGGCCACGCGCGCCTCTCCTTTCACTTCCACTATTTCAGTACAAGTCCGCCCAGCGGACACTTTCTTGAAAACTGTAAAATGCCTCTCTGCGAACGCCGCGCTCTGCGGAAGATGCGTGATGGCAACAACTTGCGTACCACGAGAGAGTTGCCTTAGCTTCTCCCCAACCGTCCGGCCCACTTCACCACCGATGTTAGCGTCGATTTCATCAAAGACGAGCGTGGGGGAATTTCTGCCCTTCTTAGCCCCGTGCAACGAGAGAACTGTTTTTATCGCAAGCATAACACGGGCAATTTCGCCGGAACTTGCAATGTGTGCGAGAGGTCGCACGTCTTCTCCCACATTGGGTCCAAAGAGATAAACGACAGAATCAATTCCGCTTTCAGACGGAAGAGTTTCTTTAATCTCTACGGAAAAACTCGCACGGATAAAGCCGAGGCCCTTAAGTTCCTTCTCCACCTCAGAAGCAAAACGTTTGGCCGCTTTGATTCTCTTCTCGGAGAGAGCGCGTGCCTCCTTCATCATATCCTTCTCAACGGAGGCAATGGCGCGCTCCATCTCCGCAATCTTCTCATCGCGATTCTCAATCTCCGCAAGACGCTCTTCTTTGCGTTCAAGAAGTGAAAGTAATGCCTCTATGCGAGAAGAAGATGAAATACCCGACTTAAGGAGATATTTCCTTTCAAGCTTATTAATAAGCGTCATGCGCTCGTCAAGAGCACGCATATCTTCCTCGGAAGAGTCAAAGCGCGAAACGACATCAGCAACAGTTCTCGAAATTTCCTGAATGCGCACCGTCACATCTTCAATTGCCGCGGACCATTCCTCTGCCGCAGGCAAATGGCGCGATAAAGCCGAGAGCGTCGGCTGGAGAGAGATAAGTATATCGGCTGCAGACTTGTCTCCTCCGAGAGCTTCCGTAACCTTGTTAGCCCCTCGCATAATCTCTTCTGCGTGCGCAGCAGCGGCATGACGCGAGGCGATATCCTCATCGTCTTGAGAGAGATTTGCGGCGGAAAGCTCCTCTATCTGATAGCGAAGAACATCTTCCTCATCCTCGCCGCCCGATGAAATCAATTCTGAAAGGCGTTTCTTTAACGATGTGAACTTCTCATACTCTTTAGAATAATCCTTGAGGCTGATATCGCCGTAATCGTCAATCGCCTCCCTTTGGAAAGTCTCTTCCAAAAGAGCCTGATTTGCGCGTGGACCATGAATATCCACCATTCCTTCGCCGAACTGCCTTAATTCGGAAACGGAAACAGACTCATCATCTATCCATGCGCGAGAACGGCCAGAAGATGTCACGGTTCGCCTGAGAACTTTACCGCCGAAAACAGCCTCAACTTCAGCCTCTTTCGCTCCTGTACGAACTACGTCAGACTCCGCCCGCGAACCAAGCACAAGCTCAACAGCCCCCATGAGAACACTTTTTCCAGAACCCGTCTCGCCTGTTATCACATTCAAACCGGGACCAAAAACAATCTCTGCATGCTCTACAACCGCAAGATTCTTGACTGTGAGTTTTTCCAACATTAAAAAAAACAAGTGGAGCGGGCGATGGGAATCGAACCCACGTAAGAAGCTTGGGAAGCTCCTATTCTGCCATTGAATTACGCCCGCAGAATAAATTTACTGGCGGAGAGAGAGGGATTCGAACCCCCGATACCCTTGCGGGTATGCATGATTTCGAGTCATGTGCATTCAACCAGGCTCTGCCATCTCTCCAACTTTTCGTGTATGATACCAAAAAGAACTCGACGAAGTCAACCCGCACGTAAATTAGAATGTCGCGGTAAGTGAAAGGCCGCCGACAAAATTCCAGGTTTTATCTTCGTTAGATCCCCACTCTCCGTTATACGCAGCAGCGGCTTCGCGCATTTTGTCGTCAAAGAGATAGTCGTAATACGCCACGTACGCGCCAAGCGTAAGCCAGTCGTTTATCGCGTATTCAAAATCAACCTTAATTGTCGTATCCATTAATCCACCGTGATCAAAGCCTTCGACTTTCTCAAGCCCTCCGAAATAGCCCTTCGTTCTGAGCGAATTGCCAATACCCTGACCGACCGCTGGACGAATCGCAAAACACTCACAAATCTCAAAAGTGTGGCCTACCTCAAGATTAACGTAAGTTCCGTCATCCGCCATAATATCGCGCTCGAAAGCAAGTGTAGGTTCAAGCCAATGTCTGCATAAAGAAAGTTGAGCCGTAAAGTACTGGGTATCGCCCACTTCGCCCTGATAGCGCGGCAGATACTCGTACATATATCCGACATCAACGCAGAGCGCCCCGAGTCTTTCGCCTAAGTCAAACTCGTGAGCGAGACCGGCAAACGCATCAAGAGTCGTGTACTTAAGCCCGCGCTTACCGTAACCGCCGCGTTTGCCGTTTCCGTCGGTTAAGTCAAAGATTGACTCTACCCCGATATATGCCCAATCAAAAAATGTTGCAGTCGCACCGGGAGTAAATATTGGATCTTTACCGTCGATTACGCCGTATGTCATATAGCGCGAATCGAACGAAAGCGAAACTTCCGTGCTTACAATCTTATTCTGGGCGTAAAGAGCACCTGTCAATGCGATGATTCCTACTGCCCCGATTGTTTTCATTGTGTTCATTTTATTTCTTTTTTTATTTATGTTTATTAAACTTTGTTTAGGCTAACTTTGGCTATGCTTTTTTTCGGTTGTATATGAGATAAAAATTATTTTATGTTTAGCGCGACATTCGACACCCGAATTTCGACCTTCACTAACTACTAACCCCTAACCACTAACGACTAACTGCTAATCACTAACCACTAACCCCTAACCACTAACCCCTAAATCATATCCACCCGATGCCTTTTACCGTAAAGCCAGAATCCTCCGAACATCGCTACGAGAATACTCGTTCCGATAATAAGCCACATTCCGCTGCCGCTTACCATTACAGCATGATAGATTGTCGCAACGCTCCAACCGAGCAGCGTTAAGTAGCCCACAAAAATCGTTCCATAAAGTTTACCGATTTCGCGGAATACTACGCCCGTTGCCGCTAAGCACGGAATATAAAGGAGCACAAAGAGGAGGAACGAATACATCTGATGAACACCCTTGGGGAAGTGACGCTTAAGAGAATCAATAGTCGACTTGTTCTCGTCTTCACTGCCATCATGTGCTTCTTCTTCAGCTCCAGCGAAGCCTAATGGATCAATTAATCCGCTCCAGACGCCTGAAAGATTTTCGGGAATCGAGACGAAAGCTTCTTTAAGTCCGCCGACGAGAGAATATTCTTCATCCTGAGCTTCTGCAACACCTGCATCGCCTTGCCCGTAAAGACCTTTCATCGTGCCAATGACAGATTCCTTTGCGAAAAGCCCGGTGAAGATCGAAACGCTCGCAGGCCAATTATCCTTCTCGACACCAATCGGCTCAAATATAGGCGTAATCGACTTTCCGACAACAGAGAGAAGCGATTCCTTTTTATCCTCGTTGCCGATTGAGCCGTCAGTACCGACAGTATTGAGAATACCGAGAACTAAAACCATCGGAACGATAAACTTCCCAGCTCTCCAAATAAAGATTTTAAGCCGCTCCCATGTGTGAAGGAAGATGTGCCGCGCACGCGGCAAATGATATGGAGGTAATTCCATGATGAAGTGCGTAGGCTCGCCTTGGAAAAGCGTATGTTTAAGAATAAGGCCCGTTACAATGCCTAAGACAATGCCTGTTATATAGATAAAGAAGACGAGCTTGCCAGGGTTCTGCGGAAAGAAAGCGGCAGCGAACAACACCCAAATCGGCAGCTTTGCCCCACAGCTCATAAACGGCGTCATAAAGACTGTTAAGAATCTGTCACGCTTCGATTCGAGCGTGCGCGTAGCCATAATCGCGGGAACGGAGCAGCCAAATCCGACGAGCATTGGAACAAAGCTTTTGCCGGGCAGACCTATCCACCGCATAAAGCGGTCCATAACGAACGCGGCGCGCGCCATATAACCAGAGTCCTCAAGAAACGAAAGACAGAGGAACATAAAACCGACAGGCGGCAAAAATGTTCCAACCGTCTGAAGCGCTGTACCTACACCGTTTGAAATAAGAGCGATGACCCAATCGGGAGCATTGACCATACTAAGCAAGTGCGCGGTTCCGCTTACAAAAAGCGTATCACCCGCAATATCAAAGAAATCAATGAATGCTCCGCCTACAATCTGAGTAATCCAAAACACGAGATACATCATACCGAGAAAGATCGGAATACCTAAGAATCTGTTGATTACGATCTTATCTATTTTCTCGGAAAGAAAAACTTTGTCGGCTACTGTGCGCACGACATCCTTAACGAGGCCAGCGATAATACCGTAGCGCGTTTCGGCCAAGACTACATCGGGTGGATCGCCGAGAACATCGGTACAGCGCTTAATGGCACCATCAATTACCTCGGGCGCCATATCATGATGACGCTCTAACTGGCGGCGGATTAAGGGATCGCCCTCAATTGCCTTCATCGCTACCCAACGCGCGTCAACCTTATAATGCTCTGCTGTCTTGACAGACGCAGAGGCCAAAATATCAACTTCCTGTTCGAGCTCATTAGGAAACTCCACATGAATTCGCGGCGTTTTAGGAGAAGCGATCGTCTCGTCAAGCATTGTGCGAAGGCGGACGATATCGCGCGAATCTGTCGCGTTTACACCGATCACGGGAACGCCGAGATGCTTGGAAAGATGATCTAAATCAATAACCGTGCGGCGTTGGCGGGCGACATCCATCATCGTGACAACAATCACCATCGGAACTTTAAGTTCGCACATTAAAAGCGTAAGATACAAATTGCGCTCGATGGCGGTCGCGTCGATGATGTTGATGTAAAGTTCTGCTTCCTGCGAAAGGACATATTCTAAACTTGCTTTTTCGTCCTCGCTCGCGGCGGTAAGCGAATAAATTCCGGGAAGGTCGACAATCTTGACTGCGCCTGCCTTAGGGAGCGTGAATTCGCCTTCCTTCTTCTCAACCGTAACGCCGGGCCAGTTGCCGATGTGCTGATGCGAACCAGTAAGGGCGTTGAAAATCGTAGTCTTACCGCAATTAGGATTACCTATTAAGCCAAGGGTCTTCATTTTACATTCCCCTTCTCCATCAGATTTACCTTAATTACGCTAACCTCATCGCGCCTGAGAGAAAGATGAAAGCCTCTCACTGCTAACTCGAAAGGGTCTCCGAGAGGTGCGACATTGATAATTTTAACTTTGACTCCACGGGTCATTCCTAAAGCAAGTAACTTGGCACGATACGCGGCATTACCGAGTTTGTACCCGGTAATCTCGGCAATCTGACCCTTCTTAAGTTGATCAAGCGTCATAGAAACTGAAAACCTTTCGTTTGTTAGATGGTGCTAAGTTTACCAAAACTAACATTTGCTGTCAACTGCGAATATTAGTTTTTTAACTTCTTAATATGGAGCCGTGCACGCATAGAAGGCATTAAATACGCCTTCTATGCATAGCGGGAATCTTTCAGCCGCGCTTCCCCTTCTCCTTGAGCCAAACAGCCCAGATCGAAATTTCGTAAAGGATACAAAGGGGAACTGCCATAAGAATTTGGCTCATCGGATCGGGAGGAGTCAAAAACATTGAAAGCACGAACGCAATTACAATGGCTATACGGCGCTTTTCTCTAAGGCCTTTTGATGTGACCATTCCAAAGCATCCAAGCACGAATATAACAAGCGGCATCTGAAAGACTAAACCGAAGGCAACAATCAGTTTAAGAACTATCGGCACGTATGTGTCGATGGTTATAATCTGCTGTTCAATCCCCATCCAGCTTCCGATCTGACGAAACGCAACAACAACGAGAGGAAGCGTTTTTTCGTAAGCGAGCACAGCGCCTGAAAGGAAAAGCGTCGTGCCAAACGTTATACCAGAGAGAATAACAAGCTTCTCGCGATTTGTGAGCGCTGGAAAAATGAAACGAAGAAAAGCGAACGACACAAGCGGGAAACTGATGACTGTGCCGCCCCAAGCTGCAATAGACATCCAGACATCAAACGGCGCCGTCATGCCGACCACTTGAAGAAGATCTTTAAACTGCGCTGCGGGAGCCTTGAGAAGATCAAGGATGTTCGGCGCAAAAACGCCAGCGAGCACTACGCCACACGCCCACGAGACGGCGGCAAAAACAAGCGTATCCCTTAGAGCAAGAAGATGCTCTAGAAGCGGACGCGGCGGATCATTACGCTCATCAGGCTTGGCAATAAGATCAATCGCCACTCTTAGCCTCCTCGTCTTTGGCCTTTTCTTCTACTTCCGATTTCGCGCCTTGGTCGGCTGCTGAGTTCTTCACATCGCCGTCATTAGATTCGTAATCAACCCCGAGCGATGCTGGAGACGTAAAATCCTGCACTTCATCAACAGACTCCGGAATCTCAAACGTCTCGTTCACGGCATTCTCAACCTCGGCGGCTGCGCTCTTTATTTCATCAGCCGCTTCCCTTATGGAAGAAGTAAACTCCGAATCCATATCCATAATCTGCCGCCTGAAACTTTCGGCAGCGCGACGGAACTTGGCGTAATACTGCCCGAACTTGCGCGCCGTGGACGGCAACCTGCGAGGACCGACTACAATAAGAACAACGGCGAGCAGAACAAACCACTCGCCGATGCCTATGCTGTCAAAGACAAAAGCAAACATCGTTCAATCGACGATTACTTCTTCTGCGTCGTATCGTAGATGCCGAATTCGTCGCGGCGGTTCTTTGACCACGCGCTCTCGTCCTGACCCTCAACCGCGGGCTTTTCCTCGCCGTAGCTGCGAATCTGGATGCGGCTGTCGGCGATGCCGTTGTTGATCAAATAATTGCGTACGACAATAGCGCGGTTTTCGCCGAGAGAAAGATTGTATTCGCTTGACCCGCGCTCGTCGCAGTTGCCCTCAATAAGAACGACTCTCTCAGGACGCGACTTGAGATGGTCTGCAACTGCATCAACCTTGCCGAGCTCGCCCTGCGGCACGACGGTGGAGTCAAAACCGAAATAGACGGGAGCAAAATCAACATCCGTGCACTTGGAATAAAGTTCATCAAACTTCTGCTCAGCTGCATCAGAGAGCGTTCCCTCGTCAGCAAGAGCCGCATCAGTAGAAATATCAGAACCAGAAGCATCGCCTACTCCAGAGCCAGAGCGAGCCGCCTTGTCATACTTGCAGCCTGCCACGCAGAACGCCGCCGCCAAAACTGCCATCATCATTGAGAACTTCATCTGTCGTACTCCTTAGTTTTTGAATCTTGTGTTTAATTAATTAAGTCACAAATCTTGCGTATATTATATCATAAAAAAACGACGCACGGCAAGTACCGTGCGCCATTTTTGTCATATCTCCTTGCAAGAAGGAAATACGCGGCAACTTGATTACTTCGCGATGACGCGAGCCATCTCGAGAACCTTGTTCGAATAACCCCACTCGTTATCGTACCAGGAGCAAACCTTGACGAACGTGGGATCGAGCTGGATGCCAGCCTTGACGTCGAAGATTGACGTGCGAGCATCGCCGCGGAAATCGGTGGAAACGACAGCCTCGTCGGTGTAGCCAAGGATACCCTTGAGCTCGCCTTCAGAAGCCTTCTTCATCGCCGCGCAGATATCCTCGTAGGAAGCTTCCTTCTCGAGCTCAACCGTGAGGTCGACGAAGGAGACGTCGGACGTAGGAACGCGAACGGACATACCCGTAAGCTTACCGTTGAGAGCAGGAAGAACCTTGCCGACCGCCTTAGCAGCACCCGTCGAGGAAGGAATCATGTTCTCGAGAATGCCACGGCCACCGCGCCAATCCTTCTTGGAAGGACCGTCAACCGTCTTCTGAGTGGCGGTAGCGGCGTGAATCGTCGTCATAAGGCCGCGCTTGATGCCGAAGGTGTCGTTGAGAACCTTGGAGATAGGAGCGAGGCAGTTCGTCGTGCAGGAAGCGTTCGAGATGATGTCCTGACCAGCGTACGTCTCGTGGTTGACGCCGTAAACGAACATCGGAGTCGCGTCCTTGGAAGGAGCGGACATGATAACCTTCTTAGCACCAGCAGTGATGTGTGCGCGAGCCTTCTCATCCGTGAGGAAGAGACCTGTGGACTCAACAACAATCTCGGCGCCAACATCGCCCCACGCGAGAGCCGCAGGATCCTTCTCAGCCGTCAGGCGGATCTTCTTGCCATCAACGACGAGCGAGTTGCCATCGACGGAGATGTCGTGCTTGAAGATGCCATGAACCGAGTCGTACTTGAGCATATACGCGAGGTAATCGGGATCGAGAAGATCGTTGATTCCGACCACTTCGATGTCATTCGCGAAGTTCTCGACCGCAGCACGGAACACCATGCGACCGATACGGCCGAACCCATTGATACCAACCTTGATAGCCATTTTTTTACCTCTCTTGTTTAGCCCGCACGGGAACCCTTCCCAGCGGTAAATTGGCGAATATTATACGATTTTTTCCGCCCAATTGTCAACTGGTCACAAAAGATAGCACAAAATTTCTTTCTCTGCGCATAAAAAAGAGAGAAGCAAAACTTCTCCTTTTCCGCTTATGAATTTGGTGGCGAAGGAGGGGCTCGAACCCTCGACCCAAGGCTTATGAGTCCTTTGCTCTACCAACTGAGCTACCTCGCCATAAGTACAAAACGCGAGTAGTATACCATACGACGACGCAAAATGTCAACTCCCCACCCTTCTCGAACTGGGAAATTTCTTTTTTAGCCCTACGCCTGTAACACGGAAAACCTAAATATAACGACTGATTCTAAGCGCACTTGTTGCGCGAAGAATCAGTCATTTGTAATTCGTGTACAAAAAAGAAGAGCGCCGGAATCCCGGCGCCCGTTTCTTAAGCATTCCTTTCGGAATGTGGCTTTAGGCATTAAGCATCGGCTTCGTCGCCGTAGCCCTTTTCCTTAAGATAATCAACGACCTTACCGACCGTCGTGAGCTTCTCAGCATCCTCTTCAGGGATTGCAGCTCCGAACTCTTCTTCGAACGCCATAATCAACTCGACGCTGTCGAGCGAATCTGCGCCGAGATCGTCAATGAACGAGGCCTCGGTCGTAACCTGCTCGGCGTTAACGCCAAGCTGTTCGACGATGATGTCTTTTACGCGGTCTTCAAGCTTTCCTGCCATATTACTCCTTGTATTAGTTTTGTGGTTGGTATTATACTAAAATTACCCTATGTTGCGCAAGGGGGGGGTCACCCTATCATTCCGCCGTTTACGGAAATGATCTGCCCTGTTACATACGCCGCACCATCGCTGGCAAGCCAAACGACGGCATTGGCGATGTCATCCGCCGTGCCGAAGCGACGCAACGGAATAGTATCCATGTAACGTTGCTTGACGTCGTCCGGAAGAACATCGGTCATTTTAGATTGAATAAAGCCGGGGGCGATTGCGTTGCAGCGCACATTTCTCGAACCAAGCTCTTTCGCCGTGGTCTTGGTAAGTGATATGACCCCACCCTTGGAAGCTGTGTAATTCGCCTGGCCTGCATTACCCATGATGCCAACGACAGAAGCGATGTTAATGATTGACCCGCCCGAGGACGAACCGTCTGCCGCCTTGTTTTTCATCATCGGCCTGGAAACGGCGCGAGTGAAAAGGAACGTGCCTTTAAGATTGACATTTATTACAGCATCCCAGTCTTCATCCGACATACGCATAAGAAGTCCATCACGCGTAATGCCGGCATTGTTCACGAGAATATCAACCTTGCCAAATTCTGCAAGGACACTCTTCACGCAAGAATCAACTTGTTCGGATGAGGAAACATCAACGCCATAACCTTTAGCCTTGACGCCTGCCGCCGTAAGTTCGGCAACTGTTTCAGCGCACCATTCCTCCTTAACATCGCAAACAGCCACATCAGCGCCGCATTTCGCAAGTTGGCGGGCGATTGCAGCACCAATGCCGCGCGCCGCACCTGTCACTATGGCAACCTTGCCTTTAAGATTCTGTTCCATATATTCTTTTTTACCTTTCTTGAACTAATCGCGCTTATATTATCAAATTCTGCCGCTCTTTACAAGAGCCACACCTCAAATTTTCGCCTTCACCAGAAATGAGATTTTTAGAGAAATGAGAATTTTATGCGAAAAAAAAACAGAAAGAAAATTTAGCGGGCGATGGGGATGGGCGCATCTGCGTAATTCACCCAAACTCAAGCTTCAGAGTCAAGATGCTTTCTTGTAAAGATTATCAAGTTCGTCATTTGTATACCAAACATATGCAAGAAGGAATGACGCAAACCCGTCCTTTGACCAAAACTGACCCCTACG
>JAEIGA010007796.1_pt1 | contig 16243 bp, 12 predicted proteins | sample 9270691 | NCBI WGS metagenome assembly JAEIGA01 (sample SAMN17057246, study PRJNA624740) | gut metagenome | biome: biome; isolation source: fecal sample | host: Bos grunniens | place: China: Xizang | collected 2019
CACCTGCCACGATAATGTCCCCATCGGACACACAGGTGTACATTGGTATTTTTGTAGTAGCGAGCAGGTTCTTGATGAACCTGCTCATTATTGTATCTTCGAAAAATCTTTGAAACATTACGGTGTTCCTCCTCCAATTGTGTACAGAGGTGTAGTACTATCAGAACCTGGCATATCAGTGACCCTTACTTCTAACCCACCGAGTTTGTCTACTAACAACTTGATAAAATCTTCTGGTGTAACCCCTGTTGATTCCAAAACTCCAGATAATGGTTGTTTACCTGTGGGTTGAGTAGTTACTCCCATAGTCGTTTGTGATTCTGTAATACTACCTATCTTTGTTGCACTGACAGTAAGTTCTCTTCTTCTTGACTCTTCTTGAAGTTCTTTCTGCAACTCTTTGTTTGTTTGTCCAACAGACATCATAGTAGCGGCATTTATTGCTGACAGTGTTGAGATAGATTCCACAGTGCTTGTTTGGTTGTCTACAACACTACTAAATCCAGTAATTACACCATCAATCTGTTTAATAGATGATACAACAGTAGATTCTGATGCCACTCCTCTTTTTACTAGTGTCTCGGCATTGTTGGTCTGCACCCCAATGAGTTCCCTAATAGACTTTGCTACACCAGTTAATGAGATTATCTCATTCAGCACTTTAGTGTCAATGTCACTGATGTCATCTACATTTACAATAACTTCTGGTGGAAGTACAGTTACCATTACATCAGGTACATCCACTGATACTTCAGCCTTCGGCACAACAATCTCTGGTAGTATTATCTCTGGAACTTTAATCTCGGGCAATACTATTTCTGGTATGTTGACATCTGGCACTTTAATCTCTGGTACTGTGACATAAACTTCATTTATTGGGGTAACTACAATAGATTTATCAGTAAGCAACTGAGAAGAAATAACAGTGTATAATTTACTAATATTATCTATCGGTTGAACAAGATTATTATAAAAGTTGCCAGTTACTAATTGTATTGCTGTTAGTACCTTGTCTTCCTCTTTTAGTTTTGATATTACCTCAACCAATTTTGTTGCACTACCAACAAAACTATCTACTTCACTTGTAGTTCTTTCTACTGATTTATAGTTGGCATCAATAGCAGTATTTAGTGCCCTTTGGACATCAACCAGTGATAGAATATCCTTAATGTTAGATGTAACACCAAGTATATTTACTACCTCTGTCAATATTTTTGAGGTAATGTCTGAGTCATTCGCCAATTGCACTACTGTCTCATTAACTGGGTTAACAGTTAACGATTTAAATGTTTGAGCAGTTTGCATTACGAATTTATTTTGCTCATCACTAAGTGTACCATCTCTCCATAATTGAGCCTGCTCTTTTGTTAGTACTGCCTCACCCTCATGCAGTTCTGCAATATATCCATCATATGGTACTGTGTTCAGACCGTCGGCGTGGGAACCTGCTGGTGTAGTTGCAGTTATCATAGAAGTAATTGCAACTTTAATGGCGTCTGTTCCTGCAGTAATGGCATCCAACTTAGTAAGAAGAGTACTAGATGGCTCCCCTGCTGTTTTAAAAATTCTCTCCAATTTCAACAACTCTTGGATTGCTGAACTAGATGTAGAAATTTTTGTAATTTCTGCCGCTATACTTGGTATAGCATCATTTAACTTTATCACTTCCTGCAATACAGAGGTTTTGTCATCAGCTCTTGCAGCATATATTTTTTCATAGATGTCGCCTTCACTTGCTACATCCTTGTTAGTGGTTTTTGAATCCTCTCCAGCCTCATCAGTTTTGTCTGCCATACCAGTACTTTTGACATCACTACCGCTTGAAGAGGTAGTCATATTCATAGAGTTACTTTCTGACACACCTGATGAGATACCAGATGCTATCCCTTGCCGTCTAGTTCCTCTAGATGTTGTCTGTTCAAATCCCCAAGCATCAACACTAAATGGATTTATACCTCCACTACCGAGTGCCCCCAATAAAGACCCCAACATTCCAAGACCTGCTATGCCAGTCTTTGCAATGCCCTCGATAGTAAATTGTGATAAGTCAACCATATTACCCATAACAGAGAATGCTGGGATGTGGATTCCCCCACCAGTTAGCCCCTCAATTATATTAAGAGCCTTCCAAGTTCCGTACAAAACTGGGTTCTCAGCAATACCAAGGGAGGCTGACATTGTAGCATTTTCAATTATAGTATCAATAAGTTGGCTTCCGTGTATCCTGCTACTTACCTGTGAGAATTGGTTGGACAACTCCTGCATTGCACCACCATAGTTAAGAGTCTCATTATAAATATTTGACAGGTCAATGGAACTCAAATTCTGCAATGCTCTAATGTCAGACATATTCATACCAAAGATATTAGTATAGGCTGACTTTGTTACATTACTCGTATCTGTACTTTGTGCAATTTCTGCAAGATACTGCACCATACTCTTTAACAAGAGGTTTGTATCTTTTGCATTTAACCCATTTAATAGTATTTCACCATAAGATAGCCCAGCTTTCGAAGCAGCCATAGCCATCAGTGTGTTTAGTTGGTCATCACTATTTAAAGCGTCTACATTACCAGTGCCCAGGTAGTTGATGCCTTGTGCAATCTTTGAGATAGTAGAATCCGAAAATCCAACTGAATACAATGACCCCATCCATTTTTGAACCATATACTCAAAGTCAAGGGCATCATCATAGTTGAGCAATGATGTAGATTCTAATAATGCCTCTCTTACACTTTTTGCAACATCACTTAGATAACTGGTGTCCGAGAAGTATTGGTTAAACAACTTTGTCAAGGATGCTTCCATACCCATTCTAGCAGCAGTTGTATCTGCTTGTTGCAATCTGATTAGTTTCAGTAGGTTGACCTCAAAAGCATCAAAAGTAGTAGCCACCTTATCAGACACAGTGGCTAAGAATGCTCTTAAATCAAGATTATATGCAATACCCAGGTCCACTGCTTCATTTATCTTTTGGAGCATATCAGTTTGCTTTACATAAGGGTTGGCAATAAGTTGACCAGACATGGTTTTAGTTAATTTACTAAAAGACTCCTGAGACCCCTGTAATCTTGCCTCAACTGTCGCTTGATATGCATAGAAAGATGATATATTTTCATCAATGGTTTTGGCTAAATTAGCCATCCCCTCTGCAATGCTGGTTTTTAAATTGTCCAGTTTTTCAGACAACTGCTCTTTAAGTTCTTCCTTAGCATTTTCATTCAACTCTCTTTGCATATCTCCCTGACCACCATTAGAGGTACCATCTCCTGTCCAATAGTTGTCCTTGAGCATCTGCTTGAATGCTTTTTTAGCTTCTTTATCCGCTTTTTTATTTTCTTTTTCTATCTTACGCTCTCTATTACCTTTTACTATTTCATCAAACTTATTAGCAGCTGCTTTAAATGGGTCCTTAACCTTAGCTGCCTCAATTTGACCATCACCATAGTATTTTAGTTGAGAATTAAGACCAATAATTTCGTCTCCATTGGCACTCATTGCCTCTGTCAACTCAGCAAGACGCTCTTCCAAATCAGCAGTGTCTGCGACAGTGCCATTTTTTTCAGCCTCTTCTTTTCTAAGACTGATTTCCTCGTTAATCCAGTCTTTCTCAGCCTGCATCTCCTCTTGTTGACCAGTCTTTATCTCTAACTGTTGTTGAGTCTCCTGCTCTCTCTTTGCATAAAAATCCTGAAGTTTTTTACCACCAATTCTTTTAAGAATTTCTTCTGTTTTGGATGCTTCTTCTCTGGACGCAGCAAGTCTTTCCTCAACCGCTGACTGTTGTGTAGTAGCATAACTATGCTCGTGAGATAGCATCTCTGCTTGTATCTTTTCTCTTTCAAGGTCAGCAGATAGCCTACTCTTGTTCGAAGCATCTGTTTCGGATGCAATCTGTGACTCAAGTGTTGCTATTCTACTCAAAGATGCAGTTCTTTCATCTTCAATCGTGGATATTGAGTATGCTAATTCTTGTAATTCTAACTCGCAGTCAATAGCATCCTGACGATATATCCTCTCTCTATCGAAGACAGATTTTGAGTACTTTGATGTTTCTATTTTAGTTTGGTGTATCTTTTTTTCTTTTTTTAAGGATTCTGATTGTACACCAGACTCATACTCAAACATCTTCTGTTGAAGTAATCTCTGCCTCTCCAGGAGAGAGCGTTCGTCATCATATCTTTTTGCGGTTAGGGATGCAATTTTTTCATCATTACCTTCTGCAAGTCTTATCTGTTCATCATAATATGCAGATTTTTGTCTGCGCTCTTCCTCAATAGAGAGCATTTCTTTTTTGTGCTCTGCTTCAATTATGGAACTTCTGGCGTCCCGTTCTGCCTTAGCCCTTTCTTCTGCCCTCCTTGAAGATTGCGAGTTAAACTCTTTGTCAAGTCTCCCAATCTGTCTGTAGTATTCCTCCACAGATTCTGTGCTGGGGGTAGTTTTGGGGGCATTTTTCTTTGGAGATTTGTCATCATCGTGTGCTCTTGCCAAATCTTATCCCACCTTTACCATTTATTTATTTTTCAGATTGGGCTTTCGCCTTTTCATACATTTCATTTTGTTTACGTAAATCTTCTTCTATAAAACCAAGAATCATTCTTCTCTCGGTTGGTGTAATTTTTTCAGAGTCACAATAAGTGGTGTTAGTATGCTTTGAAATTACATATCTTTCCATTACTATATCTCTAAATCTTTTTTGGGCTTCACCCTCATCTTCATTCGATAGATGGTCCAAAGAATTCAGAAGTGGTGCGAAAGTCACTTGTGTAGTCTAACCCGCAAACTCCACACAAATTTGTGAGTTTGCCATCAAGACCGAACAATGAGTTCAACTTCTGTGATGCCTTTATAATGTAGTTTGTGTCCATCATTGGTAATGATTTCAAGAACTCTGGCATTCTAAATTGCTCCATTCTTTCCCCATCTACCAAATCAATCATTGCCTCTAAAGTAAATAAAAATGCAGGGTCACTTGCTTCTGGATGCTTTCTACGATGTTCTTTCGTACGAGAAGTGATGTTATCCAGAATTCTAGGTGTCTGCACTCTTAATTTAATCTGCTTTTTAGTTGATGGCAGAGTGAACTCTGAATATTTTTTGAACTCCGCTTCATTGAAGGGAAGAACATTAAGGTCATCCAAGTTGATTGTATCGGTGTTTGTGCTACCACAATAAGGGCAGGTAGAACTAATCTTATACATAGGTCCGTAGGTAACTACTCTTAACTTATGCAACAAATATTGGTAATCTGCAAGGCACATATCGTATGCCGAAATTCCCAAGTCATCCACAATACAATCATCAATAATTTCTGACATCATTTTATATGGTCTGTCAGTATGGTTTAACCTTTTCATTTCATCTGCCGTAGTCATTGACCTCAGTTTAACATGAGGAGTTACCTGCGTACTGCCATAAATTTTACCCTCACTTGGAAGGGTATACTCATTAGCAATTGTGTAATCTGTCATGAAATATAATCTCCTTGATTTATCTTTATATTTAGGTGCATCACCTATAATTATATACAATAAACACAACGGAGAATATGATTATTTTATAGAAAAAGAAACATAATTTATTGCCCCAAAATTGCCCTCTGGGGCTTGTTAAAGGTTGGGAGGATAAAGTATTAGACCTCCCAACCTTTGTGGCTATTTAATAGGAAATTTTAAGCCTCTGTTGGCTCTTCACTGTCTATCGTAATCTTGTCTTTATTCTTAGGAGCAAACCTTACACCCTGTGTATTGCCCTGTTTAAACTTATTCTTATCAGCAGCATACTTATTGGATGCATCGATAGTGTCTTTCTCTGTATCGAGAGTATCATCATCAGTGAACAGGTCAAGTTGAACTGGCTCTTCATACTTCTTACCATAAACCGCTGGATAAATAATATCCGCATACAGTCTTTGATAATGTTTTTCCATATAATTTATGTAGTTATAAATAGTAGATGCTACTTTCAAAATCCAACTTGTGTTAGACAATACAAGCAACACATGTTTACAACCACTACCGAGTTTGTCATCTGGGTTAGTGATATTAGATGGTCTATGCTCTTCATCACCACTGTTAAGTTGGTTTACTGTTGCATAGTAAGCATATCTATACTGCCAGTCTGGGCAAGAACAGTGGATATAGACGTCATCTCTATTGAACCCATTTACCAATGCCCTTGTAATTGCTTTAAGGTTAAGCACACCATCCTGCTTTTCAAGTTGGTCTTTCAACAGTTCAAGGAAACCACCAAAACTAATCTTAACCTCATAGTCATCAGTTTCCCCCTTAACGTGAATATCCACTGTTAAAATGTCCTGTTTGAACAGTTTATTCATATCAATTGAGTTATACTGTTTAACAGTGTTTGCAACCCTCGATTTAACTCTTCTCTTAAATCTCTGCATACCTTTTTTGCTATGCTTTGATTTGGTTAACAAAGATGCTCTTGAATCCTCATTAAGTTGCATACTCTCAAGTGTCAGTTCCATTGACCTCGATTTTTTATATGCAGACTTTAAGTCATCTAATAATCCTAAATTTCTTATCTCTTTGAACAACTGGTTACCTTTACTAAACTCACCATAGTTGTCCAAAGAATTTTTTCTAAGCATATATAAATCATTGATAGTGCTCTCAATACTATCAGAATTTCCATTTTCAATAACTGTCTGTATCCTATCAACACACTTTTTAAGTTGTGAAGAGACATCCAAATCTGGTAAATTTTCAAGTTTAGTTGGGAACTTCACCCATTTACCAGTACAGAGAGAATAAATCCCATTAGACATTGTTGTAGCAGTAATATCTTCTATATATAACTCTACATCAATACCTCTGATTTTTATATCGTAATCTGCATTAAACTTTGCTTTAACAGAGTTAAACAATAATTGTGTAATCTCTTTCGGAGCATTTATTAAATCAAAATTTGTTACTATATGAACATCAAGGTCAGATTTGTCTGTGTAATTATAATTGCAGTTACTTCCAACAAGGTGAACATCTGCGATACTTATTGGATATTCGATGGTGGACACAAATTGGTCTATGATTGCAAATAGTCTTTGCTCAACATCTTCAAGTAGGTTATTATCAGAATCCCAAAGTTTTGGGTTTAAGATGTCGTGAACTTCAAACTTTTCTCTCAAAGACATCCTATTGCCTCCTTTCAAGTTAACAATGGGGCAGGCGGCTTTACCACCTGCCCCAAATTAGATTACGGAGAGTTAGTCTCCATATAAGCCTTGTCGTATTCGATAGTCACATCAATTGTGTGCTTATCATTGCTTTCGTGGTTGTACTCACCCTCGGTGATACCACTAATCCAACAACCCTCAAGTCTCCAAGTTCTTACAAGTTGGTAATCAGGAGTGTACTCAAGTAGGTATGCGGTAATCTTATAGTCTTTTGCAAGACCGACCTTTTCAGTCTTAACGTCATAGGAACGGGACTGCCAAGCCATAAGAATGTCCTTAACACCAGAACCAATGTAGTCATTTACAGTGATGCTACCTGCCTCAAATTCAGGAACACCAGCAAACTTCATTGTGTTGTTACCTCTCTTGATTTGGATAGCCTGCTGTTTGAAATGAGGAACGGAAGATTTAGAAACAGCAAGTTCAAGAATACCATCAGCACCTGTACCAGCTGTCTTGTTTACTGCATCAATATCAATGATAGCAGACAATCCAGAAGTATAGAACACAAAGTTATTAGTTCTCTGAATCTCATAGATTGTTGGGTTATTAGCCAAGTAATAAGTACCAGAAGCGAGACCAGTTTTTTCGGTGGTGCTATCTACCAACTTATTACCAAGGTATGTTTGTCCTCTACTAGTAATAGCCATAATTTATATTCTCCTCTCTATAAGATTAAGATTCCTCATCACTGATAACAACAGTGATGTCGAAGTACTCTACTGCATACAATGGGAAAATTCTAATTACTGCAGCAAGTTCACCCTTTGTCAAAGGCTCTCCATCATATTTTGTGGTTGCCTTAACAATCTGGTAATCGGAAAGACCATAACCAGTCTTCAACTGCTCAAGAAGTGGGTACATTTTAGTCTTGAAACTCAACCAAAGTTTGTCACTATCCTGTTCAAACATCAAAGATTTAGCAGTCTGGTGTGCGAGTTTCTTAATGTCACTAATCATATTTCTTGTGTTCAAGAAATTGAGTGCAGTAGTTCCCTTGGGGTCAACTCTTTCAAGTGTTCTGTTACCCCACATAGTCAAACCGTAAGGTTTAATATTAGTGATGGCATTGATAGAAATGGAGTTGGAAGAGTTGCTACCAAACTTAGGTTGATAGTCCTCAGCAATAATGTTGCTCATCAATTGCTTGGTGTTCAATTCCTGCAAGTTAGGAACAAGACCACGAGCCACACCAGCCATTGCCAACCAGTTAGGGCTGGTCTTGATAGCACTTGCAAGGCACTTCAAATAACCAAAAGATGCAGGGAGAATTTGTACACTCTCATTTTCTTTTGTCAAAGTGTTATCTGCAAGGGTCATACAAGAGTACTTACCATAAGGAGTGAACATCGCACCGAAGGTGCCGTGTGACCAGGAGTGCTTATTTACTGCATAGTAAATGGAACGATGATTGAATGGGTCAAGAGGAAGCGTTGGAGCATTGGAGTGGTCAACAAGAGCCACTGCATCTCCTCTCTTGTATGCAACATCAACCATCTTGTCTGCAAGAGAGTTATTGGTATGGTCTGCATAATCACAGAAGGTTGGATAACCACCAGAAGTAATATACTTCACAGTGTACTCATCCTTGTCCTCTAATACGGTCAATCTATCAGAAAGAACTGAATATAAGTAGTCAATCTTACCCAATTCTTTTTCTGCGATAAGGGATTCCTTACGAGAATTCAAGTCTTCTGGTGTGCCTACCACACTTACTGTATCATTGTAAGCAGTTTGTGCAACATTTAGATTTTCTTCAGCAATTGCTAATGTTGCATTTGCTCTGTCCAGTGCTTCTTTTGCTGCAATAACTGTTGCTTCCTTTGTTGGGTCAGAATCCTCAAGTTGCAATGCTGCCTGGTAAGCAGAATCAGCTGCCTGTTGTTTGCTTACAGCACTGGTCGATGCTTTTTCTGCCGCTTTCAAAGTAGCGTCTGCATCCTTTACTGCCTTCTCATCTAATGCAATGTCAGCAAGTTCTGCATCAATATCATCAGTATTGATAGAAATATTTTCATAGTATACAGATACACCAGCACTTAGCAACTCTTTTGCATAAATATATGATGCATCCATACTACCTGCGAGGTAGTTATTAAAGTTCTTTGCACCAGTGCCTTCATATTTGTAGCCACCATTAATCTGGTCAACAACTCTTAAAGAGACGTCTTTCTCCTCAAGTACGTATGGAGTTTTTCCGAAGTGGTATTCAAACTCGGCGATAGAATTGCACAATACTGGAACATTTTTTGTAGAATAGATTGCCTGAGTCTTAGCTTCATCCTCATACCCAATGATGTCATTGGCAAATCCAGGAACATATACAATGTCGGAACTTGCCCCAGCACCCTGAGGAGAAGACTCATTGACTTCTTTGATGACAATTTTTACATTTTCGTTAGCCATTATGTAGTCTCCTATAAAAATTTAATTTTTTATTTCTCAAATAATAATTCTTTATCAATCCTGTCAGGTTGAACAGTATGTAACTGTCCCTCAACTATTGATAGGTTATCTCTAACTCGAACATCCCACAGATATGCGTCATCGATGTCTAACCCGATGGTAAGTCTTGAGAACTGACCAGCAATCAACCTCTCAGGCACATCTGAATTGTCTTCTACATCAGTTACTAGCCTAATGTTTGAAACGTGTGTGAACCCCATATCTTCATATGGTATTTCTATTTCTAACTTTGGATAGTTTATAATATTAAATACAATATTTCTAGCATATTCATCTGCTTCTTCTAGAAATCTCGTATAAATATCTAATTGGTATGTAATGCCGATAGGAATTGCATTTAATTTAGCACCAGACCTATCATTTTGAGCCATTGTATGCCCCATAAAACTTCTCGGTTGCTTGTACTTTGACTGGATAGTGTACCCTCCTGCTCTGCTAAGAGCAATCAGAGGCAACTCTATAGGCTTATCATTGGTTTTATCTGCAACCACTTCAAATAACCTTTTTGTGTCATTCACACCAGTAATATTTAAGTGTGTACCAGCAGTCCACTTTTGAAGTTTCTTTAAGAGGGCATCATCATAAAATTTAACTCCCATAAAAATCCCCTCCATCCATTTGTAAAGCATACAAATCTATGTATGCATTTATATTGTCTGCAATCATAGAAAAAGTCTCACTGAAAATCGGATACCCATTGACATCCATATTACCATAGTTTATAAGTTTACATAGGGTCGAAACTCTTTTGTTTTTTACCCCAGGCATCATAATGTTAGGATTTATTTCAATAATAAACTTTTCAGGTAATTCCCTAACTAATATTAAATCAACACCCTTAAAAATTATTTCTTTTGCAAGAATTGACTTCCTGCCCATAAGGGTAATTGCACTACCAGAACTTAAATATTCATTCCACCTAATTAACTTTTTCTCATCCACAGAGTTTTTTATCTGTGATTTTATAATGATAGTTAACCACTCACAAAAATCTCTGTCTAACTTTGTGCTATGTATCTCAATCCTCATTAGTCTTCTTCCCTATTAAGTAGGTTGAAACTGTCTGTTTTATGGTTGAAATGAGAAGTTGAAAAAGTATTTTCATACTCTGGCACAAGTTTACATGTTAATGAGCAAGGGTAAATCATCATTGATGTTATCTCAACAACCCTAAACAATCTTCCCTTTGAATTATCAAAGGCACTCGGTATAATGAATAGGGAGCCCTGTTGAAGCCCTTGTAAATCATATGGTACAGAAATGATAGATGCATTCCCATCTAATTCTGATACCCACCCAAGTTTTTTCATTGTTCGTTGGTTTGGATGCTCATCAAAGATGCACCCAACAGCAACTGGTTCATAATAGTTGCTGTCTATTTCAGAGTAAGTGGTGTAGGATTTACCTTGGCGAGGTGCTCGGTGAATTACCTTAACACCGAGCATCATCACCATTTCTTGAAAGTATTGTCTGTGTAGTAATATATCTTTTTCGTTTAGGAGAAGTCCATATTGATTTTCCATATAGGATAACCCCCTTAAACTACTTGTTATTTAGAACGCACTTTGCCTACAATTCTATTTTTAGAATTTGTTGGTCTGTAATTATATGAGAAAGACTCTGTAAATAATTTATTCTCGTGAAGTTTTCCATTAAGTACAAAAGCCTTGCCAGAATTAGAGAAGTGTTTGTTTCCTCCAACAAATCTTACTGAGCCATCTCTCGTCGCGCTATCTGCTTCAAAAATAAATCCAGTTTTTTTCTTAACCCCAGATGTAAAGGAGATAACCCCCTCTACTATAAGGGTTCTATCATTGTTGGAAACATTGGTTGCATTAAAGGAAGCAACATTTTCATAAACATTCTTCAGGTATTTCTCACCTAATGTGCTGAAAGACACTTCATCAAAGTCCTTGATTTCCATATCTACTTCGTTATTAGACTGGTTCTCATATGCACCGTAGTTGTGTCTTTTCTCCCAGTCTCTCTGTCTTTCAAACTTTCTCTTGAGAGCATCCCTTCTTCTGTCTGAAATTTCCCCGAACTCTCCGTTGAGTTCATCTTCCCACATTTGTTGGGTAGTAACAGATGCTGGGCGGTCAAAGGTCTTTCTGTACCAATCTCCTACACCCTCATCCATAGTCTTCTCCATTGCTTTTTCAATTGGCTTCTCTTTATCATCAGCGGGCTTTTTAACATCAGTGTCTCCACCTTTGCCACCGCAAACTCCAACGGATGCCCCATCTGCTCCGACATCAGCTGCAACTCTTGCATCCACATCTGCCTTTACCTTAGCATCCACTTTGGCGTCTGCCTGCACATTAGCACCGACTTCTGCCCCAACCTCTGCAACTTTAGCATCCACTTTGGCATCTGTCTGCTTAATAGTATCTCTAGAGGTTTTATTAGAGGTATTTCCACTGAAATTAAAGTTTAAGGTGTTACCAGAGAACATTTTGTTACTGATACTACCCTTCTTTTTATTTCCAATAAACTCATTTAATGGAGAACCAGAGCCTCTATTGAAAGATTCCTCAAAGTCACCCTCTGCATCGGTAGCCTCCTCATCAGTGGGTTCCTCTTCGACTTCCCCATCTTCAGTTGGCTCTTCTTCTGGGAGTGCCTCACCCTCGTCTTCAACAGTCTCGTCAGTGTCTTCTTCTGATGTTGCACCGATAAGTTCATCAGCAAGTTCATCAGTTACTGGGGAAATTGTTTCATCTCCCTCTGTTGCAGTAGCATCCACATCAAGGTCACTTCCCTCTGCAATAGCAGCGAGGGGTTCTGTTGTAACTGTTACCTTACCATTCTCATCTTGTGTCATAGTAAGTTTCTGCTCTTCAGTTTCAACATTGATGTTGTTAAATCCCTCTACGAATCTCTTATTAAGTCTTCCCTTCATATAAGATTTAAGGGATTCATCCAACATTGTAGGCTCTGCACTATTTGTAATAGCATCACAAATCGCAAAGATATCACTGAACAGGGATTCATACATCTTATCGGTGGAATCTCCCATATCACAGTAGTGCATATAAACTTCCCACTGGTCTCTTGTATAAATCAACCCAGAGTCAATTGCTTCCCAAATTTCTTCCTCATTAGAGAAGTCTTCAACTCTGTCAATAAGGTCTGCAATAATATCAAAGAACCTGTCAGAACCAGTGTAATCGAAATGTCTTACAATAATAGTATTATAAGGACTATTTCTCAAATCTTCATTGATGCACTCGTTAGAAGCACATTCAACCATATAGTCCTTGATAATCTGTTGTTTACTGATTGCAGGGAATCCTTTCTGCTTCAAGAACTCTTTGATATGTCTTAAAGTAGTTTGAGAAAGTTGGTCTTCTCTGCACTTAATAACAGGCTTACCATTCTCAATGGACATTACATGAACACCATAGGAATAAAGTTCATCAGTGTTATCAGAAACCATTGCTTTGTTGTAGAAAGACTTTCTACTATCATACTTGGTATCAAGATAGTATGGGGATTCTGTTAGCATAGGAGCAGCAGAAGTGATGTCAACAGTCTTTGGTAAATCCTTTATCTGAATAATGAAGTCATGAGCAGTAGCGTCGTCGGCAAATATATCGAACCTCATCATTTTCTCTACTGCCTCTAGAGCATCAGCCCTAGTATCATAAATAACAGCCCCTTTTAGAGTATTTACCTCATCTGTAGATATCAGTTGCATTACTTCATCCCCGCTGCAGAGAGTATCATCTAAGCATAAGCACCTATCTATGTATCTTGCAAGGTCCTTTGTAGGGATTTTTACAAACTGATATGCTCCGTAGTTAAATCCAATTACATATTTATTTAATAGGTCTCTACGCTTGTCTATCAACTTAGCTTCTCTGTCGGATATATCTACCCGAGTGGTTCTTCTGTTAGTTAGGAAGTTTACCTCGTCATCATCAAGGTCATAAATTGGAGCTTCTGTCAACTCCTTTGGCTTAACCATAGTAATTTTACCATTACCTGTGTGTTGAACCTTATATCCTTGTGCTTCGAGTTCTTTCTTTTTTGTAAGAACACCCTGTTCTTTTGCATCCAACTCTACCTGGTCAGTAACATCTGTTGCAGATTCCTTAATCAACTTTTTGCCAAGTTTCTTAATTCTTGCAAAATCTACTGACTTACCACTTTCATTAAGTCTCTTTCCAATGTGTCTCTTGAAAGATTCCTTAAATTCAGTTTCGTTTTCTTCATTATTTTTTGGTTCTGCGATTTCAGAAGTGTTATCATCGAGGGGTTCCTCATTTTCATTAGTAGGTTCCTCGGTGTCTTCTCCTTCTCCGAACTCTTCAATCTGTCCTATAATTGTAAAGCCCTCTGACTCACCACAGTATGGACAAGCCTCTTCTCCATTGACAATACCGCTATCGTCAATTTCAATCTCATCCTTATTAGCAAATCTAAGTGAGTGGCAAACATTACAGTTTAGAATTACTTTACCGAGATAGGAGTCCTGAACGTCTTCCTCGGTCTCTGCATCCACATCAACAACCTTGATGATATCATCAGTGTTATCACCATCCATAGCGTCTGCGAGAGAGTTGATTCCATCCAAGGAAGTATCAAACATATCTTCGTTTAGAGCATCAAGCAACTTAAATGCTTCATTAAGTCTATCTAAACTCATTTGCTTAATTTTCTCCTTTTATTATTAATCACACGGATAACCAAGTTGAGTACTGTCTTTAAGTTCTTGCCTTAAATTTGTCAACTCTGTGTTACCTTCTTCTATCAAAGCATCTCCATCCAGTACCCACAAGGCATTAGATTGCTTAAATTTTGACCTAACTCTACCCACAGTAGTTTTAGCAATAGCCACTGACATCCTAACAATTACATCAATCCAGAAATCAGATGTGATTTGAGACACATCATCATATCTTGGGATAAACATTATAGTCATTTTTGTTGGTACATTGCTTGACACATTCACATATAACTTCTCATCTGATTTGTCATAAATGTGTGCCATATCGGTAGAGGTGGTGTTTCTAATTTGCATAATAGTGTTCCAAGATGCGAGGTTATAAATATAATTCTGCATATTTGCAACATTGCCTGTTCCAGTAAGGATTTGCCACTGACTTGCATACATAGGGTCAAGTGTCATTCCAGATTCTGTTGCCTGCTCTGCATTAAGATACCCCTCTGCCCTCATCACCTTAACAACAGAGTTTACCTTGTATGGTTTCATATCAACACACTTACTATATGGGACAGTAAGGAATTTAACTGTGTCGATATACCTCTGTGTTTCTCTAAGAGCACTATTTATAATCTTTGTGAGGGATGCATCAGATAATTCCAATGCAGTCACATCACCTGTGAGTTTCAAGATGATTTCGTCTTTTATGGCTTGAATATCCATAAACTCACCTCACATTAAAATAGACTGGCTGATACCAATGTGTCCTCAACCAGCCTCAGAAATTAAACTGTTTCGTCTTCATCGTCGTCAGCAGGTACTTCGGGCTCATCAGTTGCTTGGGTTTCATCCTCAACAACCTCATCTCCCTCTTCCTCTACAACATCAGTAGGGAAAGGGGCAACCTCACCAACAACTGCATACAAAGCCTTTGCTTCCTTGTCAATAGCAATAACAAATTCAGGGTTCTCAACAGGTTTGTTGTCCGCAAATGTTACACAAATCTGACCGTCTTTGTTCTGATATACAAACATTTTTAATTCTCCTTAAAAATTATTTACTATACTATATTATACAATTTTCAATCACCAAAATTGAGTGATATAGTATATACTACAATACATTTTATATTAAATACTATAATACATACTATAGCATTCAATTTATAAATAGGTAGGCTGTCTGCTGGAAATTTATCCAGCAGACAGTTACATATTAGTTAATTATAGTGTCCTATATGCTTATCAGATTAAGCAACAATTCTACCCTTGATAAGGAGGTTAGCATTGAGCATTCTGAGGTCATACATTGTAGACCAACCCTGGCTCATACCACCATCAGCATAACCAAGAAGCTGAGTAGGAACTACTGCCATATAAGGTGCATATACTGCAGCAGAACTCATCATATCGTTGCCGTTGCAACCGATAACAAAGGTACCCTTCTCGATGTTAGGAGTTACGAATACCTTCAAGTTGTTGATAGTACCTGCGAAGAAAGGACCGTTAATCTGTCCTGCAGGAGCAGCGTGCCAACCCTTGCATACAGAAAGGATAGGAAGCAAGTTAGAAGCTGCCAACATATAGTTAGGTTGGAACTTCTTGGTTGCATCATAAATCTTCTGCTTAGCAATTTCGAGGATTTCAGTGAAGCCCTCATAGTGCTCTGCCTTGGACACACCGATAGGAAGAGTCTTGCTCCACTCGAGCTCATCATCGAACTGTGCGTTCTCAACGAGCATATTGGTGATTTCAGTGTCGATTTCATAAGAAAGTTCACCAACTGCTTTCTCTGACAACTGGTCACCGAGGTCTACACCGTAGTCGGTCTTAGCCTGGTAAGCTGCAATCTGAGAGTAGTAAACTGCAATTCTTCTTGCCTTAGCAACAAGAGCAATAGACTTCATC
>JAEIGA010007797.1_pt1 | contig 16243 bp, 17 predicted proteins | sample 9270691 | NCBI WGS metagenome assembly JAEIGA01 (sample SAMN17057246, study PRJNA624740) | gut metagenome | biome: biome; isolation source: fecal sample | host: Bos grunniens | place: China: Xizang | collected 2019
CTTTCCGTTATATGCACCGCTGTCCATTACGTCCCAGTATGTCATGCCAATAGCTTCATAGTCGCCTGTACTGTAGAAGTCTGGCAATCCAAGACAGTGTGAAAATTCGTGGCATGCAGTACCTATACCAGTAAGACGTTTGCCGCTTATACCTGCAAGTTCATTTGTTATGGCATAAGTGTCAATTTTTACATTGTCAAGAGTCTGAAAGCCGTTGCCGTCTTCCCAATATTCGGCAGACTCAAGTGTCCATTCATGAGGCCATAGTGTATTTGTAGAAGCTCCTTCGTTTTCACCATAGCCAGCATAAATGATTAGAACCTGCTCAACTTCACCATCACCGTCCCAATCGTAATCTTTATAATTAATGAGTTTATCTGCTAGATTTACCGCTTCGATAACCATTTCGGCAGGGTGTGAATCATTGCCTGTAGCATCGTTGGCTCCATAGTAACTCATTGGGTGACTTACAGTTACAGGACCAACAATGTCGAAGTTGAGATTAAACTGTCCGTATGATTGATCATAGAAATAGTCGTGCACAGAGCCAACATGATTGTCCTCTTTATATCCTTTCTCATTGAACATGCGGCTGATAGAAGAGTTTATGTTGTCTGACGACATGCTTTTGTCTGCGAAATCAACAAGAATAACAAGGCCTTTTTGAGTCCTGTCTCCAGCGCGTGTACCAACTCTTCTTGTACGAATATTACTTTCCTTATGTTTTTTGAGACGTTTTTCACGTAGCAGACTAATCTTTTCTGTCCTATTGTTGCGTATTCCTTTTATTTCATTTAATTTTTGCTCAGAAATGTATACGCCCGTTCCGTCTTGATTTATAGAGATGCATTTGCCATTTCGGTCTGTATACCAATGACCGTGCTCGTCACCAATGAGTTTTGCTTCGACAACCATTCCATTGGAAAGAACAATATTCTTCCAAACCTTCTTGGCAGGAGCAGACATTGTATTTATTGTATGAAGATTAGCAAAAATCAGTACAAGAAAAATTATTTTAACAATATTGGTCATTTTGTCTGTTAGTGTTATATGATGAACATACCGAATTTATTTTTAATTTGGTCTGCTTTTCAGATTTAATTAAAATGTTTTTGCGTCTATATTTTAATCAGGCGTTATTAATCACCATAGGTGTAGAATTGTATATACACACTATCCCTTGTATGCTATTTTCCTGTTTCGTTAGCATTCAAGGGATAGTGTAAATTTAGTTATGTACTAATGTTCCTATATCTTCTCCATCAATGACCTTTTTAAGGTTGCCAGGGATATCCATATTGAAGACATATATTGGAAGATTGTTCTGCATGCACATAGCAGTTGCTGTGATGTCCATAACCTTTAATCCTTTTGCTATAACGTCTTGATAAGTTATATCTTGGAATTTGATAGCAGAAGGATCTTTCTCTGGATCTGCTGTATATATTCCATCAACGCGTGTACCTTTAAGCATAACGTCAGCTTCGATTTCTATACCTCGGAGTGATGAACCTGTGTCTGTTGTGAAGTATGGCGAACCTGTTCCTGCAGACATGATAACAACCTCACCCTTATTCATGGCATCAATAGCCTTCCATTTTGAATAGAATTCGCCTATAGGTTCCATGCGAATGGCTGTCATTACCCGGTTTGCTTGTCCTGCCGCTTCAAGTGCAGACGACAGTGCAAGAGAGTTTATCACAGTTGCGCACATACCCATCTGGTCGCCTTTGACACGATCAAAGCCTTTTCCTGCACCAGATAGTCCACGGAATATATTTCCTCCTCCGATGACGATACCTATCTGTACACCCATATCTGCTATTTCTTTAATCTGCTGTGCATACTCGTTTAAACGTTCAGTATTTATTCCTTGTTTCTGGTCTCCTGCAAGGCTTTCACCTGAAAGTTTCAGAAGTATTCTTTTGAATCTTGCCATTTGTTTTAATTTAATATTTATTTGTTACGTTTATGCGGGTTGTTTTTTTGCATTATATATCGACATTCTTTCCTTTAATCATGAACTTCACCTCTTTGAATGCATATGTCCTAAGCATACCATCTTCGTCCATGAGGACTATGCGTCCAGAAGGTTCAATTGTAATGAAGCGTGCAAGAAAATCGCCATCGCCATCGCGATATTGATGATATCCTTGTCTGCGATATAATGTGTTCATGTAGTCTGCAGCAATACTGTCATAGTGTCCAAGATTTATCATAGATATATAATGGGCGAAGTCGTCGGCTATAGTGTGCAGAAGATTATCACGATCTATATCTCTGTGAATAATCTGCTTTAGAGATATTGGATTCTTTGTAAGGTTCTCAAAATCAGTTTGGTTTATATTTAGTCCTACGCCCAATATGCTATCCTTAACGTTGTTTCCAGTTAAAGTGCATTCTATGAGTATGCCTCCAAGTTTGTGGTGATGCCAATATATATCGTTAGGCCATTTTATTTCAATGTCATTGATATACATGCTTAGCGCATCTCTTACAGCGAGTGCAATCGCTTGCGATAGGATAAACTGCCTTTTGGCTAATACGTTTTTTGGATGACATAGGATGCTGAATAATAGATTTTCCCCTTTATTACTTTCCCATGTGTTTTTTCCTTGCCCTCTGCCTGCTGTTTGAAATTCGGTTGTCACAACTGTTAAATCTTCTCCTTCCTTTGGAGTATACTGACGCAAATATGAATTTGTAGATTCAGTCTCTTTCAGTTTGATAATCTTGATGTTCATGGTGCGGCTTTTTTAAGGTGTTACGTGTTATGTAAGGCTCTATATAACTTTTAAGTATGCCGTATTTGATAGAATTCTCTAATATTGCATGGATATACTGGGTAGCGGTTTATATAATTTACATTATGCAAGAAATGTTTTTTCGTGTTACACTATGCTATATTATATTATTTTAATCTTAGATTACTTCTGTTATCTGTTATAATGTTATTGTACGTGTGTTGTCTGCATTTTGCTCAATTGTAACACGTAAAGTATCTTCTGGCAGAAGTTCTTCAATTAGTTCTGGCCATTCAATGAGACAAAGATTTCCGCTGTATATGTAGTCTTCATACCCCATATCATATACTTCCTCTATTTTTTTTATTCTATAGAAATCGAAATGAAATATACTTTGGGTAGATGCATTATATTCGTTGACTATGGCAAATGTTGGTGATGTTATGACATCGCGAACCCCAAGTTCCTCACATAATGCTTTTATGAATGTGGTCTTTCCTGCACCCATTTTTCCGTAAAAAGCAATTACTTTGTTTTCTCCTATGGCGCTAATAAACTTCTTTACGGTGATGTTGATGTTATCTATATTTGTAATTGTTAGTGTCATATTTTGGCTTGTAGGCTTTTAGTTTCTTTCTTGCAAAGATACAATAATTTTCTGTTAATACGCTATATTCTACATTTTTTTTTATAATCCAACCAGAAAAGTGTTGATAAATGCAGATTTTTCATACAGTGATTATGCTGTAGATTATAGGAACGGATATAGCAGATGTGCGAACCATGCTTTAAAGCGCTGCCATGGGGTGCGCCATTTTTTGTACATGCCATCTTCAAGTTTGAATGAATACCTCTTGTCATTCTCGAAAAGTTCAGTCAATTGCTGCGTCACATTAGAGTCTATAATTGCCACATTTGCTTCGTAGTCGCATTTCAGGCTACGAGCGTCAAGATTAGTAGATCCTACAGTACATACCTGATTATCAGCCATGATGATCTTTGTGTGGTGAAATCCTGGCTGGTATATCCATACGTGGCATCCTGCTTTTTGCATTTTATTCGCATTATAAAATACGCAATCTGGAGTTAGCGGAATATCGCATGGCTCTGAAATCATAATTTGTACGACAACGCCGCGTTTCACGGCATTCTTTATGGCTTTCTTAATCTTAGGTATGAGAGTAAAATATGGATTTATGATACGGATAGTGTCTTTCGCAGCATTCAGTGTATGATAGTAGAACTGTCGTACAGCTTTTGGTGTTTTATGCGGTTCTCGATTTACAATGCCACACATCATTTTGTTTGCTGTTGGCAAACTGTCATTTCGTAGTCCTATAAAAGTGTGTGTAGTGTTGCCTCCACAGAAATATTCTTCTCCATTGATATCCTCACCGGTTACTTTTTTCCATGCTCTCAAGAATATATCCTGTAACGTGTTGACCTCAGTTCCTTCGAGACGGCAGTGCATATCGTGCCATTCACCCACTTGTTTTGTTCCTTCTATATAGTAGTCAGCAACATTCATGCCGCCAGTATATGCTACTTGGCCATCAATGACTACAATTTTACGATGGTCTCTTCCGAATATGTGGTTAACCCAAGGGAAGCGAATCGGGTCAAATTCATAGATCTGTATGCCATTTTCTCTAAGCCACGAAATGTGTTTTTTCTTCAATGGCTTATTATTTGATGAATTTCCGAAGGCATCGTAAAGTGCACGGACTTCTACTCCTTGCTTAACTTTCTCGATAAGAATATTAAAAAGCAAAGAGGCGATAGAGTCATTTCGGAAGTTGAAGTATTCGAGATGTACGGAATGTTTGGCTTGCCGTATTGCGGCAAACATGTCATCAAACTTTTCTTTACCAGATTTTAATAGCGTGATATTGTTGTTGTGGCTGAAGGTTATACCATCTTCGCGAAGTAGTTGCACAATGATGCTGTCTGTTCTTTCTTGCTTCCGTTCGTTATCAATTAGATGCTCTTCTGCCAACTCGCATCGCTGTTTTAGAGTTTGTGGGATGTCATTTTTATTTAAAACAGCATGTGCGGTGCAGATTTGCATCACAAATATTACTATAAATAGAATTATATGTCTCATTTCCTCTTCGCTATCCTTTATTGCATTTATTGTGCAAAGTTACAATAAAAAAACGAAAATGTGTTGCTTGAATCAAAAGTTTTTAGTATTTTTGTACATGTATAGACAAAGACAATAATAATATAGTTGATAATGAGAGTTTTAGCAGATGGTGGAAGTACAAAGATAGATTGGCTTCTTATACACGATGACAATACAACAGAACGATTTGTTACATGTGGGATAAATCCGAGTATCCTATCTCCTGATGTCGTTGAAGCAGAACTTCGTCAAGTTTTAGCAATGCATAAGATGCTTGGTGAAGCTGATAAAATTGAGTTTTATGGTGCAGGATGCACACCAGCAGGTTCTTCTGTTATGCGTGAGTGTATGCAGGCTGTTTTTCCTAATATTAAAATTCTTGCCGTGGATACGGATATCGTTGGTGCTGCACGTGCACTTATGCCAGGACAAGAAGGTATTGTGTGCATATTGGGGACTGGAGCAAACTCATGCTTATGGGACGGAGAGCGTATAGTTAGACAGACACCTGCACTCGGATATATATTAGGTGACGAAGGATCAGGAGCTGTTCTTGGACGTATGCTTATAAATGCTTTATACAAGGGAGGACTACCAGAATCAATAAAAAAGGATTTTGAACTTGAATACCAGATAGACATGATGGGTGTGATAGAAAAAGTTTACCGCCAGCCTGCTGCTAATCGTTGGCTAGCTTCGCTCTCTCCGTTTGTTTTGAAACATATGAATTGCCCAGAGATGGTCCATATTGTGGAAAGCAATCTAAATAATTTTATTGAGCGAAATATTTTGCCTTACAATCGTCCTGAACTTCCTGTATCTTTTGTTGGTAGCATAGCTTATTTTTATAATGAGCTGTTGCATCAAGTGCTCAAATCTCATGGCCTTAGTATAGGTTTGGTGTTGCGTAGTCCGTTAGATTCTCTTAAAATTGTTTGATATATTACATGATGTTTATATGTAATAGAACATGCGTGTCATATTTGTATGTTGTAACATGTGTCAATACTTACAAAAAATATCAATGGATGCATCGTAGACTATTTCGATGCATCCATTGATATTTTTTGTATAAACCATTTTTAATAAATAGTCATCAATTAGTTTTTTATGGTTATTTCGCCAGCTAAGTTACATGACATCATCATGCGAACTGTTTCTGTATCTTCATATTTAGCTAATAGATGCATCAGTTTCGTTGATGCAGCCTCTACTGTGCTGTCATAGCCAGAAATAACTCCAACTTCCTGTAGTGAGTAACCTGTTTCATATCGTCCCATTTCTACTCGACCTTGTTCACATTGGCTTACATTAACAACAATTATGCCTTTTCTATTTGCTTCGGCAAGGATATCAAGTAACCATGGAGCTTGTGGCGCATTACCGCTTCCGAATGTTCTCATCACTAATCCGCGCAGGTTGTCAAGGGACATCATATGTCGCACCATGTCTTCGCGAATGCCCGGGAAAAGCGAAAATACCATTACTCGGCTATCCATTTTATAGTGTGTGATAACAGGACGGCTATAATCTGGAGTAAGAATATGGTGGCGGTGAAACACGAAATCTACCCCAGCATCGCACAAATGTGGGTAATTAAATGTCTGAAAAGCATGGAATTCATCGGCTGAACTTTTTGTAGAACGATTGCCGCGCAACAGATGTCCATTGAAGAAAATAGATACTTCGGGCACCATGGGGTGTCCGTCTACACCATATTCACTGGCTAATTCAAGGCTTGTTATAAGATTTTCTTTGCCGTCAGTGCGCAATTGCCCCATCGGTAGTTGAGAACCGGTGAGTATGACGGGTTTTGTGAGATTTTCAAACATGAAAGACAAGGCTGAGGCCGTATAAGCCATGGTGTCTGTTCCGTGTAATATCACAAAACCATCGTAATCATTATAATGTTCTGATATGACCCTTGCCATTTCTGACCAATCGTCTGGTGTGACATTACTTGAGTCGATAGGCGAGGAGAATAAATGTATATCAACACCTGTTGCAATTTGCTTGAATTCAGGAAGTGCATCTAATAGATTATTGAAATCTAGCGGTTCTAGTGCTCCTGTTCTAGGATTACGTCCCATGCCTATAGTGCCGCCTGTGTATATTAGAAGTACTTTATTTGTGCGCATGTGGTATTCTGATGGCAATAATGTTATTATATATAAAGGATGTTTTATCCTTGTTAGGTTAGTTGCATTTGTTCAAATGAGCATTATTCGGAATCTTATTAATTATAACCTTTTGTCGTATGCTGCTTTTGAAATAGAAATGCTGTATTAATGTATAAAGATAAAGTAAGCATTATAAGATTTTGCTTTTTTCAATAAGCATAATCCTAAATGCTTACTCCAACTTGTCTTATGAATATTTGTTTCCTATGTAGACTATAATATAATTATTTTTTTTTCTTCTTGAGTTTAAGTTGCGGGATTTTAATATTCTGTCCAACTTTTACTTCTCCTTTGCCGTTTAGCGCTTCTAGATAGCACTCCATGCCTTTGCCGAGATGGGCTTTTGAGATAGAGGCGAAGGTTTGTCCCTTCTGTACGGTGACAATCTCTTTTACACCAACAATTTCATAAGCGCCAGTACGTATGCGAGGATCAGAGTCGTATTTTCCAATAGGTATATTTTCTTCTGTCGTATTATTCTTGTTTGGAGCTTTAGATGTTTCCTTTTGATTTTCTTTTGCTGTTTTTTCTGTATCAATAGATGTGTTGTCTTCTGTTGAAGAAGACTCTTCTTTTGCTTTGATACTCTTATGCTCTATTGTGTCAGTTTTTATCTCCGTAGTGTCTTTTTGTACTGTTCCGCTGATAGTGTCAGTATGCGTATCAATTGTTTCATATATAACGGTTTCGCTAGTAGGCTTGCCATTTATATTTAGCATATTTTTTAAGTTTTCAAATGTTATATCGGCTGTTGCTCTTCCAATAACAAAACCGACAACAAGGAGTAATAATCCAATAAAAATGCTCATGGCAGTTGACATGTTACTGTCGTTTCTGCTTGGATTATCATTATTTTCTTGTGGAGCTGTCATGTTTTTGTTGTTAAATTGTTTATTTTCTTTATCAAGAACGCCTGCATCTGTACTTATCTCAGAGCTTTCTAAACTAAGTGCTGAATTTTCTGATTCTTCCGTTGTGATAGCATTGTTAATAGTAGCAGGCGTGTCTTTGCTTTCTAACTCAAAGTTTTGTGCGTCTTTCTCGTTACTGTCATTCTCGGTTATAAATACAGGTTTGTTGTCTTCAGTATTATCAGATGTTTTCTGTTCTGCTATTTCTGCGACATCGTCTGACGGCATATTGCTGCTATATATTTCTTCTCCGACAGGCCCTTTCTTGTCAGCTGCTCCGTCAGAGATGTTGGTCTCGTTTTCTATATTATCCTTTGGCCTAGAATAAATAGCCTGAGTCTGTAGCTCACTATGAGTTGTTGTCCCCATGTCGTTATTGTCAAGAGTAGCTGCGACACTAACATCATGCTGATTATCGGTAATGATTAGCTTGTTGTCTTCTGCAGCAGGATCCAATACAATATGACTCTCTGTAGTAATCTGTGCAGACTCTGTGATTATTTCCTGTTCTTCAATGATATCGTCAAATACGACTCCTTCGTTGAGAGGAACGGTTTCAAAATGAGCGAAAGGTTTGTTGACAGAATTGCGCATAGCAGTATCTGGCGTAAATGCAATTCGTTCGTGCGAGTTAATTATAACTTTTTCACCAGTATTGATGTTTACGCTTGCTCGTTCGCGTACTGTCTGAATTTTAAATGTCCCTAATCCCTTAACCTTCACTTGGTCGTCTGTAGTTAGTGTCTGTATGATAATATCGAACATATTTGACACAAACTGTTCAGAGTCCGTGATTTCCATGTCGTGTCGGTCAGCGACTATGCGGGCAAGGTCTTTCATTGTACTCATTCTTGCCCTCCTTTCTTAATGTTGTCTTTGGCTTGTGCAGCTGCTTTGAAACCAAGAACCACTTTTGGAGGAACAAGCATGCGCTGTCCGTTAGAAGGGCTTACAAAGATTCTCTCCATGCGTTTCTTTGGTTCAAACGTACCAAAGCCTGCGATGGTGACATTGTCGCCCCCATCGAAAGTGTCAGACATGGCAGAGATGACGGCGTTTACCATCTTCTGTGTCTGCTCTTTGCTTTTGCCCGTTTTTTTCGCTAACGCAGCGATAAACTCTTTGTTGTTCAATGTATTGTAGATTAATTTGTGTTAGGTTTCAGATTCTAGTATCTTCTTGTTAGATATTTGTTGTAGCATAAAGATCAAATTCTTCCGCCGATGTAATTCTTACGTTGTAGAAACATCCTTTTCGTAATGTGCGTTCCGCAACAGGAATTAAAACTTCAGGATCGACCTCAGGTGAAGAGAACTCTGTTCGTCCGATATAGTATTCGCCTTCTTTCCGATCGATTACTATTTGCATTATGCTGCCAACTTTCTCGGCTTCTATCTCTGCAGAAATGTTCTGCTGTACTCGCATGAGTTTGCTTAGGCGATTCTGTTTTGTATCGTTATCTATGTCATCTTTGTAGTGCTTGGCACTGTATGTGCCTTCTTCTTCAGAATAGGCAAATGCTCCCATTCGTTCGAATCGCGCCCACTTAACGAACTCAACAAGCTCGTTGAAGTCTTCTTCTGTCTCACCTGGGTAACCTACCATAAACGTTGTACGTATGTGTATTCCAGGAACCGCTTGACGAAGTGCTGTTACTACTTTAGTTGTTTCTTCTTTTGTCGTATGTCTGTTCATACGCTGCAACATGTTGTTTGATATATGCTGCAACGCAATATCTATGTATTTACATACGTTAGCATGCTTACGCATAACCTCAAGTAATTCCATTGGAAATTGGTTAGGGTAAGCATAGTGCAGTCTAATCCATTTGACTCCTTTGACCTGCGCTATAGAATCTATAAGTTGTGCAATACGTCTTTCTCCGTATAGGTCTATTCCATAGTATGTGAGTTCTTGTGCAATGATATTAAACTCCTTTACGCCTGCTGCTACAAGTAACTCAACTTCGTTTACTATGTCTTCTAATTTCCGGCTTTTATGTCTGCCGGTTATTAGTGGAATAGCACAATAGGCGCATCGTCTGTCACATCCTTCAGATATCTTTATGTATGCGTAATGTTTCGGTGTAAGGGTCAGCCTGTCTTTTTTGTTGCTGTATGATTGTGCAGACACGTTTGGCAGTGATTCTGCAAATTCTTTGAAATTAAACTTACCGTAATATTCGTCTACTTCCGGAATGGCTTCTTCCAATTCCGCAAGATAACGTTCAGACAGACATCCCATGACAATTATTCGTCCTATCTGTCCATTATTCTTTGCTTCAGTAAGTTCTAGTATAGCGTTTATACTCTCTTCCTTCGCATCGCCAATGAATCCGCATGTGTTTATGACGACATATTCTCCTGTAGGGTGTTCGCTGTCGTGCACCACATCATAGCCTTTTCTGCAGAGCATACGCATCAAAGACTCGCTGTCAACGAGATTCTTTGAGCATCCCATGGTAATTATGTCAATGCGGTTCTTCTTCATTTCTTAGTTTCCAAATAGAGAGTTTACAAAGTTTCTTCTGTTAAATAACTGCAGGTCTTCCATATGCTCGCCTAAGCCTATATATTTCACAGGTACTTTTAACTGGTCAGAAATGCCTATGACAACTCCGCCTTTTGCGGTTCCATCAAGTTTTGTTATTGCGAGCGATGATATTTGTGTTACTGCAGCAAACTGCTTGGCTTGCTCAAAGGCATTCTGTCCTGTAGAGCCGTCAAGAACGAGCAACACCTCATCTGGTGCTTCTGGCATGACCTTCTTCATCACGTCTTTAATTTTTTTAAGCTCATTCATTAGTCCGACTTTATTGTGCAGTCGTCCAGCAGTATCAATGATAACAACGTCAGCACCATTTGCCTTTGCAGAAGATAGAGTGTCGAATGCTACAGAGGCAGGGTCTGCACCCATCTGTTGCTTTATAACAGGTACACCGACACGTTCTCCCCATATTACAATCTGCTCTACAGCTGCAGCACGGAAAGTGTCAGCTGCACCTAAGTATACTTTTTTTCCAGCTTGCTTAAATTGATATGCGAGTTTTCCTATAGTAGTTGTTTTGCCAACACCATTTACTCCTACAACTAAAATGACATACGGCTTGTGGTCAGAAGGTAAATTCCATTCGTCAAGGTCACCTGTATTGTTGTCTTCAAGAAGCTCTACAATTTCTTCTCGAAGAATATTATTCAGCTCGGATGTTGATACGTATTTGTCTCTTGCTACACGTTCTTGAATTCTTTCTATGATTTTCAGAGTCGTGTCAACACCTACATCACTTGTTATTAGCACTTCCTCCAGATTGTCAAGCACATCATCGTCTACTGTGCTTTTGCCTGCAATGGCGCGGCTGATTTTACTGAATACACTCTCCTTTGTCTTCTCGAGACCTTTGTCGAGAGTTTCTTTTTTCTTGAAAATGCTAAATATGCCCATGTTTGATTCTTTTGTTTTGTTCGACGACTAATGACGTGTGTCTATGTGTTTTTATGTGGACCACTGTTTTAATAACCCCACCATTTTGTGATATAAATAAGAATTTAATCCTTATAATTGTCGAATAGGTGGTCTTCTTGCCAAAAAGTCCGCACAACGTACTGTCTGGGCAGTGCTTTGTGCGGACTGAAGTATCTTTTCGGAAATTACGGTGAAAGATTTTCTATATATTTAGAAATCTAAAGTCTTTTAGATATTCAGTTTATTTAAAGAAATCTTTAACAGCCTCATTTGGAACCATCTGCTCATCAAAAATATAAGCACCAGTCTTTGGGCTCTTCACCATCTTAATGACTTTTGTATAAGCGCGACCATCCTTTTTACCATCTTGGAGGGTAGCAACGGTTTTCTTTGCCATTGTGTATTGGTTTTAATGGATTACTTAATCTCCTTGTGCACAGTCATGCGCTTCAGGATTGTGTTATACTTCTTGAGTTCCATACGCTCTGGAGTGTTCTTGCGGTTCTTAACCGTTACGTAACGGCTTGTTCCTGGCATACCACTCTCTTTCATTTCTGTGCACTCAAGGATAACTTGTATTCTATTACCTTTTGCTTTCTTTGCCATGATAATTACTCTCCTATAACTTTAATGTCTTTCCAGTCAACAAAGCCATTTGCAACAGCTTTCTTGAGGGCAGCGTCAAGACCGATCTTGTTGATAAGACGCAGGCCTGCCGCACTAACTTTGAGGCTTATCCAGCACTGCTCTTCTACATAGTAGAACTTCTTGTTAAAAAGGTTTACGTCAAAGCTACGCTTTGTGCGGTGCTTTGAGTGGGAAACATTATTACCAATCATGGCTTTCTTTCCCGTAATCATACAAATCTTCGACATTTCTATCTAAGTTTTTGTGTTTCTAAATTGATACTTATTCCAAACAGAGTGCAAAGTTACACATTTTTATTTGACTTGCCAAATGTGTTTTGTTATGTGATTGATATTTTAAGTTTTTTTAAATACTTATATGCTCGTAATAAATATGTATTGCAAATTTTGCCTGATTATTACTGTTTGTCCTGTATCTTTTATCTCATTCGTAATAAGGTCGCGTTATAATCGCTGATGAGATTTGATATGATATCTTTAACAGGTTGGATTTGTTTGATTGCTGTTACTGCCTGGCCGATTTCAATTTCTCCGTTTTCGATGTCGCCTTCAAATATACCACGCTTTGTGGATTTATCTCCTAAAATATTTTTCAGTGTTGTGGCGTCAGCACCATTGTCTTCAGCCTCTTTAATCTTGTTGTAAAGTGCATTCTTAGCAAGTCGTGAAGGCGAAATCTTCTTAAGTGCTAACATTGTGTCTTCTTCACCAAGTTTTATGCAGTATTCTTTAAATGCTTCTGAAGCTGAACTCTCCTCGCTGGCAGCGAATAGTGTACCTATTTGGACGCCTTCAGCACCAAGTGCCTGTGCGGCAACTATTGCTTTGCCTGATGCAATACCTCCAGCTGCTATGATTGGTAAGCTAGTAGCCTCACACACTTGAGGTATAAGTACCATCGTTGTCAATTCCTCTCGGCCGTTATGGCCACCTGCTTCGAATCCTTCAGCAACGATTGCATCTACTCCTGCTTCTTCGCATTTCTTCGCAAACTTGCTGCTCGAAACAACATGAGCAACTTTAATACCCGCTTCGTGGAAGCGTGCTGTGTATTTTTTTGGACTGCCGGCTGATGTAAAAACAATTTTTACACCTTTATTTATTATAAGTTCTATGAGATTGTCTATCTCTGGATACATGAGTGGCAGATTTACTCCCCAGGGCTTTTGTGTTGCCTCATTCATTTTGTCTATGTGTTCTGACAGGGTGTCGAGGTGCATGCTTCCTGCACCAAGAAGTCCTAGGCCACCAGCTTCGCTTACGGCAGCAGCTAATCGCCATCCGCTACACCATACCATGCCGCCAGCTATGATAGGGAGCTCTATTCCGAAAAGTTCTGTTATTCGGTTTTGTTTCATAATTATATGTGGTTTTAATTGTCTATGAAGTGGTGTTATTGTTTTTTTGTGTTTACTGGGTATAAAATTATTGTAAGATTCTTATTGTGTATATCTTTGATAATCAGGGTTTTCTGTTGTGGGTTATAAAAAGCAGTCTTTTGTTATACAAGATACTGCTTTTTGTATTGCAAGATATAGCTTTTTGCGTTATTAAAAACAGCGTTTTGCAAAATACTTATTGTCCTTTATTCTGCAGACGGCAACCTATTCCATTTTTTTCTCTCTGATATATGGCATGAAATCTTTATTTGTTGTGAAGAATCATGGCAAGGAGTTCTTTGGGTGAGGCTGCAAAATTTGTAGCTCCATGTTTTATCAGAAAATCTCTGTCGCGGAATCCCCATAGTACGGAAATGCATTGTACACCAGCGTTTTTAGCAGTGAGGATATCTGTATCTGAATCGCCAATGTATACTGTTTCTTCGGCTTTCGCGTTTAGTTCCTTCATTGCAATATTAAGCATGTCTGGCAAAGGCTTGCGATTGATGCCTTCACGTTCTCCTATTGCTATATCTATAAATTCAGAAAACCATCTTTTGTTTAGTTCGGTTACACCTGCTTGCAACTTATTGCTGACAATGGCCATGCCTATGTCATGTCTTTTAAGCTTGCTTAGTACTTCATTTATTCCGTTATAAGGGCGAGTATTGTCCTGGCAATGTTCTAGATAATATGTGCGGAAGAGTGTAAAAACATGATTGAATTGCGGATTCAGTTCTCCTTCCGGCACAGCTCGTATTACCAGATTTTTCACACCGTTGCCTACGAAGCTGCGTATTTCTTCTAAGGTGCGACATGGCATTCCATGATTTGTCAGAGCGTAGTTTACAGCATCTGCAAGATCTTGTAATGTGTCAAGCAGTGTGCCGTCCAAATCCCAAATGACATTTTTATATCTCATTTTTGGTGTCTCGGTTAGATTCTTATTCAAAATGTGAGAATGATTTCGGAAAAAAGAATATCTCTTACTTTTTCTATTCCCTCAGTATTGGTAGTTGCCAGTGATATGTCACAGCGCATATACGGATGATTATGACCGCAGAGGCGCAGCTTAATTGCGCCCATACGTCAGGAATACCAAAAATTAACGCAAAAGTGTATATAAGTCCGCCGACGGCACATGCCAGTGCGTATATGTCACGACGGAAAATTAGTGGCACTTCATTTATGAGGATATCACGGATAACACCGCCAGCTGCACCTGTCATCATACCCATGATATTGGCAGCCCAGAAAGAGAAACCTGCATCTAAAGTCTTTTGGAAACCGACAACAGTAAACAGAGCTAGACCAATGGTGTCGAAAGTAAACATTGTGCGTGAGATTCTGTTTATGAAGCGATGTGAGAACATATATACAACAAGCGCAAATGCCGTAATAACAAGATATACCCAATGGGTCATCCAGAACGGACTGACACCTAGGAAAACATCGCGTATGGTGCCACCGCCACAAGCTGTAGCCATGCCAACAATGAATGCTCCGAACATGTCGAAGTTCTTCTCGCTAGCCAGTCGTATTCCGCTAATTGCAAATGCAAAAGTACCGATAAAATCAAGTAAAGTGACAAATGTAAAAGTCATTTGATTTTGTATAAATTATAATCTGTAACAATACGCCCGTCAGGCGCTTCACAGGATAAAGCCTCGGCTTTACACCTTTTATGTGCAAAATGTCCGTGCAAAGTTACAAAATATTTTTAACTAAATACTTGTACGAATAAATTTTTATGCGTAAATTTGCATCGTTATGAAAAAAAATATCTTCCAGGAAAAAGAGAACACATTGACACACCTTATAGGAGTTGTCTTTGCTTTATCTTCTATATGGATGGTCTGGCCAGCTGTCAGCCTCGGCTGGCGATGGGCTTTCGGTGTGCTCTTTTTTATCGTAGGCATGTTCCTTATGTTCCTGTCAAGTACATTATATCATCTTTTGCCTCCCGGACTTGCAAAGAATATACTGCGCAAATGTGATCATATCAGTATCTATGTCATGATAGCATGCTCATATACTCCGATATGTATTGCTGTAGTTGGGGGATGGATAGGATGGGTTACTTTTGGTTTGTTATGGGCAGTTGTTATTGCTGGCACTGTGTATAAGATTGTTGCGATGGGTAAATATCCCAAACTCTCTCTTGCGCTCTATCTTACGATGGGGTGGAGTATTGTTTTTATTGCAAAGCCCGTATTTGAGAGATTGTCGTTACTCTCTATGCTGCTGATATTTGCGGAGGGCCTGCTCTATACTGCAGGTACATATTTTTTCGCCAAGGACAGCAAACGACATTTTCATGCCATATGGCATATCTTTGTGCTTCTCGGAGCTATAGCTCATTGGAGTGCCATCCTCACTATTATGCTTGGGTATTAAGGTTTATAGAAATAGGGCAGAATGTAATTAGTTACAGTAACATTTATTTTATGAAATACATGAAGGCAATAATATTTGACTTAGCAGGTGTAATACTAAATCTTAATCTTGAGCGTGACACACGCGCACTTAATGATGTGGGATTGCCAGATTTTGCTGGTTGCCTTGCCGATGATGCTATACGTATACCGATGCTTGCATATCTTAACGGACTGTCTGATGTTGAGACATTTTGTCACGACTTACGCCCAAAATGTCGTCCAGATGTCACTGATGCGGAAATGCTTTGGGCTATGGATGCTGTGCTTGATGATATTCCTCGCTCACGCATTGAGATGCTTCTGTCGTTGCGAAAGAACTATCGTGTTTTTCTGCTGAGCAATATCTATGATGCAGCA
>JAEIGA010007798.1_pt1 | contig 16241 bp, 13 predicted proteins | sample 9270691 | NCBI WGS metagenome assembly JAEIGA01 (sample SAMN17057246, study PRJNA624740) | gut metagenome | biome: biome; isolation source: fecal sample | host: Bos grunniens | place: China: Xizang | collected 2019
CGATATTCTTTGCCACAGCCGACTTCAATGTGTCAAATGCCACCGATGCCGGATCGGTATTCATTCCTTGCGATACGATAGGCACCCCTACCCTTTCTGACCATATGGTTAGCTGGTCGACAGCTGCAGCACGAAAAGTGTCGGATGCACCAAGCATAACACTCTTACCGGCTTGTTTAAATTGATATGCCAATTTACCTATTGTGGTGGTTTTGCCCACTCCGTTTACACCTACTACCATTATTACATATGGCTTATGAGGTGTTGCAAACGAAAAATCGTCATGAACATCAGCATTATGCTCTGTAAGCAATGCAGCAATTTCTTCTTTCAAAATACAGTTTAGCTCACTAGTACCTATATATTTATCGCGTTGCACACGCTCTTGTAAACGGGCAATAATCTTCAATGTTGTAGCTACTCCCACATCAGCCGAGATAAGTATTTCTTCCAACTGGTCGAGCACATCATCATCTACAGTGGATTTACCCACTAATGTTTTCGATATTTTGGAGAATATATTCTCCTTAGTTCTGGACAATCCCTTATCGAGAGTCTCCTTCTTTTCCTTGGTGAAGAATGAAAAAAATCCCATAATATTTTGGTGTTATCAATTACGATGCGAAATTACACATTTTTTCCGACATATGCAAATTTATTTTTCCGTACCGCTTTTCATCATTATCCCTATCGTACCGGTCAATAGTCGTTGGGTTCTGCTACATAGCCCTATAGCAATACTCCATGATATTCTTAGGCACAAAAAAATACCCCCAGGGATTGGGGGTAAAAACAAAAGCGTATGAAAAAAATTATTTTTTAGTTAGAGTATCCTTTACCATATCATCAGGAACTATAATCTCTTTAAATACGTAAGCCCCTGTCTTCGGAGAACGTTCTGTCTTTATAACTTTTGCGTACTTCTTCTCTTCTCCAATTCTCAATGTTGCAACTGCTTTCTTTGCCATATCTCTTTACTATTTTATTTCTTTATGTACTGTTACTTTTTTCAATATGGGGTTATATTTCTTCAACTCCATACGACCCGGAGTATTCTTCTTGTTTTTTGTTGTTACATATCTCGACATACCGGGCATTCCACTTGCTTTTTGTTCAGTGCATTCCAATATTACTTGCACTCTTGCATCCTTAGTTTTCTTTGCCATTTCTATTCCTATTTTATTTTGCAAAGATACAACTATTATTTTGAATATACAATATTTTCTAGAATATTTTTCTATACACAAAGATTACATATTATATATCAGGATTTTAAAAAAACATGGTAAAAGTTTATTCCTAGTTTTTCTTACCATTTTTTTGGCTTCATTTTATCAGTTTTACGTATTTTTATCACCAATCTGTGTATTTATTGACACAAATCACTATAACAATTTAATTAACAGCAAATAGCAATATTTTCAATAACTAAAACAAGTATGCTCTCATATTTAATAGAAACTCATTGGCTGAGTTAAATTCACCAATATTTATACATATAAATTGGGAAGTTGCAACAATTGGTTGAAATACAAATAAAAAAACACTTTGGATAGAGGAATCTATTTGCATCACTAGGTAGATAAGCCTACTTTACCTGATATTAAACCAGCATAAGAATGAATTTTCAAGTACATCACTAGAGATTTTAAGCCTACAAATCCCACACAATTAACATTATATCAGTATGATTATAATATTTCAGCATGAAATATTTATAGTAGAATACAATACATCTATGTAATTTAATGCATACAACAGGTTAATACTATTATATAATAGGACTGTTGATTCCTAGTCACCTATTGGCAAAACAGAATGAGAGAGACGATGTACACTTCGTCTCTACAGGGGGAACAGTCGGATATGCAGGGGCGTGTCTCATATTTCCGTTGCCTACTACAAAAAGGGTATTGGCGACGAATCGTAAACGGGGACTGATGTAATAATATAATCCTTGGCAGTGCCCTGCTGTTTGGGTTGTGTTATGTGTGTTGTGGCTAAGGTGGCAGTATCAATATACACAGCCGGTGTGTAGCGGCCGTTGCCACTCTCGGCCATGGCATAGTGGCGTATCATGTCTATACATTCATCTACGGAGCCAAAGCTATAATTGGCACTACGCACAGTGATGTGAAAACAGCGTTGCCTACGCTCATATATAACAAAGCAACGCCCTTGTTGCCTAAGCTCATACAGCGTCTCGGCTAGTATATGCTTGAGTATGCCGTCGTTCACGGCACGTCCTTCGCCTTTATCGTATCGGGCATAGGCTATATCGAATGTGGTACCATAGCAGTGACACGACTTCTCGGTGGCATTGCGGTTGCGACGACGCAGTCGGCGTATGTCCTCCTCGGTACGCAGCAGGCTGGTAACTATAATACGGTAGTCGGCACCGGGATATTTGTCGCTGACCTTGCTACGAAACAGTAGGCCTATATCGTCAAGCAGCACTCTGGCCGATGGTACCAAGTAGGGTAGCGAGTGTGTGAGCTTGGCTATATCGTACAAGGCACAGGGCTGCATATACAGCAACTTAGGATGGTTGGCAAAGTCGTCCCTCTTATTAAAGGGGTGGTCTATACCGTTGATACGGGCAGCAGCAAGCTGTATATCGTTATTGTCGTTGAATATCTTGTAGTATTTATGCGACGAGAGGGGCACATCGTTACTTACAACATAGTGCTCTAAGCTATGACGGGCTTCGTTTTTTAGTGTAGTCATACGTTGGCGGTTGGCGGCATCATCGTCATCTTGACTGCTATGGTCATTGGATGGTATAAGCATTACCACAGCGGCAGCCACACCGACGGTTAGCAACAACAGCACTACAATACGGTTCCAACCGCTACTCTTACGTCTGTACTGCACAGGCTGTGTGGTTTCCGAACGATACATCATAAGCCGCTATCCCTATATAATTATGTTATACAACTATCAATTATTAAGCATTTCTTGTAGGCGTTTTACCTCGTCGCGATATTTGGCGGCGGCCATATAGTCTAGTTCCTTAGCAGCTTTCTGCATATTGCGGTGGGCAGTATTGAGGGCTTTCCTTATCTCCTCCTTGGTACGATATGTTTTCTCTTCGGCAGTGGCAGTGGTGCTGTTGCCAGTGGCAGTGGCACGGTTGTTATATTCCGCACTCTGCTCGGCAGCCAGGTCTATCACCGATGTCTGCCCCAGTATAGCCTCGGTAGATTTCACTATCTGTCGTGGCGTTATGCCATGTTCCTGATTGTAGCGTATCTGCTTCTCGCGGTGGCGGTTGGTCTCGTCTATAGCCCTCTGCATTGATGCCGTTATCTTGTCGCCATATAGTATTGCCTTGCCTCTGACGTTGCGCGCGGCACGGCCAATAGTCTGTATAAGTGCCCGGTCGTTGCGTAGTAAACCTTCCTTGTCGGCGTCCAATATAGCCACCAGGCTCACCTCGGGTAGGTCCAAACCTTCCCTAAGCAGGTTTACACCTATTAGTACATCAAATACTCCCATACGCAGGTCACGCATAATCTCCACCCGTTCCAGGGTTTCTACATCGGAGTGTATGTATTTGGAACGTATGCCAAGGTTGCCCAGATATTTGTTAAACTCCTCGGCCATACGTTTGGTAAGAGTTGTTACCAGCACCCTCTCGCCCCGTGCCACCACATCGCCAATCTCGTCCAGTAGGTCGTCAACCTGCGATGTAGCCGGACGTACCTCCACCACGGGGTCTAGCAGACCTGTGGGGCGTATAACCTGCTCTACTACCACGCCTTCGCTCTCGTGTAATTCGTAGTCGGCAGGGGTAGCGCTTATATATATAGTCTGGTTGCTTAGGTTGTAAAATTCGTCGAAGGTGAGTGGCCTATTATCTAGTGCCGATGGCAACCTAAAACCGTATTCTACAAGGTTTATCTTGCGGCTACGGTCGCCACCGTACATGGCATGTATCTGCGGCACGGTAACATGGCTCTCGTCTATAACTATAAGGAAGTCGTCGGGAAAATAGTCGATAAGGCAGAATGGGCGTGAGCCTTCCTTACGCCCATCGAAGTAGCGAGAATAGTTCTCGATACCGCTACAGTAGCCCACCTCACGTATCATCTCCAAGTCGTAGTTGACTCTCTCCTCTAGCCGCTTGGCTTCTAGTAGCCGCCCTTCGTTGATAAACGTATCTCTACGCTCAAACATATCATTCTCGATATTGAATAGTGCCTCGTTGAGTCGCTCCTTAGAAGTAAGGAAGTTGCTGGCCGGGTATATAACCATCTCGGTCATATCCTCTATAGTCCGCCCTGTAAGGGGGTCGAACGATTGCAAGCTGTCTATCTCGTCGTCCCAAAAAGATATGCGGTAGCAGAAGTCGGCATATGATGGGAACACATCTACGGTGTCGCCCTTAACACGGAAGCGCCCGTTAATAAAGTCTATCTCGTTGCGGGTATATAGCGAATCTACAAGTCGCAGTAGGAAGGCATCGCGCCCCATACGGTCACCAACCTTAAGGTATATGGTGCCGTTCTTGAACTCCTCGGGGTTGCCTATACCATATATACATGATACCGAACACACCACTATAACATCACGTCGCCCCGATAGCAGTGCCGAGCTGGCACGGATTCGCAGTTTCTCTAGTTCGTCGTTGATGGATAGATCTTTCTCAATATATGTGTTGGTGGCCGGTATGAACGCCTCTGGCTGGTAATAGTCGTAGTACGACACGAAGTACTCCACAGCATTGTGTGGGAAGAACTGCTTAAACTCGCCATACAGCTGCGCTGCCAAGGTTTTGTTGTGGCTCAGCACCAATGTGGGCTTATTCAGTTGAGCTATCACATTGGCCACAGTGAAGGTTTTGCCGGAACCTGTTACGCCCAGCAGCACCTGTCCCCTCTGGTTGGCCTTACCGCCCTCCACCAACTGACGTATGGCTTCGGGTTGGTCACCCATAGGTTTGAAATCGGCCTCTATTCTAAAATCCATTGCTCAACTGTTATTATTCAATTACACATTAAAACGGAAGTGCATAATGTCGCCATCTTGCACCACATATTCCTTGCCTTCCACGCTCATCTTGCCCATCTCCTTGCATTTGGCTTCGGAGCCAAGTGTAACGTAGTCGTTGTATTTTATCACCTCGGCACGTATAAATCCTTTCTCGAAATCGCTGTGTATGATACCGGCTGTTTGTGGCGCTTTCATACCTTTGCGGAAAGTCCAAGCACGTACCTCCTTGGGACCGGCAGTAAGAAAAGTCTGTAGATCTAGTAACTTATAGGCTGCTTTTATAAGGCGGTTAACCCCCGATTCTTCCAAACCTAGGTCTTCCAGAAACATCTGCTTCTCCTCAAATGATTCCAGTTCGGCAATATCGGCTTCGATGCCGGCACCTATAATTAATAGCTCAGCATTCTCGTCTTTTATGGCTTCGCGTACTGCGTCAACGTATTTGTTGCCTTTCACCACCGCACTCTCGTCAACATTGCATACATATAATATAGGTTTAGCAGTAAGTAGCATCAGGTCCTTGGCAGCCTCTTGCTGGCTGTCGTCAAGTTCTACAGTGCGTGCCGACTTGCCTTGCAATAATGCTTCGCGGTATAAAGTCATCACCTCTACTAGTTTCTTGGCCTTTTGATCGCCATTGGTTTTGGCTTTCTTCTCCTCTTTGGCAAAACGGTTTTCTATAGTCTCAAGGTCTTTTATCTGTAGCTCTGTATCGATAGTTTCCTTATCACGAACGGGGTTTACATTACCATCAACATGGGTAATATTGTCGTCCTCGAAACAGCGCAACACATGTATGATAGCATCTGTCTCGCGAATATTAGACAAAAACTTGTTGCCCAAACCTTCACCTTTGCTAGCACCACGTACCAATCCTGCAATATCCACAATTTCCACAGTGGCAGGCACCACACTCTGTGGATTCTCTATTTCTACCAACTTGTTCAACCGCTCATCCGGAACGGTAATAACACCCACATTGGGCTCTATTGTGCAAAACGGAAAATTGGCAGCTTGTGCCTTTGCATTGCTTAAGCAATTAAATAATGTGGACTTTCCAACATTGGGAAGCCCTACTATACCACATTGTAATCCCATGATAATCTGTTATCTTATAATATATTATTCCTATTTCTTAGAGATTGCAAATATACACATTTTTCGGCATATATAAAAGGGTGTGGAACACTATTTATTATTTTACCACTATCGCAATATTGAAACCAATAGCTACACATATACACCATACCATACCGCTGCCCACAATATTCCATCAACATAATGATACCCTACCATTGCCACACTAATACCCTATCATCATTTTACCCACTTACCAAAAGAAACAAACACACACAATACAACAGTATGATGCCTATCGTAATAGCTATGCAATATGATGCCATATATCAAATTATTATATTTAGGTAATAAAATGGAGGATAAAACTTGTCTCTCTCGCAAAAAAAACATATCTTTGCAGATAATTATGGATTGCAGTATAGGTATGTAATACGCATATAATAACTTGATTTACATTTTGTAAAGGACAAATCATAGTTGTATTATTGTGTGCTGTATTGTGGAGAAAATAATAGTATAATAGGAATTTTAACTATTTATAGGGAGATATTTAACCCATTTTTAACAACCATTTATCCTATAATGTAGTCATATATAGTAAACGAAATAATAATATAGTGTCTAATAATAAAGCATAAGAAAATTATGAAAGAGTCGAAATTGTTATTCATCTGCATGTTTATCTGTTTAGGAGTGACAGTAACTGCACAGAATTGCCATCAATTGGTATCGCCACATTTTCCGGCAAATGTTTACAACAACTTGCCAAGCGACAAAGTGGAATACTATTGTAGATACGCCCGAGCAGCTTTCTACAAAACCAATGTACTTCCCGATAGCGCAATAGTTTATCAAATATCGGACGTGGTAAACAAGCAAACCAATGCAGCACTACCACAAACAGTGCAAATAAATCTGAATACATTCAGCGTATTTGCATACAACTTCGACAGTTACCAATATCAACATTGGGATAAAGAGGTATATTTCGAAACATCCGACACTACCAATAGATATTTGGTATTGCGTAGTATAAGAACTATACATCGTATAGTTGATGACTCGTACAGATATAATACCGATATTGAAGATATAATTAAAAACATGTAATAATTATAGGAGGTTAATACAATGAAAAGATTTTTAGCTATAATTGGTATCTTATTGGTATGCACGACAATCACTAGTGTGTTTGCACAAGAAAACCAAGAAGTAAAAAAGATTTCAGAACTAGATGGTCAAATCAAATATCTTGGTTCTGTAGGTATCCGTCTTACCGACTCCGAAGCCTCGGGTGGTCCATACGCTAGCAACGAGAACTTTGTTGCAACATTCTATGATACAGCATGTGCCAATCCCAATCGTTTGGCTTTTATTGTTGATGATTTCGATATCCATCCAAGCGATACATTGTATGTCCATGATGGTCCTAATACATCAGCACCGCTTTTGTACAAAGGAAACAATAGCAACTCTGCTTTGTCGGAATATTTCTATGCCTCTGGCAACTGCTTGACTATTCGTTTCAAATCAGATGGCGTTGATACAGCAAAAGGTTTTGTAGCAAATATGGTATGTACCAAACCTTGCCAGAAAATGGTTTTGAAATGGGACTCGGTGTTCTACAAGGTGGTAGGTGACGAAGAAATACCCTACAAGGTAACAAATGGTTTCGATATAGACACCGTATATGACTCTATTACAGGTATCACTACTTTTGACACTAGTTTTTGGCAAAGTTTTGATATATGCGATGGCGATAGAATAGCAATCCCTGTACTAACAGAATTTCCAGAGAATGAAATGTATTATCACCAATCTAACGAATATTGTCGTTTTAAATGGAACTTTGGTGATGGTGACACTGTAAACAATTGGGGTGCCGACTTGGTACGACATACCTATTCTGCGGTACAAGGCTACGACGTATTCTTGTTTGTTACCGACTCCAATGGATGTCAGTCTAAGCAGTCAATGACGGCACGTGTGCGTATTGCTAAGAATCCTATCAAAACATTATTCGACCTTCCTACAGTATGTAATACATCGTATGCTACTATATCGGTAGGTGCTGGTAGTGATGCTACCATTATCACCCAACCATTGGAGTTCGTTAAAGAAGCTGCTAAGGAAAATAACTCCAGGACATTCGTACCCGATGGTCCTAACTGTCCTGAACGTTGTTTCTATTCGCCGGTAAACTTCTCTGAATTCCCATCAGGAAGACGCATCCAATCAGCAAATGATATCTGTGCAGTGTGTGTGAATATGGAGCACGAATTTATGGGCGATATCGAAATTGCTATTGTGTGTCCCGAAGGAAACAGAGCAATTCTAAAATATAAACTTGATGAATCATTCAACCAAATAACTGGAGAATGGGATAACCCCGGTGGTGGTGGTGGTGGTAAATTCTTTGGAATACCTTACGGTGGAAATAATCACCACCAACCATATGATGGTGATGGTGACACCGAAGGCTATTGCGACTCGTTGTGGAATGTTCCTGGAGTATGTTGGAACTACTGTTGGTCTAGTAACAGAGATTATGGCTATTGGGATGTTAACAGAAATATGGATGCCGATATATCGAATGCAATATACGTTGTAAATGATGCTGGTCAGGTATCAGTAACTCATGACTTTGGTACAACATTTCCTCCGGGATACAACACAACTGCCAACGGTGCAGGTGAGGTAACATGTAACACCACAGACTCTAGCCACCGTGCAGATAAGATGGGATTCTACAAACCATCGCAGGGATTCGAAAACCTCGTAGGATGCTCGCTTAATGGTGAATGGAACATCGAAGTCTGCGACACATGGGGAGCAGATAATGGTTGGGTATTTGGTTGGGCAATGGAATTGTGCAACATCAATTCATCAGATTGGACATACAATGTGGGAATAGACAGCGTACTATGGTCTGAAAGAACACCGGGTGTTAAGATTACCACTATAAATAGTTCTCAAGGTAGAGTAACAACACCTGATACTGCCGGATATTTCCTATTGAATGTAACTATTATTGACTCTTTTGGTTGCCAATGGGATACATGTACAGGTATTACCACTGTATGGGAACCGCGTCCTAATTTGGGTAACGATACTTCAGTATGCGACGACGAATCGTTCCTATTAAATGCTGATGATGGTAGAGCATATAAATACAACTACTCTTACATGTGGTCGCCAACCTATGAAAGAACACAAAAGATATGGACTCTTAAAACCGGTGGTATATCCACTACATACGAAGTTGAAGTATCGAACAATATGCATGGTATCAGCTGCTCGGCACGCGACAACAAGATTATAGATGTTGCACCTAAGCCTATACCAAACTTCAATATCGTAGGCCTGCCATTTGTGGAGGGCTGTGAACCACTAGATATACGGATAGAAAACCGTACCGTAGGTGCTGCTAAGCATAAGTGGGTATTTGGTGATGGTCACTCATCCAACGAAGTTAGCCCTTCACACACTTACTATGCCGGAAACTACGACTTCTACTACTATGCTACATCGGACAGAGGTTGTGTTGACTCTATAAAATATGATGATTTCGTGGCTGTATATCCTAGCCCTAAAGCTAAGTTTACTTGGGAACCCGAAACGCCAACAGTTCTTCATCCCGACGTACAATTTAAGAACTTGACTATGCCACACAATTCGGATAATATATACTATTGGAAGATACAATACGACAAGGATGTTACCCACTCTGTAACTACACTGAAAGAAGAAGAGCCATTATATACCTTCAAAGCATTTGACGATCAAAGCATAGCAGGTAAATATAATATAGAGTTAGTAGCTCTTACCAAGAACTTAGCTCCTAGTGGAAACTATATCACCTGTGCCGACACAACCGGTAGTAGTCTTGTGCTAGTAAACGACTTCTTGCAATTCCCGAATGTTGTAACACCTAATGGCGACGGTATAAATGATATATTTGAGATCATAAACCTTGTTGAAGGTTTGGGGTATCCTACTAATGAACTATCTATATTCGACCGTTGGGGTAAGAGGGTATTCCACAAAGAGAATATTTCCAGCAAGGACGAGTTTTGGGATCCGGGTGCCGACAATACTCCTGCAGGTACTTATTTCTACAGATTTGTGGGCAAGGGATACCTAGGAAATATACAACGAAACGGTGTGATAGAAATATTAAGATAAAGACACATATATACTAAATATTTCGGAAAAGGGAGAGCAATCTCCCTTTTTTTATTGTCAAGCCTTTCAAATTACAGTATAATTGTGTATATTTGCAAAATAAAACGCACAATTATAATATTGATAATATATTAAGATACAATACTATGGGAGGTTTTTTTGGTATAGTTTCCAAACGCTCATGCTCTACAGATTTATTCTACGGAACAGATTACCATTCACATTTGGGCACCAAAAGAGGGGGAATGGTAACTATTGAGAATGGTATTTTTCATCGTGCCATACATAATATTCAGAACTCGTACTTCAGAACTAAGTTTAATGATGAATTGAGCAAATTCAAAGGCAACTATGGCTTAGGTATTATCAGCGATACTGATTCGCAACCTATAGTGGTAAACTCTCACCTGGGACGCTTTGCCATTGTTACCGTTGGTAGGATAAACAATATTGCCGAACTGGAGAAAGAGTGCTTGGATAAAAACCAACAGTTTACCGAGCTAAGTTCGGGCGCCACTAATCCTACTGAGCTTGTAGCGCTGATGATAACTCAGGGTAGCGACTACGTTGATGGTATCCGCAATGTATTCAACCGTATAAAAGGCTCGTGCTCGATGCTGATACTTACCGAAGATGGTATAATTGCTGCCCGCGACCTGTACGGACGTACTCCCATTGTGATAGGAAAGAACGACGATGGTTATGCTGTGGCTGTGGAAAGCCATAGTTATATAAATCTAGACTATGTAACGGAGCGCTTTGTGGGCCCGGGCGAGATTGTAAAGATAAGTCCGCTGGGAATAACACAGCTACTTCCACCCAACGATAAGATGCAGATATGTTCCTTCCTATGGATATACTATGGATTTCCATGTGTGGACTACGAAGGAATCAATGCCGAAGATGTACGCTACAAGAGTGGCTACGAGCTGGGCTTGACCGACGATGTGGAAGCCGACTTTGTATCGGCAATACCCGATTCGGGTATAGGTATGGCACTGGGTTATGCTTCGGGAAAAGGCATACCCTACCAACGTGGTGTGGTTAAATATACTCCTACATGGTCGAGGAGTTTTATGCCTATAAGTCAGGAGGAGCGTGAGCATGTAGCTAAAATGAAACTACTGCCAAATAGAGCAGTACTTGCCGGTAAGCGTGCCATATTCTGCGATGACTCTATAGTAAGGGGCACTCAGCTGCGCGATAATGTAAAAATGCTATATGACTATGGTGCAAAAGAGGTACACATCAGAATAAGTTGCCCGCCTCTGCTGTGTGGTTGCAACTTCCTGAACTTTACTGCTTCGAAGAACGAGATGGAACTTATAGCCCGCCGTGTGGTGAAGGAGTTGGAGGGCGACAGCACTAAGAATCTTCACCTGTATATGGACGATACTACAAAGGAATATGCAACCATGGTGGAAATTATACGTAAACATATGGGTGTAGATAGTTTGAAGTTCAATACCCTTGGCAATATAGGCAAGGCAATAGGGCTGCCTAAAGACAGAGTGTGTACACACTGCTTCGACGGAACAAGCTGGGGCGAGTAAATAATAATATAGTACCAATGGCACTGAGAGAAGAAATAATCAAACCTATAGCAGACTCGTTGCAAGAATTTAATGTGCAGTATGAGGACTTGTCCAACAGTGGTATCACATTGTTGGATACTATGGTATCGCATATTGGACAAACACGCGGCAAGCAATTGCGTCCTATATTGGTGTTGCTTATTTCGGGCGCTTTTTCCAATATCTCAGGCAAGAGCATACGTGCTGCATTGGCAATGGAAACGCTGCACATCACCACCCTTATTCATGACGATGTGGTGGACGAGTCGCTAATGCGTAGAGGTAAGCAGACCCTCAACAGCATTTGGGGCAACAAATTGGCTGTGCTGGTGGGCGACTACCTGTATGCCAAAGTGCTGAATATTCTTATTGACATCGACGATAAAGATATACTAAAAACCATAAGCACTGTGGCTCAGGAAATGGGCGAGGGCGAACTGCTGCAACAGGAAAATGCCCGCAACTACGACCTTACCGAACAACGATACTACGAGGTGATACGCAAAAAAACGGCTGTGCTGTTTGCAGCCTGCTGCAAGGTAGGTGCCATAGCCGGCAACGCTTCCGAACATGACAAACAACGGATGTACCAATTTGGCGAGTGCCTAGGTATAGCTTTCCAGATACAAGACGATATACTGGACTATGCCAAAGACCTAAACACAGGCAAGGCATACGGCAACGATATTCGTGAGCAGAAAATAACACTGCCGCTGATATTGGGGCTTAATAACGCCACTCCTCAACAGCAAAACCATATAAGGCAAATATACCGCAAGGAAACAATAACACAACAAGAGGTAGATAATATAATAGATACAATAACCAACCTGGGCGGAATAGCAAGTGCCAAGGACGCTATAGATATGCATATATCCAAGGCATATAGTTTGTTGGACTGCCTGCCCGATAGCGAATATAAGCAATCGCTACGTTTGCTGGTGCAAGACATCGCGACGCGACAAAGATAATAAATTAGAATATTAATCAACTTAATACTTAGAACAATGAAAAAGTTATTAGTGACAGCATTTGCTCTATTTCTATCAATAGGAGTATTTGCACAAGAAACAAAGAAAAGCGTTTTGCCCGACAATATCTCGGTTAAAACATTAGATGGTAAGACTGTACAAACATCTACATTCAACAACGATGGAAAACCTTACATCCTATCATTTTGGGCTACATGGTGCAAGCCTTGCCTACGCGAACTCAACACCATAAAGGAAGTATATGAAGATTGGCAAGAAGAAACCGGTGTGAAAATAATAGCTGTAAGTATAGACGATGCACGTGGTGCTTCGCGCGTAAAACCTTTGGTGAACGGTAGCGGATGGGAATACGAAGTGTATATAGACCAAAACCAAGACCTGAAACGTGCCATGAACGTGGTAAACGTTCCACACACCTTTATTATCAACGGCAACGGAGAAATAGTATGGCAACATACTTCCTTTGTTGAAGGTAGCGAGGAAGAACTTATTGAACTGGTAAAAAAAGTGATGAACGGCGAAGATATCACTGAGGTAAAATAACGGAAAGATATATATAATAATATGAAGAAAATACTTTTGCCGGTGCTGGCGGTAGTAGTAGCCCTTCAGTTACAGGCCCAAGGCCTTGGCGGCGGACAGGTAACCGGCAACTTCCAGATAGATGCTCAACTATCGAGGCAGGATTCGGCTATAGGTGCCGAAAATGTGCCTCAGAAATTGTTGTCGAACGTATTTGCCAACCTGCTATATACCAACGGCGGATTCTCGGCCGGTGTACGTTTCGAATCGTACCTCGACCCTCTGCTAGGATTCAACTCGCAGTACAAGGGTGCCGGTATAGCCAACAAGTTTATGAGTTACCAAGGCGATATGTTTGAGATTACTGCAGGTAACTTCTACGAACAATATGGTAGCGGACTTATATTTCGTTCGTACGAGGATAGAAACCTAGGCCTCGATAATGCCATGATGGGTGTAAACGTAAAGTTTCGCCCCGTCGATGGTGTAATTATCAAATCGATGGTGGGTAAACAACGCTACTATTGGGATTATGGCAAAGGATTGGTAAGAGGTATCGACGGAGAATTTTCGCTCAACTCTCTTATCAAGAAGTTTGAAGAGAGCAAGACCCGTGTAACCCTTGGTGCCGGCTTTGTTAGCAAATACGAAGAAGACCAAACTATATTGGCCCCCATTGATGGTTTCAAGCTAAACCTTCCCCTCAACGTGGGTGCAGGTTCGTTCCGTATGGATCTTGCCCATGGCAACTGGGGATTGCAGGCCGAATATGCCATTAAGAGTCAAGACCCCAATGTGCTTAACAACTATATATACAAAGGTGGCAACGCCTTGTTTGTATCGGCATCGTATTCTCAAAAAGGTTTGGGTGTCAACTTGCAGGCCAAGCGTATAGATAATATGGGATTTAAATCCGAACGCTCTACTGCCGGCGAAATGTTATATATCAACTATATACCTGCCATGAGCAAGCAACATACCTATGCCCTTATGGCACTATATCCCGCCATTACTCAGGTAAATGGCGAGATGGGTATTCAAGCTGATGTTACCTATTCTATCAAAAAAGGCACACTGCTAGGTGGAAAATATGGTACCACCCTTAAGTTGAACTATTCCCAGATAATGTCGATAGACAAGCAGCCGCTTGAAGGATCTACTACCATAGGAGAGATGGGTACCAACGGATACACATCCGATTTCTTCAAAGTTGGCGATGAACTTTATTACCAAGACTTCAATGTGGAGATAAGCAAGAAGTTGAGCAAGAAATCCAAGCTGGCCCTTACCTATGCCTACATAGCATTCAACCCCATAATGGAGAACGAACATGGCGATATACACCACAACAATGTAGTGGTGGCCGACTATACTTACAAAATCAATTCTAAGAATGTGTTGCGTGGCGAGCTACAATGGCTCAAGAGCGATATAGCATACTTCGACGAGGATAAGCGTAGCGGCGACTGGCTGATGGCGTTGGTGGAATGGAACTTTACATCGGCATTCTTCCTTTCGGTGTCGGACCAATACAACTACAATGGCAGCCAAGAGCATTACTATAATGTATCAGTAGGTTATACCCACAATACCACTCGCCTGCAGATAGGCTATGGCAAGCAGCGCAAAGGTTTGCTATGCATAGGCGGTGTATGCCGCGAGGTTCCTGCCAGCAATGGATTGATGATATCGCTTACAAGTAGTTTTTAATTAAACCAAACATATTAATAAGATGAAGAGATTACTAAATATAACAGCTTGTATAATAGCAACCATGTTGGCTTTTGCCGCTTGCGACAAGATAGATGAGAACGACTACCTTGTATTTGCCGGTAGCAGTGGCTCGTGGTACGATGGACAGCCGGTAGAGGACCAATCGCAACGAGTGTTTGTTGAGAAATATACCGGCGTACGCTGCGTCAACTGCCCAAGTGCCGACGAGGCAATAGCAACACTGCAAAGCACCTATGGCCACGAAGTAGTGGCTGTAAGCATACATGCCGGAGCTTTGGCAACGCCATGGAGCGGATTTGCCGACTTGCGTACCAACGATGGTGATGAGTGGAACTCTTATTTTGGTATAGAGGCATATCCTTCGGTGATGATAAACCGTGGCAAGACTGATAACACATGGAACATTATCACCGCTGTAGGCGGTATAGCCGGCGGTGTGGAAGGTGCCATGGGCCACCCAACCACTATAGCTATGGATATGAATACCGAATACGATGCCGCCAATCGAAACCTTACCATTTTTGCCAACTTGCAGTGGATTGAAAGTACTACAGCACCTCTTACCATTACCCTATTGGTGATGGAAGATGGCATAGTAGGAAAGCAGACTACTCCCGAAGGCAACAACGAAAACTATGTGTTTAACCACGTGCTTCGCGATGTGATTACCGACCTGTGGGGCGCCGATATTGACGCCGACGGAAACCAAGGAACATGCCGAATGGGGGCTTTTGCATATACATTGCCCGATGGATTAGTAGCCGAAAATTGTCATATTGTAGCATTTATCTCCAACAAAGATACTCGCGAGATACTGCAATGTGCCGAAGCATCGGTAATGGAATAATTGTTGTTTATAAGTTATAATTAATCAGTTCTCCGCTTATGGAGAACTGATTTTTTTTATATTATAGATGTATATCTATCTCCGCAGCGTGGTGGAGACACGCCGCGGCACGTCTGTACGTCGGGGTATGTTTTGTCGGGGTATATATAATATATGTAGGGATTTCGTCCTTTGTCCTTCGTCCGTTGCCCAAAAAAAATACCCCTTGAAAATCAACAATATACCGGTGGCGTTCCAACACCCCCCTTTTTGCGTCGCAACACCCGGGTGTTGATGTGGCTAAGACCCGGGTGTTGATCACCACAAGACCCG
>JAEIGA010007799.1_pt1 | contig 16240 bp, 15 predicted proteins | sample 9270691 | NCBI WGS metagenome assembly JAEIGA01 (sample SAMN17057246, study PRJNA624740) | gut metagenome | biome: biome; isolation source: fecal sample | host: Bos grunniens | place: China: Xizang | collected 2019
AAGCACAAGAATTGGTAGATATAAATGCCTATCAAGAAAATATTTCTTCTACTCAAGATGAAATTCTTTCACAAAAAGAAAAGATTCTCCAGTTAATCCGCCTTGGAATACGTGCCTGTACAAACGGTGTTTCACGTGTACATATTCTGGACGGCCTCATTGACGGGACAATTCCCTGCGAAATTTTCTCCAACTTGGGCTGCGGTACCATGATTTATGAAAGCGATTATGGCAGAATCAGAGAAATGACCACAGAAGATATTCCCGCTATACTAAATCTTATTCGTCCCTTTGTGGAAGAAGGAATCCTTCTCCCACGAACAGAACAAAGTCTTGCATCTACCTTCACTGATTATATCGTATATGAACTGGATGATGGAATTAAAGGATGTGCCGCACTCCACTTTTACAACGATTTCCAAGCAGAAATTGCTGCCGTGGCAGTGGATCCCGTTTGCTCTCACCTTGGAATTGGCCCAAAAATGATGGAATATCTTTTGAACAAAGCCCAATCCCAACAAGCAAAAAGTGTATTTATTCTTACCACACGAACTGCCGACTGGTTTGAAATGCAAGGATTTATTCCCGACAATATTTCTACCCTTCCAGCAAAACGAAAAGAAAAATGGTCTCCCTCCCGTGGATCAAAACTTTTTAGAAAGAAGTTGTAAAAGTAATTTTTTCAGTTTAATAGACTGATTCTTTTTTGAAATGTTTCACGTGAAACAGTTTTTATGGGATTTTACCTATAATATTGTTTCACGTGAAACTTTTTTGTTTTAATGGATAAGTTCACTATTTTATGAAAAGGAATGTTTCACGTGAAACAAAAAATGGGGCAAGTTCCAATGACACCTATGGAACTTGCCCCAGCCTGATGTAAAAGAATGAAGTCTATCCCCTCATAGACAGCACTCTTACTTAATCCTCATTATCGTCACTGGCCACTCTATCAAGACCAATAACAATATCTGGTGGATCGATATTAAATACCTTTACACCAGAAGCTGCTCTTCCCTGCTTAGCAACAGAATTTGCTGTAACACGAAGAGACTTTCCTTGACTAGTGATACAAACAATTTCATCGGAATCAGCCACATTGATGGCACCGATAATTTCACCAGTCTTTTCTGAAATACCATAAACTCGCTGGCCTCCAGTAGCTCTACCGTGGATTGAGAATTCTTCAAAGGAAACACGTTTTCCAGAACCTTTTTCTGTCAAAATCATCATGTTTTCATTTTCTACAACACGGAGAGCAGCAGCAAGCTCATCACCTTGAGATAGCTTCAAGCCAGTTACACCACGACCAGCACGACCCATAGGACGAACAGAAGTTTCATTCATTCTCAATGCCTGACCCTGACGAGAAATCAAAACAAGCTCGTCATTACCAGTAGAAAGCAAGGCTGTTACTAGCTTATCACCTTCATCAAGCTTAATGGCAATAATTCCCCTTGTTTTTGCATTGCTAAACTGACTAGTTTGAACCTTCTTTACAACACCAGCTGCAGTAGCCATAAATACATATTGGTCGTCACTAAATTCTTTTAAGCCTACAACAGCTGTAATTTCCTCGTTGGGAGAAACAGTCAACAAGCCTTTAATATGGGCACCACGAGAAGCTCTACCAGATTCAGGAATCTCGTGAACCTTAAGCCAGTAGCCTTTACCTTCGTTAGTAATGAACATGATATAATCATGAGTAGAAGCAATAAAAATCTGATTGATAAAGTCATCTTCTACCAGCTTAGCACTATTGCTACCTTTTCCACCCTTACCCTGAGTCTTATATGCAGTAACAGGAAGTCGCTTGATATAGCCAAGGTTAGAGATGAGAATTACCATCTCCTCTTCCTTAATCAAGTCTTCAATATTAATTTGCTCAACTTCATCTGCTACAATATCAGTACGTCGTTCATCTCCGTACTTTTCTGAAAGCTCATGAGTTTCATCTTTAATAAGTGCCAGAATCTTTTCAGGATGAGCCAACAAGTCCTTAAGGTGAAGAATAAGAGCTTCTATTTCCTCCAATTCCTTCCGTAAGTCTTGAATCTCCAAATTTGTAAGACGCTTAAGCTGCATGTCTACAATAGCCTGAGCTTGAACATCATCAAATCCGAATCGTTCCATCAAGGCATTTTTTGCAGACTGGGTATCTCGTGAACCACGAATAATCTGAATTACTTCATCAATATTATCAATGGCCACAATCAAAGCCCGCAAAATATGAGCCCGCTCTTCAGCCTTTCGTAATTCAAATTTTGTTCTTCGTGTTACAACATCCTGACGATGCTCTACAAAATAATGAATTAAACTTTTTAGAGTAAGAACCTCCGGACGCCCCTTTACAAGAGCAAGATTTATTACACCAAAGGAAGACTGTAAAGCTGTCTTGGAAAAAAGCTGGTTCAAAACAACCTTTGCAATGGCTCCTCGTTTTAAACCAATTACAATTCGCACATCATCACCAGCTGAACCATCGTTTACAGAATCAATTCCTTCAATAACCTTGTCACGAGCAAGTTCACCAATACGCTTACACAAATCGTCAGTACGAACCTGGTAAGGAATCTCTGTAAAGACAATAGTTTCCTTTCCCTTCTTGTCTACTTCAATAGTAAAGCGACCCCGAATAAGAACCTTTCCCCTACCCGTCTTGTAAGCCTGGCGAATTCCCTTTTTACCAAAGATAATTCCACCAGTGGGAAAGTCAGGACCTTTTACAATGTCACAAAGATCATCTATGGAAATTTCAGGATTGTCGATATAAGCACAAATTGCAGAACAAACTTCTCGCAAATTATGGGGAGGCATATTTGTTGCCATACCAACAGCAATACCACTGGAACCATTTGTCAAAAGGAAGGGAAATTTTCCAGGAAGAACTGTTGGCTCTTGGCGGGTATCGTCAAAGTTAGGAATAAAATCTACAGTGTCCTTCTTAATATCTGCCACCATTTCTTCTGCAATGGTAGACATCTTGGACTCAGTATATCGGTAGGCAGCAGCGGGACTTCCATCTATGCCACCAAAGTTTCCCTGTTTGTGAATGGGCATATACCGAATGGAAAAATACTGTCCCAAACGAACCAAGGCATCATAAACAGAAGCATCTCCGTGGGGATGATACCGTCCCAACACATCACCAACAACAGTAGCACATTTACGAGTTTTTCCATTGTAATGCAAGCCTTCCTCATTCATGGCGTAGAGAATACGCCGGTGAACAGGCTTTAAACCATCCCGAACATCAGGCAAGGCACGGCTTACAATTACGGACATGGAGTAGTCAATATAGGACTTCTTCATCTCCGATTCTATGGAAACTGGAATCAGGGTTCCACCTTCTGGTGTCTGTATTTCTTCCATAATCCTTCCTTAACAACAAATTATTTGGACTTATACATCCAAGGTGGCATAAATAGCGTTTTCTTCTATAAACTTACGACGTGGTTCAACTTCTTCACCCATCAAGGTGCTAAAGATGTGGTCTGCTTCCACAGCATCAATCAACTGAACCTTCTTCATCTTACGATTAGCTGGATCCATGGTGGTTTCTTTCAATTCCTTCCACTCCATTTCACCAAGACCTTTGTATCGCTGAACATCGGCCTTACCTTCAATTCCAGCAAGAACAGCATCTCGCTCTTCATCAGAGAAAACGTAATGCTCTTTTTTTCCATGCTTGATTTTATACAAAGGTGGCATAGCAATATATACATGACCATGTTCAATAAGCTGGGGCATGTAGCGGAAGAAGAAAGTTAACAACAAGGTTGAAATATGGGAACCGTCCACGTCAGCATCAGCCATAATAATGATTTTGTGGTACCGAAGTTTTTCAATATTGAAATCCTTTCCAATACCTGTTCCCAAGGACGCAATTACTGGCTGCAACTTTTCATTGTTAATTACCTTGTCAATGCGGGTACGTTCTACGTTTAGCATTTTTCCCCACAAAGGAAGAATAGCTTGAATCTTTGGATTTCTACCTTGCTTGGCAGAACCACCTGCAGAGTCACCCTCTACAATGTAAACCTCACATTCTTCAGGATTTTTGGAAGAACAATCTGCCAGCTTTCCAGGAAGACCAAAGCTATCCATACCAGTCTTACGGCGAGTAGCTTCCTTGGCCTTGCGAGCAGCAATACGAGCTGCTGCTTCTGCCACAGCCTTTTCTAGGATTTGCTCTATTACCCGTGGATTTTGTTCAAAGAACAAGGTTAATTGTTCATTTACCATGGACTGAACAATTCCACGAACCTCTGTGTTTCCCAGCTTTGTCTTTGTTTGTCCTTCAAACTGAGGTTCTGGAACCTTTACAGAAATAACAGATGTTAATCCAGCACGAACATCTTCACCAGTAAGTTTTTCTTCCTTCTCCATTTTTTTCAGGAGCTTAGCATTGTTCTTGAGGAATTCGTTCATCACCACTGTGAGGGCTGTCTTAAAGCCTTCTAGGTGAGTACCACCTTCTTTGGTGTTAATGTCGTTTACAAAGGTAAGAATGTTTTCGTTATATCCATCATTATATTGGAGGGAAACTTCTGTTTGTACATCATCTCTTTCACCAGAAATAAAAACGGGAGCCTCTGGAATAACCTTCTTTCCCTCGTTCAGATAAGTAACAAACTGCTTTATTCCTCCTTCAAACTGAAAGAGAATTTCTTTTGGATTAGTAAGTCGTTCATCACGGAAATAAATTTTGATGCCGCTGTTCAAAAAGGCAAGCTCTCGCAAACGACCGCAGAGCACATCAAAATTGTAGGTAGTGGTTTCTGTAAAAATTGTGGGATCAGCCTTCCATCGAATAGTTGTTCCTCGGCGACTAGAAGTTCCCACTTCTTTTACTGGAGCAACAGTCTCCCCTACCCTAAATTCCATAAAGTGTTTTTTTCCATCTTTTTCTACTGTAGCTTCTAGCCAAGTAGAAAGAGCATTTACACAGGAAACACCAACACCATGGAGACCACCAGAAACCTTGTAAGAACCCTTGTCAAATTTACCACCAGCATGAAGCCGAGTAAGAACAAGTTCTAGGGCACTAATGCCTTCTTCAGGGTGAATATCTACTGGAATACCACGACCATTGTCTTCTACACGAACAATATCATCTTTTTCCAATACAACGTAGATGGTATCACAGAAACCTGCCATGGCCTCATCAATACAGTTGTCCACAACTTCATACACCAAGTGATGTAATCCATCAGGACCTGTAGATCCGATGTACATACCAGGGCGTTTTCTTACAGCCTCCAATCCCTTTAATACGGTGATATTGGAAGCAGAATAATTCCCACTCATTTCTTTTCCTTAAAAGCAAATATCCATGAAATAATAAAAGATTTCTATAGAGAAGTGTTGTTTTCTATAAATAGTATTATATCTATATTGCAGAAAAAAGTAAAGATAGCTTATAATATCGGCATGAATTCACCAGACTATACACCTTTTTGGGAAGAAACTTTACGACAAATCAAACAAAATTTAACAGAAAATGGCAGAGCAAATGATTTTGTACTTTGGTTCAATATAAATTATGTTGATTCTCAAGAAGGTAAGATTATAGCTTCTGTGGCTTCAAATTATATCCGTAATGAAATGAAAAATAGAGGATATCTTGCCATGATTCAAGAAACATTCTATGAAATTTCTGGCCTAGATATGCAACTAGAAGTAACCATACGAGATCGCAATGCAGAAAAACCTCGTCCTCAAATTTCTTTTTCAGATCCATCTCAAGATATTCCCTTGAAACAAAGATTTGCCCAAAATCTTCAAACTCCGCCTCAAAACTCACAAAGCTATGTATTTGAACAAAAATCTTCCATTACGACTACAATTCCTCAGAATAATTACAATGAACCAGTTTTTAAGGAAGAACCTGTAAAAAAAGTTCACCCTGAATTATCTGAACAGTACTCATTTGAAAACTTTATTTCCAGCGATGAAAATGCATACGTATTTAATGCTGCCCTTGCCGTTTCTAAAAACCCAGGAATAGCTTACAACCCTCTCTTAATTTATGGTGGAGTTGGACTTGGTAAAACCCACTTGATGAAGGCCATTGGATATTCCATTTTTCAATCAAGAGGTTTCAAAAATATAATCTATATCAGTGCAGAAAATTTTACCAACGAATTTACCCAATCAATTCGCGATCGTTCCGAAAAAAAATTCAAAGATAAATATCGGAACGCAGATGTGCTGCTGATTGATGATATCCACTTTTTTGAAGATAAAGATAAAACTCAAGAAGAGCTTTTCCATACCTTTAATGCCCTGTACGATAAACAAAAACAAATGGTCTTTACCTGTGACCGCCCTGTTTCCGAATTAAAACAAATTACAGAACGACTCAAATCTCGCTTTACCCGTGGATTAAGTGCAGATATTCATATGCCAAAATATGAAGTTCGTTCAGCTATTATTCAACACAAACTTGAACAACAAGGAAAAAAACTTTCTCCAGAAATTATTGATTTAATTTCCAAAACCATACAAACAAATGTTCGTGACTTGGAAGCATGTTTGAATAGCATCACGCTTTATTCTGACATCACAGCAGGAAATCTTTCTCTTTCCCAAGCAAAAGATATTATCACCAAGATGTTTGCCCAAGATACAACCCAGATTACAGCAGAAATAATCCAGCGTGTTGTGGCCGAATATTTCAATGTTTCCTACACCGATATAAAAGGAAAGAAGCGACATAAAAATATAGCCTTTGCCCGGCATATTGCAGTCTATCTTATTCACGAATTAACAGAACTTTCTTCTACAGAAATTGGACATGAGTTTGGAGGAAGGGATCATACCACTATCATGCATTCCTGTGATGTAATTACAAAGCAGCTTCAAATTGACGAGAGTCTCAATGATACCCTTTCTATCATCAAAAAAGATATAAGGGAATACAAAAAAGAATAGTTAGACAAACTTGTTAATAATATGCTAGTATACTGTGGAAAAGTTAGGGAACTTTTTTTCTTTGTGGAAAGTTTGGAAAATAATTAAAAAGTCTATCTAGGTTATTATGATTTTATTTTTTTATATCATAAAGATTTAGATGATTTATTCTTTTTTCCACACCCCTTATTATTACTATTATGAATTTATATAAATTTATAATAATACCAAAGAGGAGAACTATATGAGATTTACCTTTGATAGAGATGCAATGATTAAGGAAATTGCCATTGCACAAGAAATCATCTCAACAAAGAATGCAATGTCCATTCTTTCAAATATCCTTTTGATTGCAGAAAACAACACCTTATATATCAAAGCAACTGACATAAAAGTTAACTTTGAAACAAAAATTCCTGTTATGATTGACGAAGAAGGTAGTACAACAATTTTTTGTGATAAATTCATGAGCATTTTGTCTAACCTTCCTTCTGGTGAAGTTGAATTCATTCAGAATGATATAAAAGTTACTATCAAGCCCATGACAAAAAAAGTTAAGTTTGAACTTAAAAGCATGGCTAGTGATAAATTTCCAGAATTTTCTTCCACAGAAAATGTTCCCTTCTTTGATGTACCTGGCGACCAGTTAAAGCAGATGATTGAACAGACAATCTTTGCAATTTCTGATGATGAAACACGATATTTCTTAACTGGTGTTCTTTTTGAAAAGAAGGGTGACAACTTGAACATGGTTGCTACTGATGGTCCACGTTTGGCATTTGTGTCAAAGCCTATTTGTCAGGGAGTTGCAGATTTTGATTCAGTAATTGTTCCACCAAAAATTCTCACTATGATTTTAAAACGAGCTCCATCTGAAGGTATGATTTCCTTGGCTATTGTGGAACGAACAATTTACGTTAAGTTTGGAAATTATAATTTTTCTTCTGTGTTGATTGACGGACAATATCCAAATTACAGTCGTGTAATTCCAGAAAATCAGAAATTCTATTTTGAGTTAGAAAAAGCTGACTTTTTATCTGCCATTAAACGTGTAACCTTGTTGGTAGACCAAAAGATTCGTCGTATTTACCTTGAACTTTCTCCTGGAATGTTGGTAATTACTTCTCAAGAGTCAAATATTGGTGTGGCTCGTGAAGAAGTTCCTTGTCAGTATGATGGTGATAGTGTAACTATTGCCATGGATTATACTCGCATTGAAGAACCTCTTAAGGTAATGGATACAGATAGAGTTCGATTTGAATTTACTGAAGTAATGAGACCGGTAACAGTAAAATCTGTTCCAGAATCTGATTACTTCCACATTATCATGCCTATGCAGATGATGGGGTAAGGATAGGTGCCCTTTTTAACCCTGTCTTGTACCAATTTTAGAAATCTTCAAAATGCAACAATAGACCTTCTGGCAAAGGAGGTCTATTTTGTTGGAGAAAATGGCCAGGGCAAGACAAATCTTTTAGAATCATTATATTATTCAGCTTATGGTTCATCCTTTAGAACGCATACAGAACAAGAAATTGTAAAAGAAGGTGAAACAGCCTTTAGTGTTCGTACCATGTTCAAGGATGATAATGATTCTGTTACTTCAATCCATTCTGAATTTCAAAAAGGCAGAAAAAAAATCCTCAAAAATCATAAAAAAATTGCAGACAGAAAAGAATTAGTAAATACCATCCCCTGTGTTTTATTTTGTCATGATGATCTAGATTTTGCAGTTGGAGAACCTGAACGACGAAGATTTTTCATAGACCAGTCTCTTTCCATGTATGATGTTCTCTACATTGATGAAATGCGTTCTTATAAAAAAATTCTCAAAAACAGAAACTTAGTTATAAAAAACAAAGATTATCAGATGCTAGATATGTATGATCAACAGCTGGCTCAAAGAGGAATTTTTATACAAGACAAACGAAAAAAAATGATTTTTAAGTTTAATACCATTTTTACTCGTTTGTACCAGCAAGTTTCTGGAATTGAAAATGTTTCAATTCTGTATGAACCTTCTTGGAAAGAAATTGATAATCTCACTCCATCTTATGAACAAGTAATGGAAATTCTTCTTTCAAAGCGAAATGTGGATTTCGTCATGGAAACCACTATGTCTGGCCCTCATCGTGATAGAATTCGGTTTATGAAAGATGGAAAATCCTTTGTTCCAACTGCTTCCACAGGTCAACGGCGACTTATTTCCCTGTTACTGAGGGCGGCACAAGCAGTTCATTATTCAGAAGTTACTGGCAGAAAACCAGTTTTACTGATGGATGATGTGCTTTTGGAGCTAGATCCAGATAAACGACAAAAATTTACTTCTGTTTTGCCGCCCTATAATCAGCTTTTTTGTACCTTTCTTCCGGGTGAACCCTACGAACGATATAAAACTCCCAACACAAAGGTTTATTTTGTGGAAGAAGGCTCTATCCATGGATAAAATTTATTCCAATTCAGAGATAATAAAAGCGGTGCTGGAAGGAATACTTTCTGATGTTGATAAAAAAAGAATGGAAGAAAGTTCAATATTTATTTCCAAGTGGAAAAAAATTGTTACATCTATAAAAAGCGTTGTAAATCCTGATTGTGGAAATGCAATGTACTCTCATAGTCAAGTTATAGATATTAAAGATGGTACCATTATTTTACAGGTAGATCATCCAGGTTTTATTCAACTTTTTGAAACTCACAAAAAATATATTTTCCGGGGACTGGAAATGCATCTTCCTCAAATGAAAATAAAAAATATCTCATATCTTTTGGACAAAAAAAATGATTACAATACTCAACGTGATATAACACGAGAAGAAATGAGGACTGCAATAAAAAAACAATCACCAGAAGATGATAAAATTTCTGAAAATTTTGAAGAAAAAAAAGATTCTCGTGTACAAAAAGATTTTCCTCCAGAATTAGAAGCCATATTTTCTAGAATGAGAAAATCAATATTGACTAATGACAAAAAAATATGATATTGTTCTTACACTTGTATATCCTAGGTCTTGATGTATTTCTAGCCCTTATCAATAAAGGAGACGTGTTCAATGAAACGGACATACCAGCCCAGTAGAGTTAAGCGAAACAGAAAATTCGGTTTCCGTGCCCGGATGAAGACCCGTGGTGGTCGTATGGTTCTTAAGCGCCGAAGAGCAAAGGGACGCTATAAGCTTACTGTTTCTGATGAGAAGAAGCCTTACTAATAATTAGTTAGGTATGGGAACAGACTTGATAAGGACGGGGACTTTTACCCGCCAAGAGCGTGTTAAAAAGTACTCAGACATTCAAAATCTGTTTAAAAAGGGGAAACGGGTAAGTGTTCATGGGGCAAAGTTGTTTTATTTGCCCAATGATGCAAATATAAATCGTATTGCATTTACCCTACCCCGTGGTTATGGTAACGCTGTGGAAAGAAATTATTCCAAGCGACTAAGCCGCGAAGCCTATCGTTATTTCAAAGCATTCCTGAACACTGGATATGATATGGTTCTTTTAGTCTATCCAGGAAATGATTCGTTCCTTACACGGTGTGCACAAATCCGCAATTTATGCCTTAAAGCTGGAATAATTTCGGTATGAAAAAACTTCTGGTTCGATTTTTGTGTGTACTCATTCGTTTTTATCAAATCTGTATTTCACCACTTTTTCCTCCAAGTTGTAGATTCTATCCCACCTGTTCGTCTTATGCCTTGGAGGCAATTCAACGACATGGCCCTTTTAAAGGGTTTTATCTAGCAGTTAAACGAATATTGAGATGTAATCCTTTTTGCAAAGGGGGATATGATCCTGTTCCATAAGTTTAAACTGCTTTAGGAGTTTTATCTTTTATGGAAAAAAACACATTGATTGCAATAGTTCTCTCTACTATTGTACTTATTACCTTTACTGTATTACAAACAGTAGTTTTCCCTCCCAAGCCTGCAGAGGAAATTGTAGTAGAACATGAAGTACCTCTAGCAACAGAAATTACTGAAAGTGAAGGTATTGCTTCTGATACTTTAGCAATGGCCTATCCAGATGATGAAGAATCTTTACAAGAAGAAGAAATTGTAATTCTTACCAACAAGGCAAAGATTACTCTTTCTAATCGTGGTGGAGACGTTATTGGCTACGAATTGTTGGAACATCGTGACGGAGAGTAAGGTGTAGATATGGCTGATAATGTTTCTCCCCAGAATAGAGCATTTTCTATTGCTTTTGGTGGTGCTGAAAATGGCATTATCCAGGATTTGTTCCACGTAAAAAAGATTGATGATTATACTGTAGGTTTTTACAAAACATTCCAGGATTCAAGAAGTGGTGGAAAATATATTCTTGCAAAGCAGTATACCTTTAAACCAGATGATTATTTGTTCCGATTGGATGTAACTGTAGAAGGTTCTGATGGAATGAACAGACTTTCCTTTGGAGATGCAGCTTATACCATTAGAACATCACCACAAATTGGTCCTTTCTACAATGCTAAGTCCAACAGATATGAAAACAGAACATTCATGTCTTTTGATGGAAGCAAGAAGAAAAAGCAGATTCTAAAAGCTGGTGAAACAAAGCTATACGAAAATGAATTTACCTGGACTGGTGTTGGTGGAAAGTATTTTGAGATTCTTGGTGTTCCTGTTAAGCCTGAAACAATGCTTGATGTACTCTACTCTACCAAAGTTGAAGTAGATGATTATGCAAATGCTCAGGTAATGCTTACAAGAAAGGCCATTATGGAGTCTTTTACTCAAGACTCATACTATTTTTATGTTGGTCCTCGTACAGAAAAGAACTTGAAGATTTACAATAATGCAGAAGATAATGCTTGGGGTTTATCTAACTTAAAGTTGAACGAAAGCCTTGAGTCCACTGGAATTTTATCTTGGCTTGAATCAATCCTCAAATGGTGTATGGAGTTGATTTATAAGATCATTCCTAACTGGGGTGTTTCTATCATCATTCTTACCATTTTAATTAAGATTCTTTTGTTCCCTCTTACAAAGAAAAGTTCCATGGGTACTTTGAAAATGCAGGAACTTCAGCCTAAAATTCAGGAAATTCAGGAGAAATATAAGGATCAGCCAGACAAATTGAATATGGAAATGTCTAAGCTGTATAAGGAATCTGGATATAATCCTCTTTCTGGCTGTTTGCCCTTGTTGTTACAGTTTCCCTTGATTTTTGCAATGTATAACTTGTTCAACAACTACTTTGAGTTCCGAGGTGCAATGTTCATTCCTGGCTGGATTCCTGACCTTTCTATTGGAGATATTGTTCCTCTTCCTGGAAATTTGCCTGTTCTAGGTAGTCAAATACATCTTTTGCCTATTATTTATTTGGCTTCACAGTTACTTTTTGGAAAGATTACCCAGTCAAGTGCTGCAGCTGGCGGTAATAATACCCAAATGAAGATTATGATGTATGGTATGCCCATTATGTTCTTCTTTATCTTCTACAATGCTCCAGCAGGACTTCTTTTGTACTGGACTGTAAGTAACATTTTACAGCTTTTCCAACAAATGATTATTAACAGAATGATGAAGGCAAAGCGTGCAGAAATGGAATTGAACAAGGCTGCTGAAAAAAAAGTTTTTGTTCCCAGAAAGAAGAAGTAATTTGACCTTAGCTTAGAATAAAGGAGATATACTATGGTATACGAATATGAAGGAAAAACTGAAAAAGAAGCCATTGAACTGGCTGCAAACGAATTGGGCTTGGAAAGAGACCAGTTTGACGTAGAAATTATTGAATCTCAGAAGACTGGATTTTTTAAGAAGGGATATGTAAAGATTCGAGTTCATACAGTGGATACACCTGAAACTGGAAATATGGAATTTGAGGGAGGAATGCCTAAATCTTCCAAAACTATTTTCGCAGATCCCCTACCCCAGGATGATTTTGAGAAAAAACTCATTGATTTTACTGCTTCTATGATTCGTAAAATGGGATATGATGTTACTGTGGAAATCATGTTCAGGGAGGATCATAAGCTGGGAATTCGGCTTAATTCTTCTAAGTCTTCTATCTTGATTGGTCGCAAGGGAAAGAATCTTGATGCCTTGCAATTGTTGGTAAATGTATATGCTGGTCGTCTTGGTCGGGAAGATATTCGTGTAATTCTTGATACAGAAAATTATCGTATTCGCCGGGAGGAATCCTTGGTTCGATTGGCATACAATACTGCAGATAAGGTACGTATGAGTCGCAAGTCTGTGTTACTAGAGCCAATGAATCCCTTTGAACGTAGACTTATTCACACAACTTTGAATGACATCAGTGATGTAGAAACAAAGAGTGAGGGAGATGGCTTGTACAAGCAGGTCCGCATTATTTACAAAGGAATGAGATAATACAATATTTTTACTAAGGAGTGAAATATGAAGAAATTGCTTTTGCTGGTTACCCTTTTGGTAAGTTCTATTGGAGTTTTTGCTCAAACAGGTTCACTTGAAGAGTATGTTGATGAAAAGTATCTTGCTGAACTAAAGAAGAATGGTAAGATAGAGATAATCCACGAGGAAAGTGACGAAAATCTGAATCTAGTTCCTAACACAAGCTTTAAGTCTAGAATTATTTCTAGCAAAATAGCTAAAGGAGCAAAGAATATTCCTTTTGTGGCGGAATTCCTTTATCTGGTTCCAAAAAGTGAGTTGAAAGAAAAAGGTAAACAAAAATTGGGGAACATTTCCATTGATGATGTTTCTGTGGTATTTCGTTCCATAAGTAAGATGCAGGGAATGGAATACGACTTTAGTAAGAATGGAAAGGGAAAGGTTCTTTATGATGAAGTATACATGATTTCTAGTCTTTCCTCGGATTCACCCATTGCAGACCAAAATACTGGAAATGCAAATGGACAGGTTTCTTATTGTTATCAGAATGATGATGTGTATGGGGATTTGAAGTTTCAATTGAATTACTATCAGGAAGGAAATGTTTTGTATTCCACATTCTTATTGGGTATACCCATGAATCGTCTTGGTGTAAAAGCTGTTGATCCCAACAATTTGAAAATAAGTATTAAGGCCATTGATGTGGGTGATAGTCTACTTCTGTACTTAACCACTGATGTAGCAGCCAATAGCATTCCACTGGTAAATGTGCGTAAAGAAGTTCAGTCTTCAATGATTGCTAGAATGGATGCTGTATACCGATGGTTTTTGACACAGTTTTAAGGAATCCTAGTTACAGGGAGTACGATAATTTTCAGTGACACTGTAACAATATCCACTTTTAGTTTTTATATAATAAAACTTTAAGTGGATAAGGTGGTTCATTTAATGGAAATTAGAAATATACACTTGTTCATATATCGTAAATTATTTGTATTTCTGTTGGTGATATTGTTGAGTGGAACAGTTTTTTCACAATCTGCTGAAAATATTCCATCTGAGATTGAAGGTGAAATTTTTCAGCAGTTACTGGAAAAAGGTGAGTATCGAACTCAGTATTTTAAAGAAAGTGGCAGAGATTTTACCATGTATCCAAATACTGAGTTAGGTTTGCTTTTAAAAGAAACTTGGACAGAAAAAAAAGAACCTGTTTTTGTAGCTGAATCTCTCTTTTTGATTGAGAAACCAGCAGGTTCTGATTTGGAGGGATTTGATACAGAACTTATTTCTCAGATTATGAGGTCAGTTTCATCAATGGAAGGAATTGAATATTATTCCAATAGTGAAAAAAAGATGAAGACCTTATATTCTCAGTCATATACTGTGGATAATCTTAAAGATAAAAATAGAATTGCTGATAAGGTAGAAGGTTCAGCTGATAATCTTTCAATCTATGTATTTCAGGAAGATAGTTCCTTTGGTGATAATTATTATCAAATAGATTATCGTCAGAGAGAAAATGAAGTTTCTATGGTGATTAGATTGGTGGAGCCCTTGAAATATGGACTTATTACTGCGGTAAAAGCAAATAATCTTGTGTTCAATATTGATGTGCTAGATAAGGGAGATTATCTTGTAATGTATATTGGTGCAAAGGTTAGATTTCCGGCCATTAGTTTTTTGGAAAATAAATTAAATAAATCTTTTGGTTCACGAATTACAGCTTTACATGATTGGTTCACAAGTCACTATATTTCAGCAAAAGAAGCTGAATTGAAATAACAGAGAGGTATAAAATGACTAAGAATTTCGTGGCATTAGTAAGTGCCTGTATGATTTTAATAGGAGGATGTTCGTCCATGGAAAAAAAGCCAAAGGTAATTGAAGGAAAGGATGGGGTTTTTGCAATTATGGAAACCTCAAAGGGTGACATTGTTTTGGAGCTGCATTACAAGGAGACTCCCCTTACTGTAACCAACTTTGTTGGTTTGGCAGAGGGAACTCTTGATGCCACCAAGGGAAAGCCCTTTTATGATGGACTAAAATTCCATCGTGTTATCAATGACTTTATGATTCAGGGTGGAGACCCCAAGGGCAACGGAACAGGTGGACCTGGATATCGTTTTGAAGATGAGATTGTGGAAAGTCTCAAGCATGATGGCCCAGGTGTTCTTTCCATGGCAAATGCTGGTGCTGGAACAAACGGAAGCCAATTCTTCATTACCCATGTAGAAACTCCTTGGTTGGACGGAAAGCATACTGTTTTTGGTCGTGTTCTTGAGGGACAGGATGTTGTAAATAAGATTGCTCAGGGTGACAAAATCAACAAGGTGACAATTGTTCGCCAGGGTGATGAGGCAAGTAAATTCACTGCAACTCAGGCTGATTTTAACGGATTAAGAGAAAAGGTTGCAAAGGAAAATGCCGAAAAGAAAGCTAAGGAACAGGAAGCAATTATTGCATCCATTGAAGAGAAATTCCCCGATGCAACAAAGACTGCTGATGGTATCTACTATAAGGTAACAAAGGAAGGAAGTGGTATTACCTGTGGTGCTAGAAAGAATGTTTCTGTTCATTATACAGGATATTTCTTGAATGGACAGGTATTTGATTCTTCTCAGGGACGAGGTACCTTGGACTTTATAACTGGGGCTCACCAGATGATTCCTGGATTTGATGTAATGGTTCAAGAAATGAAGATTGGAGAAAAGAGAACTGTTGTGCTTCCTCCTTCCATGGCTTATGGTGATGCAGGTGCTGGTGGAGTTATTCCTGGCGGTGCTTATATTGCCTTTGATATTGAACTTGTAAAAATTAAATAAATTTTTTTTGGAGGCTCTATGAGAAGGGTCAAGGGATTTGTATTTAAACGTGTTGCGTTTGTGCTCTTAGTTTCTTCTCTCGGAGCCTCAATCATTTTTGCACAGAATTCTAGTGGTAATTCTGTGGTAACGACTCCTTCTACGGGAGGAAGTGTTCAGCTGGCCCATAGCTTTTCTGGGAACTATACC
>JAEIGA010007800.1_pt1 | contig 16240 bp, 15 predicted proteins | sample 9270691 | NCBI WGS metagenome assembly JAEIGA01 (sample SAMN17057246, study PRJNA624740) | gut metagenome | biome: biome; isolation source: fecal sample | host: Bos grunniens | place: China: Xizang | collected 2019
AATATTATGGAAGTTCCTTGAAGATATGTGAAAATTTATTTTAAGCAACTTCTTGGAATGTTGTTTTGGTTTTCAAAAGAGCGTAAATCCAATGTAAAAGCTTGTTAGCACAGGCAATAATAGATACTCGATAAGGTTTTCCTTCTTCTCGCTTTTTGTCGTAAAACTGACGTAATCTCTTGTTTCGAGGAATAAGTTCCTTTGTCGTTCGGGTTTTACGTGCGTCTCGAATGGCACAACGGACAGCTGTGAATAAGGCATGTCTAAGCCTACTGGAACCCCGTTTTGTAATGCGATTTTTGGTGCCTTTGAAAGTACCAGATTCAAATACACTAGGGTCAATTCCCGCAAAGGCCACCAACTTCTTAGGGTGATTAAACCGATCTATTTCTCCAATTTCAGAAATAATCGTGGCTGCGATTTTTTCACCGATACCAGGAATGGATTGGATAATCTTATATTCTTCTATGTTTTTTGCTAAAGCATCTATCTCTTCCTCAAGCTTTGATAGATGCTTTTTGTATTCAAGAAGAAAGAAGAATGTTAATAAGCATCTCTAAACTAATCAAATGGCTATGATATAACGTTTGCTGAAATGGATTTCGACTAGCTGCTTTCATTAGCTTAGAAGCTTGGTACTAGCCCACTTTTGAGAACGACTTTTACATAGTTCATAAATCTTCGCTTGTTATACGAGATCTAAGTCCCAACCAGCTTCAATCATGTGGGGCAGGTTTGTTACACAAAATAACAAGGTCACGGAAATGAGCCACTTTATTAAAAGTAACGTTCTTTATGTATTTAAGGGAATAAAATCAATTTTTGAAAATAAATTAAAATGAGAAAGAATAAACCGGGAATTTCCAAGGGGTTGTGATGAATATCAAGGTTAGAAATTTTTATTATCTAATTGCGGGCATCCTTGCAATTCTATTTGCTTATACACATGCATTGAATGGACAATCCGCTGTGTTACCGAAACTCAACATTGAAACGATATCCGTGGATATCCAGACAATATTTACGTATGTCTGGCACATTATCACAGTGGAGAATCTTGTATTTGGTATCGCTTTTATTTTCATGTCATTCCACACTGACCAATCAAAAGTCTGGTTTTCAGCATGGTTGATTGTTTCGACCCTAATCGTCCGATTAATGGTTATTCTTGGTGTAACGGCATTGATTGACGTGTCGTGGCTTAAAGATACGCTTATAGATTCAATTGCTATCGTAATCTATGTCGTTCTCATCATACTAGGCACAAGAACGAAGAAAAAGCAGTTAAAATAAAATTGTACCGATTAACCCCTTTGGATTTTTTATCTAAAGGGTGCTTTGTTGTAATACAGTTTAATCAGAATTTATTGAAATAAGCGAAATAATATGTGGAAAATTTTGAAAATACCGACTCAAACGAGTGCGTTAATTAAATAACCGAGACAGAAAATGGCTGTCTCTTTTTTATTAAATCATTAACAACAATCTTTACGAACAGAGCCTTTAGAAAAGAGCCAAAAAAAGACCATAACAATTGTTATGGTAAGTAATGGGGAACTATTAGGTAAACTTTAATTGGCGTCGTAACAGCCTATAAAGGGTTACTCGTTTTGATTAGATAGCGAAGGTGACTTTTTAGTCTCGACGGGCTTGCTCATTTTATCGAGCAAGTATCCGATGACAAGCATGCTTCCAATTGGAATTGAAAAATGTAATATATGAATGATAGTCATCCTTATTCCTCCTAAGAATGTGAAATAATCCACTTAGCAGGTGGAGCATGGATCCCGCTTCAAGGAAATGAATAGAATAACGAGATTAGCGGGGAGGTTGATTCTCCCTCATAGTTATAATGTCACTTTAAATGTGTGGTTTAAAAACACATTTCAGCTAAAAAGTTTCACTTTATAAGAATGCTAAGTAATATTAGTATATAGTAAAATTTACCAAAAATAAACAGTTTTGTCACGGAATGTTCACAAAGTTTTCGACATGATTTTCTGCGGATAAGTTGGTATGCAATAGCAGTATTTAGAAAGATTAGCTTATTTATGTGTAAAAAAGAGTTGCTGTATGAGCAACTCTCCAGATTTATTCACGTGCTTCGACTGACTGAGGGTTATGTTCTCTCGAATCAAGCATTTATTTATTTTTTTAATCTTCCAAGCTCTGCAGCGATTGCTTCCATTTCACTTGGGCTAAAGTTTTGTTTTTTCATGACCATATTGTATAAATCATGGAGCTCTTCATACATTTCTCTATTAAAGTGACTTGATTTAACAGCTCCGATGTTCATCATTCGAAGTTTTTCTTTAATCTTTTCCACCATATATTCCACATTTTCTGCCGTGCTCTGAGTTAAATCCATTCTAATCTTCCTTTCTCCCTTATCATTCATTCCATATTTTCATATTTATACATTCTTGTCAATGAACTAGAATAGGTTCAATGCAATCATGAAATTTATCATAGCTTCAAAAAATAAAGGAAAAATAAGAAGAAGTATACTAATATGTAAGTATGGGAATTAACCTCATTAGGAGAGTGGACAATTTGATACACGTTTTATTTGTTTGTCTTGGAAATATATGCCGTTCGCCGATGGCAGAGGCATTGTTTCGCGATATGATTAAAAAAGAAAAATTGGAAGATAAAATAGTAATTGATTCTGCTGGTACAGGTGATTGGCATGTTGGACACCCGCCGCATGAAGGAACACGCACCTTGCTTGATGAAAAGGGGATTAGTTATGAAGGTATGAAGGCACGACAAATGAGAGCATCTGATTTCACGTCATTTCATTATATTATCGGCATGGATGAAAGTAATATGAAAAATATGAAAAGCTTTCAAAAAGGAGACAGTGATGCTGTTATCGTACGCTTGCTGGATCTTGTTCCTGATGTGGAAATTAAAAATGTGCCAGACCCATACTTTACGGGGAATTTTGAAGAAGTGCATGATCTTGTTAAAAGAGGCTGCGAGCAGCTTTTAAATAAAATTAAAGAAGATCACCAGCTAAACTAGAAAGGAAAGGGGTTAATAACATGAATATCGAGGAGCAGGCATATACTACTAATAGAAAAAGTAAGCTATGGAAAGGAATTATTATCGGTGCTATTGCAGGAGCCGCAGTTAGTATGCTAGATCGTCAAACGAGAGATTCGGCAGTTGTATGTGCTAAAAAAGGAGCAAAGGCAGCCTATAATGTCGTGGAGAATCCAAATATAATCACTGATAAAATTAAGACAACATCACTTAAAGTAAGACAGGCTATAGAAAGTGTTACAGAAGATGTGACTGTTATTGCTAATCAGGTAGAACTGCTGAAAGATATTCCTCCTCAAGTAGCAGCTGTTGTAAAAGAAACAAAAGAGGCTGTTATAGATTCAGTTAAACATGAAGAGGAATAATATTTTTACATTTGGTAGGGGGTTGCTTTGGATCAAATAAATTTTAAAAAAAGCATCGTTTATGGTCAAATACTTTACAAACGAGCGATGGAACATGATGTTTCAGGGATGGCTGCTCAATTGGCCTTTTTCTTTTTATTATCTTTATTTCCGCTCCTAATTTTCTTGTTCACACTTGTTCCTTTTTTTCCTATAACAGATGACTATATTCTTGCTTATTTGAGTGAATATGTTCCTGAGGAGTCTATGATATTTATTACATCTCAATTGGATAGAATCATGACGAGTAGTGGGACATTGCTTTCTGTTGGAATAGTAGGAACTCTTTGGACTGCGTCAAATGCCTTGAATGGGATTACGAAAGCGTTTAATGTTGCTTATGATATTGTAAATACTAGAAAGTACTTTTTTACTCGGCTTTTGTCGATGGTTTTAACAATTGGAATGATTTTTGTATTTCTTCTTGCTTTATTACTTCCGGTATTTGGGAAGCAAATTGGAATTTATATTTTTTCTTATATCGGAATAAGCGAGGCATTTTTGAATCTTTGGGATGCAATTCGCTGGGTATTAAGCTCATTTGTATTATTTTTAATGTTTTTGATATTGTACCGTGTGTTTCCAAGCATAAAGCTGAAGCGTCGCAAGGTTTTTCCAGGAGCTCTCTTTGCGACTGTTGGTTGGGTCGTAGGCTCATTTGGTTTTTCTTATTATGTTAATAACTTTGCGAATTACAGTAACACGTATGGCAGCCTGGGGGGCATCATTGTTTTGATGCTTTGGTTTTATATGCTTGCTTTCGTCATCATTCTTGGCGGTGAAATTAATGCGATGAGGAGTAAAAAGGATTAGCTTTTTTGATAACATACTTTCACATTAGCTTTGCTAATGGACAGAACGGTTATCATTAAAATAACGGATTCCTCATACAAATGTTGAGAAACATTTGTGTGAGGAATTCTTTTTATTCTGTAAGGAAGTGTTGGGAATGAGAAAGAGTTTTCATTTCAACGTAGTAGCAGTGAAGGATAGCGCCGTCACAACGAAGAATAACGCGTTCAAGGTCAATGAAGACTAAACACTCAGTATCGAGCACTGACAGCGATGTGCGTAGTGCCTCTTGGAATTCCATAACAGTAATTAGTAGAGCTGCTCAATAAGCAAATCTGTAAGTTATAAAATAAATATTTAGAATATATGGATACCTCTTCTCTCCGCAAGAGCATCAGTTCATAGATTTCATAATAAAAAAGTTTGCTGCCATTAAAGTGTTACAGCAAACTTTTTAAAATAAATTCCTATCTTCAGTTAAAGCTGTTGTTAAAAGACTGAGCAGTTGCTGGCTGTTTTTTAAATAGAAACATGCAGATTAAGACGACAATCAACATAATGCTAAGTAAGTAGAAGTAGGAACCACCAGAGAAATAATGGATTGTCATTCCACCGATAATTGGCCCAATCATGCTTCCTACACTAAAGAAAATACTGCACATTAAATTTCCGGCTGGTAAGAGGTCTTTCGGTAACAAGTCGGTCATATAGCTAATGCCAAGAGAATAGGTAGAGCCAACAATCATTCCGGCCAAGCCAATGCAAATGAACAAACCTGTAACAGATTGGGTGAATCCGGCTACCAAGAAGGCTATAGACCCAAGAAACAATACAAGCTTGAGCACCTTATTACGACCGTATGTATCACTAAGCATTCCAAGCGGCATTTGAGAAATAATACTCCCGATTGAAAAGGCAGGTAATATAATGGCTACCGCATTCACATTAAGGCCATTTCTCAATGCATATACTGGAAAGTTCCCATTCAATGATGCTTCCAGAAATCCAAAGCCCAGCGGAGGAAGCATTGCTACCCATGCATACTTTAGAACCTTCCTAAAGCGGCTGATTGTTCCAAGGAATGAGCTTTTATCCATGGTTGATTCAGGGAAATCATTCTTTAAAAGTAAAATTGCAAGCCAGGCAATAACTGTAATAATTGACGAAATGATGAATGGGAAAGCTTCGTTAATTTTTACAGTGTTGGCCAACATCGGACCGAATGCGAAACCTAAACTGAAAAAAAGTCCATAAATAGCAATGTTTCTTCCTCGTTTTGCGGCCGGAGATATCGATGTAATCCATGTTTGTGTCGCGAAATGAAGCATATGATCACCGATACCGATGCAAAGGCGAAGCAAGAACCAAAACCAAAACGATTTCCAAACAGGAAATAGTGCAAGCGCAACAGCTACAGATGCTACACCAACAAGCAGAAGCGGCTTGTAGCCGAATCGTCGTAAAGGAGCTTCCATCAATGGAGAAGCGAGCAGTATCCCAATGTAAAGACTAGTAGCGTGCAGTCCATTTATCGATGAATGGACCCCGTCCCCTTCAAAAATAATCGCAATCAGTGGCATGAGCATACCTTGCGAAAATCCTGATATGCCTACAATACTGACTAGTATGATAAATCTTAGCTGACTATTAATCATAAACCCCAACCTTTTATATTTTTCTAAAAATTATGTTACTACGCTTGAAGGAAGATTAATAGCCTTTATAGCAAATTTTTAATAGAGAAGATGGAACTGGGTGTAATAACAAACAGTGCTTTTGGACATATTATGCTTTGATATTTGTCGAGAAGCGGGGTAGATTCAAATGTTGAATAAAATATTTTCAATTCTTGTGTTTATTGGCGTTCCTATATCGGTTGTGGGGAGTCTGTTAAATTGGTCTAGCATACTCATGTTTGCTATCTATTGTTTAACAATTGTTGCATTATCGAGCTTTATGGGAAGAGCAACTGAAAGTTTAGCGGTTGTAATGGGTCCAAGAGTAGGCGGACTTTTGAATGCTACTTTTGGAAATGCAGTAGAATTACTTATCTCGATATTTTCAATAAAGGCTGGTTTGATTGGCGTGGTACTAGCATCATTGACAGGGTCTGTCATTGGAAACCTGCTGCTTGTAGCGGGACTTTCGTTCTTTGTTGGGGGAATCAAGTATAAAAGGCAAAGATTCAATGTTTATGATGCTAGACATAATGCAGGGCTACTGGTTTTTGCTGTAGTAGTGGCATTTGTTATTCCAGAGATTTTTTCGCAAAATATGACGGATGCAGAAACGATGTCTTTAAGTGTTGGCATATCAATTATTATGATTGTACTCTACTTGGCGGCGTTGCTTTTCAAATTAGTGACACATCGTGGTGTGTATCAGCATCAAGATAAGAATTCGGAGGCAAATGAGCAAGAGGAAACGCCAGAATGGACAAGGAAAAAGTCATTGATTATATTACTGCTAGCGACGATTGCGGTTGGCTATATTTCTGAAAATCTTGTTCATACCTTCCATGTTGTCGGAGAATATTTTGGCTGGACGGAATTGTTTATCGGAATTATTATTGTAGCGATTGTCGGTAATGCAGCGGAGCATGCTTCTGCTGTTTTATTTGCTTATAAAAATAAAATGGAAATAGTAGTAGAGATTGCTATCGGATCAACTTTGCAAATTTCGATGTTTGTAGCACCTTTATTAGTCTTAATTTCATTATTATTTCCCGAAAGCATGCCTCTTGTCTTTACACTGCCAGAGTTGACTGCAATGATTACATCTGTGTTCTTAATAATCATTCTTTCTAATGATGGGGAAACAAATTGGTTTGAAGGAGCTACGCTTTTAGCGGCTTATATTATTATGGGGATAGGATTTTATTTGTTGTAAAATATAAAATGACTCTGCATATTGATCTATCGCAGAGTCATTTTTATGTTTTATGTTTGTTTCTTACATACATATGGAAATCCAACAATTATTCTTACTATTCGTTTTAGCTATATCGTTAAAAATAGACTTACATGACGAATCTATGAAGGTAATATTTGTAGGAGTATTCACCGCTTTCTTTTTTTGAATTTAAATGATTTTGTAAAACGGAATGGTTCAATCGATAGACATGCCTCCCTTATATGGATGGTTTGGTCTTACGATTCCCCTCCTTTAATATAAGATTAAGGTAATTATAATACTTATAGTTAGGATTGTAAATATTTAAAATGTTACAAAAACTGCAACAAACTTAAACATCTACATATTTGTGTGCATAGTATTTAGCCACTAAACGCAAGCTAAGTTTCAAAGTGTATATATTACTTCTTTGAAAAGGAGTTAGTTGTAATCATGAGAAAAAAAGTGATTAGTATTAGCCTTGGGCTTTTACTATTGTTAAGTCCCTGCCTTGTAAATGCGAATAAGCAAGCGCCGGCACCTGTACCTGTACCGAAAAAGGAAGAGGCATTCAAAATACCCCCTTCTGTTGTTCATATTGCTAAGGAAAATACGTATCCGAATCCAAGTCAGGATTTACCTTATCTGCAACCGAGTGATTTGACGAAAAGCTTGATTGGATCAGCAAATGTTAAGATTGAAAATCCCGAACTAATTCAAATATTAAATGAATCGACAATTGCAAAGGCTCCTTTTGCATTAGGCTACCGAGCTACTATCTATCTGGGTCATTGGGCGCTTCATTATGAGTCGGCAGAGACCGCTCCAAATTGGGAGTATCAAAAAATCAATACTAATTTTCATGATAATAGAGGCTCTAACACGCCTTACCGCATGCATTATGTACAGGAGACGCAAAAGGTCGTGCAGGGTGGTTTAACAGCTAAAGTTCCAGCTGCAAAGGATGTTCAAAAAATGATGCTATTAAAAGCCGCTGAAAAAACGAAGCTCCCGCTTTCCTTTGAAACAATTGTTGGAGCCGGAACAAAGAATGAGCGTGTCTATGACTTGCCACCAGCGAGAATCGGTTATTTATATGCATACGCTAGTGCAGTTAATGAAAAGGGAAAGGTCACATATGGAGAAGTATACCTCGTTTTGAAGGGAAATAAAAAGTCACTCGTCATTAAAAATGTAACCTCCCAAGGAATTGGAGCATGGATACCAATACAGGATCATCTGTCGTTTGGCTTCATCGCAACTGCTCAGCCTAAATAAAATAGAAGAGACCTCTAATTAATATGGTACCTGTAGTTAGGACACTTGAAAAAGAGTGTTCTATCTACAGGTTTTTTATATACTGGAATTCAAGATATGAGGATAAGAGGAGAACATGAGTAGGATTATATTTACACCAAAAGAAATTAACATACTTCAAAAGAACCCAAATGTACAACGTGTCAGTGAGCGATCTATCACCTATACAGATGCCTTTAAAAATAAATTTATGGATGAGTATTTGATCGGCAAACTCCCTTGACAAATTTTTATAAAAAGAATGGGTTAATTGAACTTACAGATTCAAGGAAAGCAGCTTCCGGGAGACCGATAAAACGAGAACTAACCCCATCTGAGATTATTGAAAGGCAGAAAGCGAGAATGGGGTTTCCCGTTCAGGATATTATAGTTATCTAAAGGCTTTTGGAAGAAGGGAAGCCAGAGAACAATCAGACTTAAAGGCAAAGGAAATCATATTGAAGGCATTTAATCGACGTGGATATAAGAAAGAGTCACGTTCCATTAAAATGATACTGGAGAACGAATATTCAGGTCCGAAGTATTAAAAGTTATTAAAAAAATACGGGTTAGGTCAATCTATGTCTCAGAGAGGAAACTGTTGGGATAATGCCCCGCAGGAGTCTTTCTTTGGTCATTTAAAAGATGAGGTGGATTATCGCTCTTGTAAAACACTAAAAGAGTTAAAAGCAAAAATCAATCACTATATGATTTACTAAAACAATGATCGATATCAATGGAACTTAAAAAAGATGAATCCTGCTCAATACAGGAACCATCTTTTAATTGCATAATCTCTTTTTTTATTGTGTCCTTGACATAGGTGCCAGTTTAAATACGTTTGTCAGAGGTCTTTTCTATTTTAACGTTTTAAGGAAGGGTGTGCTTTCCGAACTTTGAAATCCAAGTCGGGATAGTAGGAATTTTTCACAAGGACATTTGGTCCTAAGCACTTAACCTGTGGGCAGTGACAGTTCAACGTTTGGGAAAGAGTAGTATTATTCCATCTATTAAAAACATCTGATAACTCATCTTTTTGAATATTTCCTAAGGGAGGAGCTTCACCGAAGTCAGTTACAATAACTTCGCCAGTGTAGATGTTGACGTTTAAGCGAGAGCGCCCGTCTGGGTCATTACGGACTGTTACATTTTTGCTATTGTAAAGCTTTTGAAGCAGTTCAATATCCTTTTCATTGCTACTGCAAGGATAGAAAGGTAATGTGCCAAAGAGCATCCATACATCTTCATTGCGAATCTTGAGCAAGTAGGAAATAGCTTCTCGAATTTGATCCAATGAAACGGCTTCTAATGTTGAAGCAAAATCGCTCGGGTACATGGGGTGAACTTCATGGCGCTTACAAAGCATTTCTTCTACTATTTGTTTATGAATATGATCTAAGTATGGCAGTGTACGGTTATTGAGCATCGTTTCTGCTGATACAAACACGCCCTGTTTTGCAAGCTCACGACTGTTGTCAATCATCCGCTCAAACAGTTTGGCTCTCTGCTGACGGGAGGGTTGCTTCTCCATCATGGAAAAGCCGTTATCAATAAACTGATCGATTGTGCCCCAGTTATGAGAAATATGTAGTACATCTAAGTATGGTATGACGCTATCATATTTGCCAAGTTCAACCGTCAGATTGGAATTCATTTGGGTGCGTACTCCGCGTTCATGTGCATACTTCAAAAGAGGAACAACGTAGTTTTCCACACTTTTCTTCGACAACATCGGCTCCCCACCTGTAATACTTAAAGCCTTAAGATGCTCGACTTGATCTAGGCGGCGCAAAATAAGATCAAGCGGAAGTGCCTCGCTATCTTTGTTAGTGAGTGTATACCCGACAGCACAATGCTCACATCTCATATTACATAGGTTTGTAGTGGTAAATTCGATATTTGTCAGTTGTTGCTTGCCGAATTGCTCTATATCATTGTAAGCTTCCCAAGGGTCATGGCTCGTGCTTATTGGTTGTAGTGCTTTTTTTTGATTCGTTATCATATTGGTTCTCCTTACAGCTAGACTCTTATTCCGATGTATATGTGAGGCCTCTTTTTTTAAAACCATTATTACTGTATCTTTTTTAATTAATAAACTCAATTCATAAGCAATGATGGAAACTTTATTGTTTTTTATAGGAAAATAGGTATACTAAAGCTATAAAATATGTGCCTGATGCTGAAAGGAGCACAACTAGATGGGTAAACCGATTTTTGAAAAAGAAGATCAAGTTAACTTTCTTAAACATAGATTAACCATGTTTTTGGAGGTATTGGACAATTTGGATCCTGAAGAAGCTGATTTAGAGGACGTTGATCGTCTAATTGAAATTTTAGATGAATTAGAAGTGAAATGTGAGCAATTCAGAACAAGATAAGAGCCTATATAGGGGCTCTTTTTTTTCGACTTGCGGGTTTCGCTCGATTATTTGTGAAAGTGGACTGATTTCATGTGGAATAAAATAATCAATGAGTCTCTTATGGGTAAAGTTAGTGCTATTGTTCATTTTCGTCATGATTGCGCGAATTTTCAATCGAATTCTTCTTATTTCTTTTCCTTGCAACGATAAAAAAGTATAATGAATTTTGGGGAAAAGTTTTAACTTTCTGTTTTTTGTCATATTTTTGAGGGGGGAATAAGCATGAATGTACAAAATTTCCAAGAAAGCATGTACAAGCTTATAGTAGAAACATCAACTAATTTGCCTAAGGACGTTAGACGCGCACTTAAGGAAGCGAAAGAGCGTGAAATAGCGGGAACTCGTTCAGCGATGAGTTTGGCAACAATTGCAGATAATATCAAAATGGCAGATGAAAATGTATCACCTATTTGCCAAGATACGGGCTTACCGACATTTAAAATTAAAACACCAATCGGCGTTAATCAGCTTGAATTGAAGCAAGCAATTTATAATGCCATGGTACAGGCAACAAAGGACGGAAAAATGCGCCCGAATTCGGTTGATTCTTTAACTGGCGAAAACAGTGGAGACAATCTAGGTCTTGGTGTACCTGTCGTGAAGTTTGAACAATGGGAAAAGGATTATATTGATGCTCGCCTAATCTTAAAAGGCGGAGGATGTGAAAATAAAAACATTCAATACAGTCTTCCTTGTGAGTTAGAAGGACTAGGCCGTGCAGGTCGTGACTTAGATGGTATTCGTAAATGTATCATGCATTCTGTATATCAAGCACAAGGACAAGGCTGCAGTGCCGGTTTTATCGGTGTTGGTATCGGTGGTGACCGTTCTTCTGGTTATGACTTGGCTAAAGAGCAATTATTCCGTAGTTCGGATGATGTAAATCCAAACGAGGATCTTCGCAAGCTTGAGGAATATGTCATGGAGCATGCTAATGAATTAGGAATCGGAACAATGGGCTTTGGTGGAGAAACAACATTACTTGGCTGTAAAATTGGCGTAATGCATCGTATTCCAGCTAGCTTCTTCGTTTCAGTAGCATACAATTGTTGGGCTTTCCGTCGTCTAGGTGTGCAAATTGACCCGGCAACTGGTTCAATTAACGAATGGCTATATCAAGAAGGTGAAAAAGTAAATCTTGTTTCAGAGAACAAGCAAGAAAACGCAGAAGAAGCTAAAGAAATCATTCTTCAAGCTCCAATTACGGAAGAACAGATTCGTTCTTTAAAAGTTGGTGACGTTGTTAAAATTAACGGCATGATCTATACAGGTCGTGACGCTATTCATAAATACTTATCAGATAATGATGCGCCAATCGACCTAAACGGACAAGTTATTTACCACTGCGGTCCGGTAATGCTCAAGGATGAAGAAGGTAAATGGCATGTTAAAGCGGCTGGTCCGACTACAAGTATTCGTGAGGAGCCATATCAAGGCGACATCATGAAACGTTTCGGTATCCGTGCTGTAATCGGTAAAGGCGGCATGGGTGCAAAAACGCTTGCTGCTTTAGAAGAGCATGGCGGTGTATACTTGAATGCTATTGGTGGTGCAGCTCAGTATTATGCAGACTGCATTAAATCAGTAGAAGGCGTTGACCTGATGCAATTTGGTATTCCAGAAGCAATGTGGCATTTGAAGGTAGAAGGCTTCAAGGCAGTTGTAACAATGGATTCTCATGGCAACAGTCTTCATAGAGATATCGATGAATCTTCATTAGAGAAATTGTCTAAATTTGCAGCAAAAGTATTCTAATAAAATAAAGCGTAACTCTTTTGGGTTGCGCTTTTTTGTGTTCTTTCCACGTTGTGTATAAGTTTGAATGGGTGAAATTGCGTTAACTCCAAGCACCTAAGAACTTCGGCAACCTGAAACGGTTTTCCTAAGCAAATTCATTATAATCTATCGGAATATATGGTTATAATGGATAAGGAGAATGATTAAGGAGGCATTATAAATGAAACAAATCACATCTGAGCAGGAATATAAAGAGCAAATTTCCAAAGATGAGCTGACAGTAGGGATTTTTACAACTACTTGGTGTCCGGACTGTAAACGTCTTGACATGTTTATAGATGAGGTGGTAGCGTCACACCCGAACAAACAATGGTTCAAGATTGATCGTGACGAGTTTCCAGAAATCTCTGATGAACAAAACGTTATGGGAATCCCTTCATTATTAGTATTTAAGAACGGTGAAAAAATTGCCCATTTACATAGTGCTAATGCCAAAACACCTGAAGCTGTTACGGAGTTTTTAGATAGCTTGTAATAATATTTTAAGAATAAGCTCTGTTATCATTTGTTTGGTGATTGGAACGGAAAGCGTCCGACTGCAGTGGAAATCAACCGTTTAACATAGCCTAAGAATAAGGTAAAAGACGTTTCAGAAGGTATGCATAAATAAAAACAGAGCACAAACCTTTAGTGATAGCACGACTTGTCCTTTGTTACGTATGAGCAGGAAGGGGCATCTTAAAAGTTGACTTTTAAGATGCCCCTTTTTAATGCAATCTGCCATTATTTACTCTCATGCTTTTTATGATTAAACAAATAATAATCATATGAATGCAAAAGAGAGGATAATGGGATATGAAAAAACTTTGGTTGCTCATTTGTATTTGCCTATTAAGTATTTCATTTAGTGGCATAGCACATGCACAATTATCAAACAAATCACATGGCTGGGGCTTTGTGAAAAGTAAGAACGGTGTTCCAGCGGATGCCGGGGCGGAGCTCAATGAACTAATTAAGCTTCATGGTGCCTATTATAAAAGGGATGGTAAAGAAAAGTATCTATATTTAACGTTTGATAATGGCTATGAAAATGGATATACAGAACAGGTTCTAGATGTTTTAAAGAAGCATGAAGTACCGGCTATTTTCTTCGTTACTGGTCATTATTTGAATACAGCTCCTGATTTGGCTAAGAGAATGGTCAAGGATGGACATTTAATCGGTAACCACTCCTGGAGTCATCCGGATTTAACTACGAAATCAGAAGAAGTAATAGTAAAGGAATTGAATAAGGTGCGCGATCGGACAAAGGAATTGACTGGACAAAAGGTCATGCAATATTTACGTCCGCCGCGCGGTATTTTCAGCGCAAGGACGATGGACATTGCTAAAAAAGCCGGCTATACACATATCTTTTGGTCATTAGCCTATAAAGATTGGGAAGTGGATAAGCAAAAAGGGGCAGATTATGCGTATGATCAAGTGATGAAGCAGATGCATCCTGGAGCCATTATGCTGATTCATAGCGTCTCTAAGGATAATGCCGATGCACTGGAACGAATTATCGTCGATGCGAAGAAGCAAGGATATACTTTCAAAAGCATTGATGATTTAATGGTGGAACAGGAATTGCCAGATGGCTTCCGATAATAAAGCAGAACTTGAACTCTCTCTTAGCGAGGGAGTTTTTTTTCTTTGGACTGGCAAAGTTGGCTCGAAAAAATTGAAAATGGACTGATTCTGCAGTAGGGATGCCAATTTTGAGTATAGCAAGTTATATTTCATTAAATAAAAGTGCTATAATACATAAGACATTAAGATAATCATTTGAAATAAAAGCTAATAGGGTTTTATCCCCCTTACTATAACGGAGTGAAGAAATATGAAAAAACAACAAGGAATGACGCTGCAAGTCGGACAGACGTTTCCATTAACAATAAAGCGATTGGGCATAAACGGGGAAGGTGTAGGCTACTTCAAACGCGGAGTTGTTTTTGTTCCTGGAGCATTGCCAGGTGAGGAGATTGTTGCAGAAGCAACTAAGGTACATCCAAAGTTTGCAGAAGCAAAGGTAAAAAGAATACGTAAAGCTTCTGAGCATCGAGTTACTCCGCAATGTCCTGTTTACGATCAATGCGGCGGTTGTCAAATACAGCATCTTGATTATGCGCAACAGCTTAAGGAAAAGAGGGATATCGTTAAGCAGGCTTTTGAAAAATATATGAAAAATGAAGTTGAGCGATTAAATATAAAAGAAACAATCGGCATGGACAATCCGTGGAATTACCGTAATAAAAGCCAATTCCAATTAGGCACAAAGGACGGGCAAATTATTGCTGGTCTTTACGGATTGAACTCACATAACCTGATTGATATTCCGAGCTGTATCGTTCAGCATCCTTTCAGCAATGAAATTACAGTAACTGTGAAGGAAGCAATGCAGCAGCTTGGCATACCTGCTTATGATGAAAAGAAAAAATCAGGTATCGTTCGAACTGTTATTGTACGAACAGGGTTTGCAACTGGGGAAGTTCAGGTTGTGCTTGTAACAATATCTGAGAAGCTTCCGAAGAAAAATCAATTGATCCCGATGATAATGGAAAAACATCCGGAAGTAAAATCCATTGTTCAGAACGTCAATAATAAAGATACTTCCTTAATTTTTGGTGAAAAAACAATTCACCTTGCCGGCGAGGAAGTAATCAACGAATCTTTAGGTGAGCTATCCTATGAGCTATCTGCAAGAACGTTTTTCCAATTGAATCCTACGCAAACAGTAAAGCTTTATAATGAAGCGAAAAAAGCAGCGGCTCTAACAGGAAATGAAAATGTTGTCGATGCATATTGCGGTGTTGGTACGATTGGCTTATGGCTGAGCGACGATGCGAAGGAAGTTCGTGGAATGGATATTATTCCTGAATCAATAGAAGATGCGAAGAAAAATGCAAAGCGCCACGGCAAAACGAATGTAAAATACGAGGTAGGAAAAGCAGAAGACATCATGCCAAAGTGGGTAGGATTCGAAGGCTGGCGACCAGATGTACTAGTAGTTGATCCGCCAAGAACAGGCTGCGATCAAAAACTGATTAATACGATATTAAATTCTATGCCAAAAAGAATTGTCTATGTATCATGCAATCCGTCTACTTTGGCAAAAGACATACAGCAGTTAAGTAAGTTATATCGAGTGAATTATATTCAACCAGTTGATATGTTCCCACATACTGCACATGTGGAGTGCGTAGCACAACTTATTTTAAAATAAGGCAGTCAGCCCTTTTGGGGGCGCTGCCTTTTTATGTTTCCTAATGGAATTATAAAGAAGTCTTGTCCAGATATGTCCCTCGGATGTGGAGAGGGATTTTCTAATTGGTGAAGCGGTTGCCTGGTAAACGTCTAAATATCAGACGCTCAGTTTGCCGTTTAACATGATAGGTAAGCAGTGGGACATAAAGATATTTTTTTAGCTAATTATTTATAATTATTACTATATTAAGAATATAAATATATCTATTGACTGATTTAATCAACAGTGATAGCATGACTTTGTAAAAATTAAAATATTATTCTCGTATAATATTGGGGATATGGCCCGAAAGTTTCTACCAAGCTACCATAAATAGCTTGACTACGAGGTTGTGTATATAAACG
>JAEIGA010007801.1_pt1 | contig 16238 bp, 15 predicted proteins | sample 9270691 | NCBI WGS metagenome assembly JAEIGA01 (sample SAMN17057246, study PRJNA624740) | gut metagenome | biome: biome; isolation source: fecal sample | host: Bos grunniens | place: China: Xizang | collected 2019
CACTACAAAATTAAAAAGAATTTCCGAAACGAACAACACTCTATGGGACATTGTTCTAAGATAATACAAAAAACGCCTCCCACAAGAATGCGAAAGGCGAATTATTTGAAGTGGTATATCAACTCGTTATGCCTGCAACCACTTGTGCTTTGCTACGCTGTAGATAGGTACAAATGGAAGGATTAGCGGAGTCTTCTTAATATACTTCTGGAACTCTGGATCGTTGCCGTAGGTCTCGGTCTGGCGAAGCTCCAAGCGACGAGCACCGCTAAACATAACATATACGATGCCGATATAGCCAATAATAGCGATAACCCACTGCCATACTGTGCAGCAAGCACCGAAGCAGATAAGGAAGCTACCTGTCCACATCAACACCTCGCCGAAGTAGTTTGGGCAACGCACAATGCGATAGAGACCAGTGTCGACATAGCGACGAGCGTTAATCTTCTTAGCTGCGCTCTTCTGAGCGTCGGCAACCATCTCGATAATAACACCAATAGTAGCAACAATAGCTCCTACCCAAGCCCATACCTCGTTGACTGGTGCGCCATTAGCAAGGTTGTATAGGTAGAATGTTGCAGGGCTCATCTGACCAACATACAACAATGCACACATAATCCAGATTGCAAACATCACGAACAAAGGCTTCTTGGTAGTATTCTCAGGCTGATACAAAATCTGCTTATAGGTAGCCGACTTGCGCTCACGGTGAAGCAGATATAGTGCCAATCGTAGACCATAAACAAAGAGTACTACACAAAGGATTGCTGTTGGGAGTGTTAGCTCGTTGTGGAAAATAATGGCTGTAGCAGCTGCAAGGGCTGTGATAGTCAAGCCGTAACCAATGCTAAAGAAGTAAATAAAGTAGAGCCAACCCACTGCCGACACAGCAAATGAGATACCCAATAGGATAAGTAAATAGGTCATAATATTTAATGTTAAAGATGTATATTGTAACAAAGTTATGAAATAATTTGTTTTACACAACCATAAATTTGCATAATTGGCTGTATATAGATACTTTTGTAGAAAAATAGAACTATGGCTAAGAGTAGAATAGATAGAGAGAAAGAGGTTGTAGGTCGAATGATTGAGCTATACTGTAAAAAGAGGCTTGGTATGGCGGAGGTATCTGAGGAGTATAAAGAACTTCAAATGTATGCGTATAAAAGGCTGGATATGTGCAAATTCGGCAACGACAAACCTGCGTGTAAGCGATGTCCGATACACTGCTATAAGCCTGAAATGAGAGAGAAGATACGCACTATAATGCGCTGGGCAGGACCACGAATGTTGATATACGATCCAATTGCCGCGATACGCCATTTGTTTAATAAGTAATATTGTGTGAAAGATGAGAGAGGTAGATCCTAAGACAACAAATCGAGCTAAGGCTTTTGAACTGTGGATGAATGCCACAATGCCAATGGTGACTATGACAAAGACCTATGATATAACACATCTACATCGTATTGCCAAGCGTAAAGGTATAAAACTCAATATGTTGATGTGTTATGCTGTGGTTAAGGCAGCATCATCGTTTAAGGAGTTCTATATGTTGCCTGTTAAGGATAAGTTGATGGCGTTCGACAATATTGCAATTAATACTATTGTAATGACTAAGGATGGGGGAATAAACACCTGTGATATTCCATTTTCGGATGATGTACGCCAATTCGAGGCAGACTATTTGCGTATTACGCAGTTAGCACAGACGAGCCCAGAGGATATTACGTTAGGTGATGACTATATGGTGATTGGCAGCTCAGCGCTTACAAAATGTGAACTCGATTCGGTGGTGAATGTCTATGCTGGATTTTGGAATAATCCATTTATTGTGTGGAGTAAGTACCGAAAGGGCTTGTTTAAAACTACCCTTTCGCTGTCGTTCCAATTCCATCATACCCAGATGGATGGTCCTATATCAACAGGTTTCCTAAATAGGTTGCAGGAGGTTATGAATACGATAAAGTATTAGTATGAAAGAGATATATTTTGCAGGTGGATGTTTTTGGGGTACTGAACACTATTTCAAACAGATAAATGGTGTTATCTCAACTGAAGTTGGATATGCTAATGGTACAACTACAGACCCTACATACGAGGAGGTCTATACCGATACAACTGGCTACGCAGAGTGTGTCAAGGTTGTCTACAACCCAGCAACCATAACACTTGAATTTCTGGTAGAGTTATTCTTTCGCTCGATTGACCCTCTATCGCTAAATCGCCAAGGCAATGATTGTGGCACGCGATATCGCACTGGCATCTATTATACATACAACGAGGATATTGCAAAGATTAAATCAATCTTTGATAGAGTAGAAAAGTCTGTTGGTGAACCATTAGCTGTAGAGCTTAAACCCTTAAAGAACTTCTACACAGCCGAGGAGTATCATCAGGACTACTTGGATAAGAATCCAAATGGCTATTGCCATATCCCCGCCTCGCTGATGATGATGGCGCGATTGGCTAATAAAAAGTTATAATATAGGATAGATTGTAGGCGGCTGGATAGAGACCCATTCGGCACCATTACCCTGAGATGTGCAGATTATACGCACCGCCTTGATAGGTCGCTCTGGGTACTCTATTGTAAACATACCACACTCTAAATCACCGATATAGGCAAAGTTATATCCATCAAAACTCACCTCCACATATCCATTCTCGAATATATATCGTGGTAGCTGGAAGTTTCCAGTTGCAACCTTCATTCGTCGACACTTAACCGCGGTGTCGAACGTAAACATTACCCAGTCACCAACATCAGCGGCGCGTGTGGTGCGAGCCAAACGACCATAGTTCTCCGCCTTGTCGAACGAGAACTTCTCGCTCTCGGGCATAGAGGATGTGATGTTAAACTTTGGTGTTATAACCTTGAAGTGTGCATCAACGCCAGCTTCGGTGGATTTCGCCTTGCCACGTCGCGCTACAAAGGAGTATTCTGCAGGCTTCTGAGTGGCAATAGGCTTTGTGTATAGCATCTCAGTAGTCATAGGCTCACGGCGGTAGTATATCTCACTACCGTCATCTACGGATGCTATTAGCTCTCCATTAACATACTTAACCACAGGAATATTAAGGCGATAGGCCACACCCATAGCATCCAATCGATCGTAATGCTCGATAAGCCTTGCATTAAATACACTCTCGTCTCGCTCGTCGCTTGCCACCCATGATATCTCGGCAAGGGCAACAATACGAGGAAAGGTCATATAGTGTAGGTACGTTGGCTCCTCTGGGGTGTGCGAGGCGTATAGCTCGCTAAAGAAGGAGCCCTCAAAGCCAGCGATATTTACACTTTCCTCCTCTGTGAAGCCTACAGATGAAGTTGTGAAGTTATATAGCTTGGTCCAGTCAAATATCGCTGCCCAGTCGTGACCAGCCTCGCGTGGCGACTGCTTCATATCGAAGTAGAAGTATTGACCTGGCATAACAACGGTTTTGTAACCCTTAGCGGCCGAATTACGACACTCTTTGACACTCTCCCAGCCATAGACAAGGGTTTCGTCGCTTAGCTTACCACCATTGATAGACTCGTTCCAGACAGCTGGTAGTTTATTGTATTGGACTAAGATATCTGTTAGGCGAGACATAAAGTGTCGCTGCAGTTCAGATGTGGTAGCCATCTTATTATTAGCCATTAACACTCTGCAGTCTGGACAACGTTGCCACTGCGACATATCTACCTCATCACCACCTATATGAATATATTTTGAAGGGAATAGTCCACACACTTCGCGGAGAATATCATTCAACAGAGTATAGTTTTCCTCGCGTGAGGCACAAAATACCGAGCGGGTATCGTAACCAAAGGATGCTCTTTTGGTGGTCGTATAGTTGCATAGTATCTCAGGGTGGAGCGTAGCGATACAAAGACTGTGACCAGGGAGGTCAATCTCGGGTACGACCTCGATATTTCTCACGCGCGCATACTCTATTATCTCGCGCATATCCTCCTGGGTATAGTAACCACCCCAACGTTCGTTCCACTTGCCATAGCGAGGCCAGATTGGACTATCTCCACCACGAAAGCCCCCGATTTCAGCTAATTCAGGGTGTGACTTAATCTCTATGCGCCACGCCTCGTCGTCGGTGAGGTGTAAGCGTAGGGAGTTTATCTTGTGGTATGCCAAAAGGTCGATATACATCATCACCGCCTCCTTATCCATCCACGTGCGACACACATCAAGCATAAAGCCTCGGTGACTATATCGTGGACTATCCTTTATGGTGCAATATGGGAGCTCGGCGGTAGTGACACCCTGCTTCGAGTAGACCTCTGCGGGTAGGAGCTGTAGTAATGTAGTGATGCCATTGAATACTCCACCATAGTCGCCTCCAGTGATAGATATTCCCGTTGAGTCTACTATAATTTGGTACTCTTCAGCGTTTAATGCAACATCTATATTTAACTTAAGATTACTACTACTATCATTCTTGTTTACTGAAATATACGATGATATATAATCTACTATTGGCAAGAGAGAATCATCGTTAACACTAACCTTTACTGGAGTGGTTAAAACGTAGCTCGTCTCCTCGAAAACAGCTGACTTAGGTGTAGGGATAATCGACACCTCTCTTGCCCTCACGGTCATGTGGAAGAAGAGAACTATGATAAATATCGCAAACCTAAGTATAATCTTCATAGACTACCTTACTCGCAATTTCTTGCCGAGACTAAGTATTGTTGTCGACTTGATATTATTAAGCTGGCAAATCTTATTCACCGTAGTACCATACTTACGGGCAATAGCACTAAGCGTATCACCAGAGCGCACAGTATGATACTGAATAGCCTCTGCAGCTTTACGCTCAGCCTCCTCCTGCTTCTCTGCCTCGATCTCATCCTCGAAGTCCTGCTCATACTTGGCATAGATACTGAAATGACGGCGCTTTAAAAGCAACTCCTCGCGTCGTAGCTCGCCAGTCTTGAAGTCAATGATACGCTCAGGATCAAATGATTGTCCACGGTATCTCACCTCAAAGTGGAGGTGAGGACCAGTGCTTCGACCTGTGCTACCACCAAGACCAATCTGCTGACCAGCAACAACCCAGTCGCCCGCCTCTACACTACACTCAGAGAGATGTGCATGCCAAGTCTCAAGGCCATTGCAGTGGCGAATGATAACCAAGTTACCATAGTGACCTGACGACTTTGAAAAGCGCACCTTGCCATCAAAGGTAGCATAAATAGGAGTACCTGTCTTGAGCGCGATATCTAAACCCTGATGCTGACGACCTTTACGTGGACCATAACGTGAGGTAATAACACCTAAGTGTGGATAGTGATAGCTCTTAAGCGAGTCCACAAGGCGTATAGGCGTTGCCTCTGGGAGCGAGTTCTGATCTACATCGCCAAATACGTATGGTGTAGAGGTATCCCAATGGTCATTGAATACGGTTGTATCGTTTCTAAAATCCTCGGCAAGAAGGTAACGCCAAGTATTGTCGTTGAAAAGCAAGACACTGATTGCACTATTGGGTGTTGATAGCGTGTCGATTACTGCCACCTGACCCAATGTACGGATCGGTGCTACGCGCTCACCCTTGCAACCATCGACCTTTGTCTCGCTTTGCAAAGTATCGATACGCTCTATTGCAAGGGAATCGACCTCTTGTGCAAATGCAATGGTCGCAACAAACACAAAAATGGTTGATATAATATATTTTAACATCGTAGTAACTAAATTATTATTGCGCATCTTTAAGCATATCTTCAGCAAGTTCTAACTGGTGGTAGAACTCTTCGCCGAATGCGCGAATGATAGGTTCTTTAAGACCCTTGTATACTGGCATTCCCATCTTCTTTCCACACTCGCGTGCAGAGCTACACACAGCCCAACGATGATAGTTAAGACCCACCGAGCCATTGCGGAAATGGCTTACGCGTATTGGGTATAGGTGACATGATACAGGCTTGATAAATGAACACTTACCCTCACGGTAGGCACGCTCGATAGCACAGAAGGTAACACCATTTTCCTCGAAGGCATAGGCACACGCAGCATTATCGACCAAAGGTGTGGTGTAGTCGCCATCAGCATCTACAACCATAAAACCTTGCTCCTCGACAGCATCCCTACCCTCCTGAGTCATATATGGACTGTAGTTCTCCCACTCCTCTTCAAGAATATCGACCTCATCGATATCAAGTGGCGCTCCAGAATCTCCCTCGACACAGCAGATACCCTTACATAGAGCTAAGTCACAACTAAAGCACTCCCTTAGAAGGTCGAGACTAACTATTTTATTATCAATTTCTATCATCTTACTATGGGTTATATATATCCTTGTAACGGAATGACAAAATCTCGTAGACCATATCGTGCAACTGCTTTGCCTCCTGATTTTCTGGCTCGAGCTTTAGGGCGTGGTTGAAGTCGTTAATGGCCTTACCCCACTCGTTGTACTGGAAATAACATTTACCTCGCTCAATATAGATTGCAGCACGCTCGTTGCCAGCCTCAATCATCGAGGTTAGGCGTACGATACGACCCGCTGGAGTCCAGAGTTGATTCTTGGTAATATATTCGGCAACAGACTTGCATACCATACCTGAAATATCACCACCACGGCCACTTGTATCGCGAATCTCTGTCGATGAATACTCTACGAATGGCGCATCCTCGAGAAGAGTTACTCTGTCTGTAAACTTCTCTACTGCATAGCCCTTACGCGGGTAGACATATATCTTATACTCTGCCAAGATACGCTCGTAATCCTTCCACTCGTCAAAGCGCGCCCAAATATCGCTACCAGTAATGATTGCAAACTCCATTGAATCACCGCAATTCTCCTTTAGGTAGTCAAGAGTATTAATTGTGTATGAAGGCTTTTCAAGCACAAACTCTATAACCGAAGGCTTAATCTGCTCAGGATACTTTGACTCCTTACACGCCATCTCGGTCATCTCGTAGCGGGTATACTCTGGAGTCTGTAAAAGGTCTGCCTTAAAGGGATTTTGGGGAGAAATGATTAGCGCCACCTCGTCAGCAAGGTTGTGCTCGATAGCGTACTCAGCAAGTGCAATATGACCGTTGTGCACTGGGTCAAATGAGCCGAAATATAGCAACATACGTTTCTTCATATCGACCTCTACTTTAGAAAGTTTGTAATGATATTGGTAACCTCCGCAACAGCATCCTCCAACTTATCGTTAACTACGACATGGTCGAACTCTGGAGCCTTTGATATCTCGAACTCTGCCTTGGCTATACGCTTAAGGATAACCTCCTCGCTATCGGTACCACGACCACGAAGTCTGCGCTCAAGCTCCTTGATAGATGGTGGCATAATAAATACTGAGCAGGCATCATCACCAAAGAGGCGCTTAAGGGAGATACCGCCCATAACATCTACATCAAAGAGAATGGTATGACCCTTAGCCCAGATGCGCTCCATCTCGCGCTTGAGTGTGCCGTAACAAGTGCCTTGGTAGACCTCTTCCCACTCTACGAACTCACCGCGCTCAACACAAGCCTTAAACTCCTCGTTCGAGAGAAAGTAATAATCTTTGCCATCCTGCTCCTGACCGCGAGGCTGGCGCGATGTAGCTGAAATTGAGAACTCGAAGCAGTCGAAATGCTTGAGTAGCTCGTGTACTATAGTGGTCTTACCCGAACCACTTGGCGCTGAAAATATTACCAACTTACCCATAACTATAATATATTGAGCACCTGCTCCTTAATCTTCTCTAACTCATCTTTCATCTTAACTACAAGGCGTTGCATATTTGCCTCGTTGGACTTCGAGCCCATGGTGTTAATCTCGCGACCAAGCTCCTGAGCAATAAAGCCGAGTTTGCGACCAGGTGCCTCCTCCTTAGCAACCTCGCGGAAGTATGCACAATGATTGTCGAGGCGCACCTTCTCCTCCGTAATGTCAAGTTTCTCGATATAAAAGATCATCTCCTGCTCGAGACGGTTGTTGTCCACCTCCACAGTGTGCTTCTCAAGATTCTCGCGAATACGATTCTTGATAACCTCCACGCGGGCACTCTCGAAAGGTTCCACCTCGTGACGGTACTGCTCAATAAGGTCAATGCGCTTGAAGAGGTCCGCAATAAGGATTGCACCCTCCTGCACGCGGAAGGCGTTAAGCTGCTCTACTGCCTGCATTGTAGCATCTACAATTGCCTTTAGCTCGTCGTTGTTAACATCTTGCTCCTCAGATGTGATAACGTCTGGCATACGCATAATAGTCTGAAGGAAGGCATCACCATTGGTAGCAATACCATTCTCACCACACACCTTACGTAGCTCCTCAGCGTAGGCTTTGAATGCACCGCTATTGATATGTGCGGTGGTCTCAGCAACAGAGTTCTCGAACGAGACGAAGCAATCCACCTTACCACGCTGTAGCTCACGAGTAATTATTGCGCGCACATCTGCCTCAATAGTGCGATATCTGCTTGGAATCTTGATGCTTAGGTCCAGCTGCTTTGAGTTTAGTGACCTAAGTTCTACCCTAAATTTCTTATCACCATATACGGCTTCTCCCTTACCGAAGCCAGTCATTGACTTTATCATACGAGTTGAGATATATTTATATCTCACAAAGGTATAAAAAAATGGGCGGTCACACAAATTTTTACACAAAAAAGAGGATAAAAAAAGAGTGAGACAACCAGTTGGCATAGTACCAATCAGGTAATCTCACTCTATGAGTCGTGCGATAGCTCTCGCTACACCCAATCTATTTACTCGGTGCAACGGTCACATTTCGCAGCGAGCATAGCATCTGCCAACTGCTCCAATGCCGGGATATCACTTGGCTTAAGACGTGACATAATCGTTACAATATCCTCTACTACAGAAACATCCTTGAATCTATCGATAATATTTCGCATTGCGCGACCTGCAGATGGTGCCCACGAGCCATTCTCGATAATACCGATACGGCGCTTGCAGAAGCCCTTGATAGCAAGATGGTGTAGGAAGTCGTGCATAGGTGGGAATACATCTGAGTCGTATGATGCAGCAGCTACAACCAAGTGACTATATCGGAAGGCATCCTCCACAGCTTCAGCCATATCTACACGAGCGAGGTCGGATACAACAACCTTCTTAGCACCCTTAGCGCGGAGGATATCGGCGAACTTCTTTGCAACCTCAGCAGTATTGCCGTGGATAGAGGCGAAGGCTACAAATACACCCTCCTCCTCTGGTTCATACTTACTCCAAGTATCGTACAGACCGATATAGTAACCCAAGTTATCGGTAAGCACTGGACCATGAAGTGGACAGATAATGGCGATATCGAGCGCGCTTGCTTTCTTAAGCAGCGCCTGTACTGGTGCGCCATACTTACCACATATATTAATATAGTAGCGGCGAGCCTCGTCAGCCCACTCCTCCTCGTGCGCCAAAGCTCCAAATTTGCCGAAGCCGTCAGCCGAGAAGAGAACCTTATCGGCGCTATCATAGGTCACCATAACCTCTGGCCAGTGCACCATAGGTGCCATTGCGAAGTGGAGCGTGCGACCACCGAGCGAGAGTGTACCACCCTCCTTAACGCCAATTACACGACCCTCCAAATTTGAGTCGAAGTAGAACTGAGGCAACATCTTAACAGCCTTCTCCGAAGCCACAAGCTGCATAGTTGGATAGCGATCCATAACCTGAGCGATAGAGCCAGCGTGGTCAGGCTCAAGATGCTGAACGACAAGATAATCTGGTGTACGACCCTCCAATGCAGTGTCGAGATTACTAAGCCACTCGTCACACTTGCGGCGGTCAACGGTATCCATCACAACAACCTTCTCATCGAGAATAAGGTATGAGTTATACGACACGCCATTAGGTACGATATACTGGCTCTCGAAGAGGTCGATATCGGTATCATCTACTCCGATATACTTGATTTTTTCGGTTATATTCTTAATCATTTTGCACATGTTTTAGGTTTTCAGCGGCAAATATCTAAAATTATACAAACAAAACCAAAACTTTTAGCCACTTTTTTATATCTTTGCCCAATAATTGTGCAGTATAAATATATATGTTTAAGAAATTAGCAACATTCATAATATTTACCACTATACTATGCGGCTGCAATAGCTCTCCAGATGGTAAAAGCAAAAAGACGATATATGTAACTATTACCCCTCTGCGCGCTATCGTAGAAGAAATTACGGGTGGTGACTACAATGTGGAGGTGCTTGTACCTAAAGGCGCAAGTCCTGAGAGTTTTGAGCCTACAGCGAAGAATCTTATGGCCTTGAACGATGCCGAGCAGATCTTCTCCATCGGTCTTATTAACTTCGAGCAGTCGCTTACAAGCTCGCTTAAGGATGACTCACGCTTGGTAAATCTCTCTGAGGGTATTGAGCTATTGGCTGGTAGTTGTTCGCACTGCAACCACGCTCACGCTCACGGCATCGACCCACATATCTGGACCTCGCCACGAGCACTTAAGCGTATGGTTGAAAACATTGGCTTAGCAATGCATAGATTGGCTCCCGACTCAGTGAAATATCGCGATAATGCAGATCAACTCATACTTAAGTTAAATAGATTAGACTCTTTGTGCAGTAGTCGTATATCAGATAATAATATTGGTGCTATAATGATATATCACCCAGCCTTTACCTATTATGCCAACGACTACTCTATCGAGCAGATATCGGTGGAGCAGGATGGCAAGGAGCCGTCGCCACGACAGCTCACCTCCCTTGTGGAGAAAGCGCGCCAATACAACATTTCAAAGATGCTTATACAGCCACAATACAGTAAGGATAAGCTTCGTGCTTTGGCTACGGAGTGTAGTGCAGAGATTGTGGAGGTAGACCCTCTAAGCGAGGATATTATCACAGAGATTGAGCGTGTAACCAACATAATATGCGGTGGCAATGAGTAGTAGAAAGCCTATAGTAGAGATAAAAAATCTCGGTGTGCGCTACGACGATGTGGTTGCCTTGGAGCATGTAAACCTCACTATTTACGACGACGATTTTATAGGAGTTATAGGTCCTAATGGTGGTGGTAAGAGTACGCTTGTAAAGGCGATAATGGGCATCGTGTCGCATAGTGGAGAGGTAGTGTATAGTGATAGTCTTGTACGCCACAAAAAGCCACATATCGGTTACCTACCACAGATTTCATCGTTCGACAAGGCATTCCCCATCTCCGTATCAGAGGTTGTGATGTCGGGTTTACAGGCGGAACGCGGATTATTCAGAAGCTTTGGTCGTAGCGAGCGCAAGCGCGTAGAGGAGGTGCTCGATAGAGCTCACCTTTTAGATCTGCGCAAGCGTGCTATAGGCGAGCTTTCAGGTGGTCAGCTCCAGCGAGTTATGCTCTGCAGAGCAATTATTTCTAACCCTAAATTATTGGTGCTTGACGAGCCTGCCAACTTCGTGGACAACCGCTTTGAGAATGAACTTTATTTACTTCTACGCGACCTAAACAAGGATATGGCAATCGTTATGGTCTCGCACGACTTGGGTACTATATCGAGTGTTGTGCGCAATATCGTCTGTGTTAACCGCCACGTGCACCGCCACGACTCTAACATAATCACTGAGGAGCAGCTTCGCAACTACGACTGTCCTATCCAGCTAATCTCGCACGGAGATATCCCACACACCATCTTAGGCGAACACCACCACTGTACTGAGTGCGAAGGAGATAGGGGCAATTAGCAATTAGTAATGGCGCAGTTTTCGGATTGCGCTATTTTGTTTGAGGAATGACACGACTTGCTCAGGTTCATTTTCATTTTCATTTTCCCAAAACATAGTTTTTTTTACAGCGAGATCTGAACACCTCCAGCCTATACCCAGGTCAGAGGTATAGTATAAACAAAAAGGACTACCCGATTGGGATAGTCCTTAATAGTCATCTACACTCAATTATCGACCTGACTCAGCAATCTTCTGCTTAATCAACTTATTAAGTTCGTCTGACTGAAGTAACTCTTCAAGTGTAAAGTGCATTCTATAGCGCCAGTAGTGACGTGAGTTTGCTGGCACATTGATACGCTCGTCATGTGGATTCTCGCGACGGAGCTCACCGCTCATAGCTATCCAATCCTGCCATGGCAACACAGTAAGCATCGCTGGTGACTTAAGGTGCATAGCAACAACCTGCTCGCAAATCCAAGGCTCGCAGAAGTATGGAGCCTCACCCCAGGCGCCAAGAACATGGTTGTAGAAGCGCTGTGTAACACCGCGATCCTCCTCCCACCAAGCACGCAATGGGTTCATATCGTGAGTACCTGTTGTGCAGATTGAGAGGTATGGGTAGTCGTATGTTGAACCAAACTCCACCTTAGGATCCTTAGGCATACGCTGAATCTCGAGCGATAGAATCTGCTCGCCACTCATAACAGAAGGTACGCAGTCTGGAATCATACCAAGATCCTCACCACACACAAGCATCTTTGTAGCCTCAGTAAGTGGTGGAAGCTTCTTCAACGCCTCCCACTTCCAGAACTCGTTATGACGACGATAGAAGAAGTCGTTATACAAGCGGTTGTATGCCTCCTTCTGATCATCAGACAACCAACGGTAGCAGTCGGTGTTGTATGCTGTGATACGAGGATGGAACTTACCCTTCTGAATCTTATCCTCTACAAACAATACGTTGTCTGTATCGGCAACATTACCCACGTGCCAACCCTCAAATCTGAAGCCATACGATGCAATCTCATCGTAAGAGTATGGTAATGCAGGATTGAAGTTTCCAAGCAAGGCGTTAACAGCATTTAGTGGAATCTCCCAAATACGGAAGAAACCCAAGATATGGTCGATACGGTATGCATCGAAGTACTCTGCCATCTTCACGAAGCGAGCCTTCCACCAAGCATAGCCATCCTCAGCCATCTTAGCCCAGTTATATGTAGGGAAGCCCCAGTTCTGACCCATTACAGAGAAGTCATCTGGTGGAGCACCCGCAGACGAATCCATATTGAATAGCTCAGGATATACCCACGCATCAACACTTGTGCGAGAGATGCCGATTGGAATATCACCCTTCAATACTACACCGTTAGCATGTGCATAGTCACGCACCTCACGCAACTGCTTAGCAAGATGGAACTGCACAAAGCAGTGGTATGCCACAGCCTCAGCATTCTCCTTTTCATATTTCGCAGCCTTAGCCTTAGTGTACTTCGACATTGATCCCCAGAGACTGAAATCAGGTGTACCCTTCTCGTCGCGCAAAGCACAGAAGATAGCGTATGGACGCAACCACTCCTCGTTAGCTGTCATAAACGCCTTGTACTCCTTCGAAGCCAAAGTCTTTTTGCCATCCTGAGCAAAGATAAGGTGAAGATACTCACTCTTAGCATTATTTACGCGCTCGTAGTCAACCTCCATCAAGCCGTTAAGCTCCTTACCCAACGCCTCGAAGCGCGCCATAGCCTCCTTATCCTTTAGCTCGCCCACTGCAGGCAAGTGCAAGAACTGAGGGTGAAGTGCAAATGTAGAGTTAGCATTGTATGGGTAAGAGTCCTGCCATGTACCAGTCATAGTGGTATCATTGATCGGCAAGATCTGGATAATAGACTGACCTGTCAACTTAGCCCAATCAACCATAAGACGGATATCATTGAACTCGCCAACACCAAAGCTCGACTTAGAGCGGAGTGAGAATACAGGAATCGCAACACCAGCACCACGCCATGGAGTCATCTGGAACTCTGGGTGCACCGGAGCTAATACCAAAGCCTCGTTCTCGCGAACAGCATCGCCAAAGTAGTAGTTATCGCCCGACTGCCAAGCCACTACATCGCCCGACTCAGTATCTACGATTACAAACTTATATGCAAAGGCGCTCTTTGGAGCCTTAATACGTGCGTTCCAAATAGGGAAACCAGCGTCGGTCATCACAATACCCTTTTTAACATCCCAGTTACCCAATGCCTTACCCTCGCCAACCAACACAACATGCTGCGATGAGCGTACAACAGCGATATCTGCATTTATAGATAGGTATCCCTCTGCAGCATCTTGCACCTTCTTAGGTTTCTCGCGATGGAAGACACCATCTGTAAACATTGACGAGTGGAACGAGCGGTCGTTAGGCATATCATACCAACGATCCAACACGCGCACATTAGTAGCCTTCTTGTCAACTTTTAGGTAGTGCTTATCACCCCACTCCTTGCGCACAACCTGTTCGCCGTAGCGCACCTCGTAGCGATAGACAACCTCGGCAACAACTGGAAGCTTAAGCTCAACGCTCCATACGCCCTCACTAACGTAGTGCATAGGGTAAGCCTTCTCCTTCTCAGCACCTACAACTACATACAAATCCTCACCGTATGCAGTCTGGTACTCCAATCTAAGGTTAAATATCATACTATTTTCTATTATAGGTTATAATTCTTTTAATAACATCTCTCTAAGTTCACGGCAGCTCGACTCTGGGTCACGAGCATTGAAGTGGTAGCCACAAATACCCTCGCTCATAGCCGCCTCAATATTACTCTTTCTGTCATCAATAAAGAGTGTCTCCTCAGGAATTAGGTCATATCTATCCACTAAGATTTTATAAATCTCAGCATCAGGCTTAACCACCTTTTCGTGACAAGAAATCACCTCGCCATCGAAATATTTATACACCTCCTTTGTTCGTAGGAACTCAATGAAATCCAGCGCCATATTCGATAGTACATAAAGCTTATATTGAGCATCCTTAAGATCTATAATAAGACTCTTTGTTGCAGGAATCTCCTCCTGTGTAACTATCGAGCGACGAAGGTTGTGCTCCGCCAACTCCTTATCACAATTATTATACTCCGCGAGGTCGTTAATCACCCTCTCATAATTCGATGCTCCTCTATCATACTCCTCCCAGAAATGTGGCATTTCAGGCAACATAATATAGGAGAAGAACTCAATGAACTCCCTCTCAAACTTTCTTGGGTCGCGCGCAAATACTACACCCCCAAGGTCGAAAACTATATTTTTAACACCTTCCATAATTGGACAAATGTAGTAATTTTTATCCAAAACTACAACATCATACCTCCTATTTGTTATATTTTATTACTGAATGGTAATATATGCAAGATGAATAAGATTCTATCAACGATAGCCATATTTAAGGATATATTTCAGATCACTCTAAGCTCATAAAATAATTAGCCAAACGCTTTGAATTTTGAGATATAATGCGTATCTTTGTGCGTTTTATATAGAATATATAAATATTACATAAAATATGAGTACCGAACAGGAAAAAGTGATGAAACACGAGGAGGAGTATTCGGCGTCGAATATCCAAGTCCTTGAGGGTTTGGAGGCAGTCCGCAAACGCCCCGCGATGTACATTGGCGACATTGGAGAGAAGGGTCTCCACCACCTTGTTTATGAGGTTGTGGACAATTCTATCGATGAAGCATTGGCAGGATATTGTACAGATATCTATGTTACCATTAACGAGGATAACTCTATATCTGTAAAGGATAATGGTCGTGGTATCCCAACCGATTGGCATGAGAAGGAGGGCAAGTCAGCCTTGGAGGTTGTACTTACAGTGCTCCACGCTGGTGGTAAGTTCGACAAGGGTAGCTACAAGGTATCTGGTGGTTTGCACGGTGTGGGTGTATCCTGCGTTAATGCGCTCTCTACACTCCTTATTGCAGAGATTCACCGTGGTGGCAAGATCTACAAGCAGACCTACTCTAAGGGTACACCAACCTCTCAGGTAGAGATTGTTGGCGACTGCGAGGATCGTGGTACAACCATCACCTTCAAGCCAGATGGCTCTATCTTTACACTCACAACCGAGTACAAGTACGAAATCTTGGCTAACCGTCTCCGCGAGTTGGCATTCCTTAACAAGGGCATTCACCTCACCCTTACCGATATGCGCGTTAAGGACGAGGAGGGCAACCCTCTCTCTAACCACTACTATTCAGAGCACGGTCTCTCGGAGTTCGTAGAGTATCTTGACGCGACACGTGGTCAGAAGATTATCGAGAACATCATCTATCTCGACACCGAGGAGAGTGGCGTACCAGTGGAGGTTGCTATGCAGTACAACGACTCATATTCAGAGAACGTACACTCCTATGTAAATAATATCAACACCATCGAGGGTGGTACCCACCTTACTGGTTTCCGCTCTGCCCTTACGCGCACACTTAAGAAGTATGCCGAGGATAGCGGTATGTTGGCAAAGTTGAAGTTTGATATCAGCGGTGATGACTTCCGCGAGGGTCTTACAGCGGTTGTATCGGTTAAGGTTGCAGAGCCTCAGTTCGAGGGTCAGACC
>JAEIGA010007802.1_pt1 | contig 16236 bp, 15 predicted proteins | sample 9270691 | NCBI WGS metagenome assembly JAEIGA01 (sample SAMN17057246, study PRJNA624740) | gut metagenome | biome: biome; isolation source: fecal sample | host: Bos grunniens | place: China: Xizang | collected 2019
AATCTGTCAAAATCTCTAATCCTTCCGTGTAATCCGTGTCCTCGTGTTGATAAAAAACAATCAACTCGATTAAACTGATTTAAACGGAATTTCCGTGTGTCCGATTAGATTCCAGCAACGTCTGTTGCAGAGACATCCGTCTCCAGTATGCTATTCTTAAGATAAAGATAAATTCATTTATATTTCTCTACAGAACAGCAGACCCAGAATCTAATCTATCCGTGTGAATCAGTGTCATCACGTTGATAAAACAAAATCAACAGACCTTAAACGAGAATTTAAACAGATTTTCCTATTAGAGATTTTAGGTGCTTCGCACCAGGACAACGTCCTTGATTGGTTCTATTTGTAAGAAAGCAAGCCCGTTTGTTTTATTGCAAAGATAACCAATCCCCAAATCTCTAATAATCTGTGCCCTCCGTGTGAATCAGTGTCATCACGTTGACAAAATTATATTAATCAGTGAAAAACTGTTATATCTGCGTCATCAGTGGTCCATTGCTGTTAAACTTTACTCGCCTACGCTCATCAAGCTAAAGCAGTCAACTTTCAACGTTTTTATTCACCTTTGGTTCATCAAGCTAAAGCAGTCGCAAGCTCATCAAGCTTCGCAAGTCAACGTTCTTCACTGGCTCATCAAGCTTCGCAAGTCATCTCTCATCGTTAAACGTTAAACATTCAACGTTTTTCTATCCGACTACATTTTTCAACGAAGTATTACTTCTCCCTTCATCGAAGTACTACTTCATGTGCCATCGAAGTACTACTTTTCAGGCCATTGAAGTATATGTTCGTTTTAAACATAGATAAACATGCAAAATCAATCAGCAAATAATAAAAGGATAGCCAAGAATACACTGCTATTATATATCCGTATGCTCTTTGGCATGTGTGTATCTCTTTACACTTCCAGAGTAATTTTGCAAGCATTAGGAATAGAAAATTACGGCATATATAATGTTGTTGGTGGTGTTGTTACCATGTTCACTTTTTTGAATGGAGCCATTGTTGCATCTACACAGCGTTTTCTAAGTTTTGAATTAGGACGTAGCAATAAAGTAAGATTATCACAAATTTTTAGCACCTCATTGCAAATTCATGTACTCCTTTCGTTATTGATTTTTATATTGGCAGAAACTATAGGTTTATGGTTCCTAAACGAAGAACTCGTAATACCAGAAGGACGTATGCATGCAGCCATGTGGGTATATCAAATCTCGGTAATATCATGTATAATTAGTATTATGTCTGTTCCTTATAATGCTGATATTATTGCGCATGAAAAAATGTCTGCTTTTGCATATATATCTATATTAGAATTAGTATTAAAGCTTATCGTTGCCTATCTATTGTATATATCACTATGGGATAAGTTAATAACATATGCTGTATTCTTATTACTAATTCAAGTTTTAATGAGATGTATTTATACAATCTATTGCAACAAACATTTCTCTGAAACTATTTATCATCATCAAATAAATAAAGAAATATTCAAGGAAATGTTTTCCTTTGCAGGATGGAGTTTTTCTGGGAGTTTGGCAGTTATGCTATATTCTCAAGGACTAAATATGCTATTAAACATATTCTTTGGACCAATAGTAAATGCAGCTAGAGGAATTGCGATTCAAGTTCAAGGTGCGGTACAAGGTTTTGTGGGAAATTTCCAAATGGCCCTAAATCCACAAATTACCAAAAATTATGCAATGGGAAATTTAGAACAAATGCATAGTCTAATCTATCGTAGTTCTAAGTTTTCTTTCTTTATCTTGTACTTGTTAACCTTACCAATATTATTGAAAACAGAATATATTTTATTATTATGGCTTAAAGAGATACCAGAAAACTCTGTTGTTTTTACACAATGGATGATTATAATATCCTTACTGAGTGCGATCGTTAATCCTTGTTCTGTAGCAAATCAGGCAACAGGAAGAGTGAAAACATATCAATTAATAGTCGGGGGGATACTTTTATTAATCATTCCTATTTCATATCTTGTTTTAATCAGTGGCTATCCTGCACATTATGTATTTATTGTACACTTTTGTTTAGAATGCATTGCACAAATTGCTCGAATTTTTCTGTTACGTAAGCAGATACACTTTCCCGTAATATCCTACATTCATAGAGTTGTTGTACCGATCCTTCTTGTAGTTGTAACCTCCATAATATTACCATTATATATTCAAAGTTTTTTAGATAATAATCTTCGCAATCTTATTGGAATCATAATAGTCTCAATATTTTCTGTTGGTATAGCAACATTATATTTGGGATTAACAAAGAATGAACGCAATTTTTTAATAGACAAATCATTTAATCTTCTCAAGAAAGGAATTCATGTTTTCAAGAATTAAGAACTTTATATTTCGTCGAAAAAATAAAGATACATTTACTAAGTTAAAGGAAGGTGGGATAGAAATAAATTTGCCAATAAATATTTCAGACAACAACAATTTGCATTGTACCCCGCCCGTATATGTCGGACCGGACGCTTGGTTAGAACTTAGAGGTTGTTTATATATAGATTCTGGAACAATAATTGGCCCAAGAATAAAGATACACACATCTAACCACAGATATGATGGAGATATGCTGCCGTATGATGACATATATTTGGTCCAAGATGTTTATATCGGTAAAAATGTGTGGATTGGATCAGATGTTACATTAATGCCTGGAGTACATATTGGAGAAGGAGCAGTAATCGCTGCATGTGCATGTGTAACAAAAGATGTTCCACCATTAGCTATTGTCGGAGGTTGCCCAGCAAAAGTAATAAAATATAGAGATAAAGAAAAATATGATGCTCTTAAATCGAAAGATCGAATCTATCTAAACCTTAAGCGAAAAGGCAATACAATTACTGATGAGAGCAAAAGAATTCAAAGAATATAATATTTTCAAATTAATGTTTCGTAAATTATTTTATAACTTCACTTTATTAAAGTGCCCCATATTAATAAATGCTTTCTTGGATTTCAACGATGCAGGAAATCTTCAAAATACAAATTGGGGGGATGATTTAAACTGGCATTTTGTGCGTGCGATATGCAAGAGGTCTGTTGCTATATACAACCGTATGTCGCTTGCATTCAGATTGAAGTTAAAGAATTACTTGATTATCGGTTCAACCATAGATATGTTGTGCAAAATAAACACAGTGGTTTGGGGGGCTGGTCTTATCTATGGAGATAGAAAACTAACGATTAAGCCCCAAAAGGTATATGCAGTACGAGGACCACTAACACGAGCAGCATTAATTGAGCAAGGTATTAATTGCCCTGAGGTTTATGGAGATCCTGCCCTACTTTTACCCCTATATTATAATGCTCCCAAGAAGAAAAAATACAAATTTGGATTCATTCCTCATGTGTCAAATTTAAAAAATATAAAAGATATAAAAATTGATAATACCAATATTTCAGAAAGAGAAGATATACTCTTAATAGATTTGTCTAATTATAAAAGATGGACAGATATAATTGACCAGATTAATAGTTGTGAGTATATCATCTCTAACTCCCTTCATGGTTTAATTGTATCAGAAGCATACAAAATCCCAAACATGTGGGTGGAGTTTGGGAATCCGCTTATTGGAGGTCATTTTAAATTTCATGACTTTTTCTTGTCAATTGGAGTTGATCGAGATAATCCTTTTTACATTAAGAATGATGTGTTTTCAGAGAAAGACATATTGGATATTATCGGCAAATGGAAACCTGGCCACATTGATTTAAAACCTCTAATATCATCTTGTCCTTTTAGTATATCATTAAGGCAATAAAACATGAAAAATACTATACGTCTAAACTACATTGATTGTCTTCGTGGAGCAGCAATGTTAATGGTTGTATATAGTCATGTCCTATCATTTATGATGGGCAGATTACAAACTTTATAGATAATTTAGGGGGGGGAAGACCTTGGTTATTAATATATTACTTATTTATGTATGTTTTTATAAACTTGAAACAAGGTTTACACAACCTAATAATATAGTGAGCAAAATTCTCAGAAAAATAGAAAAAAAACACTCTAGAAATATATTTGATACATTTCTTTTTATTATTCAACATCCCCTTCATGCCAGAATATTTATCTACATTGCAAAATGACACATGTTTTGGAAGCAATAGTTGTTCCAGTCTACCAGAATTTTTAATTGTAGGTTCTATCTCGCTATTGCTGTGCTATATATGTATAGCAATTAAGAAAGTTTTTAATATTTTTCCTTTAATCACAGAACTTTGCTTTGGTCCAAACAAATAAATCAAAAATGAGAAATCTAAGAATTGTTCATATAAATACAAGCGGTGTCGGAGGAGCTGCAATAGCTTGTCACAGATTGCATCATTTGATGAAAGATCATGGTGTACAATCAGATGTTATTCATCTCTACAATAATCATAAAGAAGAAAAAGGACTCCATTCAATTGGGTACAGTTTTGTAAGGAGAATCAGCAATCGCATAGTTTATTATCTGAATCAAAAAGACTTAACACCTGATGCATATGTATTCAGCGAGTTATCCCCCTTATCCTCAAATATTGCTAATCACCCATTAGTTTTACAAAGTGATGTAATTTATTTGCATTGGGTTCAAGGAGGCTTTTTTAGCAAATCTGATTTTGAGGATATTGCAAAACTAGGTAAACCCGTATTTTGTATTACTCACGATATGTGGTGGGTAACAGGAGGATGTCACCATACTTTTGAGTGTGAAAAGTACCAAAAAGGATGTTCTAATTGTGACAAACACATACACTTTAAGTCGTTAGCCAATAGGCAATATACATGGAAAAAGAATTTTTACAATAAATATCCTAATGTTCGTTTGATATCACCTTCAAACTGGTTAAAACATTGTGCAAAAAAATCAGGTGTGATTGAACCTAACAATTGTTATTCTATCCCCAATGTAGTACCGGATAAAATATTCAAAACTATTGACAAGTCACTGGCCAGGAAGATTTTGGGATTACCACAGAACAAAATTATTATCTCATTTGGCACAGCAGATAATAATAACAAAGTTAAGGGATTCACCTATTTAAAACAAGCTTTACAGAATATTCATAACGAGAAAATATTGTTATGTGTATATGGAAGTGACTATGATGAAAATTTGGTTCACGAACTACCATGTGATGTGCATTTCTTAGGTAGAATAAGTGATCCAAATCAGATTGCTGTAGCAAATGCAGCATCAGATTTGTTCATATCACCAAGTATTGCAGAAAGTTTCGGTTTAACACTGTTGGAAAATATAAAATGTGGAACACCAGTAATCAGCACCAACGCAACTGCAATAACAGAAATAGTTAAGGATGGGATAAATGGATACATCGTTGAACCTAAAAATAGCGAACAAATAAAGGATGCTATTTTATCTTTTATTGACAAGCCCTTAATAATTGACGGAGAGTTCGATGATGTTTTTACTGACGACAGTATTCTTGGTAAACATCTTCATTTAATACAACAGGTTCTTGAAGAGAAATAAAACGAACTCAGCATGAAAAACATTTTGTTTATATATGATGCACCGTTGCGTCCGGAAGCAGGAGGAACTGAAAGGGCAACAAAATTGGTGATGGACGAACTGTCAAACAGAGGTTACAACTGTAAGGGAATTCTACATTTTAATCAAGCAGAGCCAGAAAATCAATATTTAAATGGAGAGAAAATCTCATCTATATATGAATTCTTGAAACAAAATAAAATAGATATTGTTGTTAATCAAATTGCGTTCCATCCAAGGTTTTTAAATCAGTTTCTCAATTTAGGAGGTAAACGTTGGAAAGAGGAAGGAGGAAAAATCATCAGCTTCATGCATTTGGATCCAACTCCTGCTCCAAGAAAAAAAATATGTTCATATCTGACTGGATTAAAGAATAAAAACATTATAGGAATACTTAAAAGACTTATTTATATTTCTCTGTTACCTGTATATAATTACAATTCTTTAAAAAAATATCGCTATGGTCTGAAAGAAATATATGAAAAATCAGATCGATATATCCTAATGTCCAATTCATTTATTCCAATTTTCGCTAATCTGGCAAGATTGGATAATACTGAGAAAATCAGGATCATTCCTAATATGCTTACTTTTCCAAAAATAGCAAATGAAAGTATTCTGGAGCGAAAGGAAAAAATAGTATTGGTTGTGGCAAGATTAGATGACGAACAAAAGAACATTTCGTTTATTATAGATGCCTGGAGTAAGATAAAAGACCATAGAGGATACAAACTTCATATTGTTGGTGATGGAACTGACAGAGAAAAACTTCATCAAAAGGCGAAACTAACCAGTAATATCATATTTGAAGGTCAACAATCTCCACTCCAATGGTATGAAAGAGCCAAAATTTTCCTTATGGCATCTCCTCGTGAAGGGTGGGGACTTACTATAACAGAAAGTTTACAAAATGGAGTTGTACCAATTGTTTTAAATACATCTACAGTTTTCAATGATATTATACAACATAGAGAAAATGGATATCTCGCAAATAATAAAATTGATTATATCTTATATTTATCAGAATTATTAAATGATGACATAAAACTCCGCAATATAGGCTTAAATGGACTAAAATCTGCATATAGATATAGTAACAAAATTATTGGAGATAAGTGGGATAATTTACTAAACGATTTAAATTAATATTATGAAAGTAATATATATATTTTGGACAGAGAGACTTAACGAACAACGAGGAGGAGTACACAGAGTTATTTTACTACTACTGCAATATTTACCAGTAAGGGGCTTTGTGGTAAAATATTTGTATACATTAGATGACTATAATACATTCAAAATCTTCAATAACAATATTGAACTAGAAGAAGAAATTTGTATAGAAAAACTTAAGGAACATTTGATATCAAACAAATGTCAAATCATCTTGGGTCAAGATGGAGTATATTCTACAAAACTTACGAAAATAGTTAAGAATTTAAATATCCCTAACATAAAATTTATAAATGAATATCACAATTCTCTATATCTCATACCTCAAAAATTATCTAAAGATTACTTATATTATGAATTTTTGCTCACGAAGTCTTTAAAATATCGCTTAAGTTTATTGATAAAATTTATTTTATTTCCATTGTGGAAAATGTATGTTTGGAAGAGACTGGCAAAAGATTTATTATATAATTTTTTAAACTGCGATATAACACTATTATTGACCTCGAGAGAAGAACCTATAGTAAGAAGTATTATTGCACCTAGGCAAGATGTAAAGTGTATTGCTATACCGAATCCTCTTTCATGGGACAAGATTGAAAATCAAAGCATTTTAGAAGAAAAGAAAAATGAAGTCTTGGTCGTATCAAGAATATACAATCCAGAAAAGCGTATTGATTTAATATTAAAGATTTGGAAGGAATTACAAAAAAGAAATGTAATCAATGACTGGACTCTCCGTATTGTGGGTGATGGCATCCACAAAGACTTTCTGGTACAAATGGCTATTAAAATGAACCTTAAGAATGTAGTATGGGAAGGATGGAGTGATCCCAAACCTTTTTATAGAACAGCAAGCATTTTCATGATGACAAGTGCTTGTGAAGGATGGGGATTAACATTAACAGAAAGTATGCAAACTGGAGTTGTACCATTAGCTTTTGACACATACCCAGCATTAAAAGATATTATAACAGATGGGTATGACGGTTATGTTGTTAAACCAAACAACATAAAGAAATATGCAGACAAGATGCAGGCTTTAATCACTGACAAGCAATTAAGGGAAAATTTAGCAAAAAATGCATTAGTTAGTTGTCATAGGTTCTCTACAGAAAAAATAATGGATAAATGGGCAGAAATGCTGAATAATTGCTAACTACATTTTATAGATTTTATATGTATTCTTTCATCATTTGTGGAATATTCTTCCTACTTTATTCATACATAAGCTTCAAAAAAGATAAAATCATATTTCCCTCTATTATTTTCTCGGTAATGTGGGGAGCAAATTGCGTGTTTACTTTCCTTATTTTATCCGGAGCTTTTGAAAGACTATATCTAGAAGATTATTACCACTACGAATATGTAGATATATATATCATATATTTTACAATTGCCTCAATACTTGCATTTAGTCTAGCTCATAAACTTTCTGGAGATTGTAAAGTCAAGATCAGGTTTTCGGAAAAATTCCTTGAAAAGATATTAACCACATATAGCTGGATTATGTGGTTAAACTTCTTTGGTGGCCTATTGCGTATAGTCTTAATGGTGCAGCTTGTAGGTTTTGACAACATGATGGATTATCGCCTGGCCGCTAACTCGGTAATGATGTATGGTGGTAGTGGCTTTATTGGCATAGTCTTTAGGTTAACAGCATATGTCCAAATGTTTGCTAACTTCTATGTCGGATTAACAGGATTTCAAACAGGTTTCAGAAAATTGGAATTTAAATCAATTCTTAAAATATTCATCTTGTATGCACCTACCCAATTAGCCACTGGAGGACGACTTTTCATTTTATATTTTATTTTGTTTTATTTTGGTGCCTTTCTTTTAGGAAGAGGTTTATCATTTAAAAATACAAGTAAACCCCTCCTTTTAAAATCAGAAATACGTTCATTGCTTATCTCATTTATTGGCTTATTATCCCTGGTTTCAATAATAGCTTTGGCTAGATATGATGATGGTGTACAGAGTAAAGAATCTCCGTTTGCAAAATTTACCTACATAACAGAGGGAATGCTTGCTACTGAACATTGCATGAAATTTTACAACTATGATCAGTTTACTCCAGATTATGGTAAATATTTATTTACAGGAAAATCAACGCTAATGGCATCATATACGATAGAACTCCAAAAGACCCATATGAGTAGTATTGTTCATTGTGTAATGACACCTCTGTATTTAGGTTTTGGTTTTTATGGAAGCATACTTGTTTGGTTTATCATTGCATTTTTAGTAGAGTTTATATCAATTAAATGTTTAAACAAGTTTAATATAGTAAATTTCTTTATCTTCATTACTTTACTGAAAACATTCTATGAATCAATAATGTCTGTACCAATTAATAATTTACCTGTATTTCAGTTAATTGTACTTTTATACATTTTCTATAAACCAATATTTGGGCAATATTCACCCACAAAATAATTATAAATACATAGTTATGAGTTATATATACCCTAAACTCTTCTCCCACATCGACTTGGGATTTACTCGAATAGGAGGTAATGGTTTGGCAAACTGTCTATTCGTTTATGCAAGAGCTATATGCGAAGCGAAACGAACTGGCTCACAATTAATATCTCCAACATGGGAACGGTTCTCACTCTCTACATATATAAGAAGAGAAAGAGATAAAAGACATTATACAAAGTTGTTTCGGACAGATAACGAAATAACTGGTATAAAAAAAATCTGCTTGATGCAAGGTAAGAATACTAAAATAATTACCGGTTTAGGTAACTATTTCCTTGACATCATAGATGAGGCAGAATATTGTTCGAAATATATTATTGAGCATATAAACCCTCATATACGCGAATCCGTAGAGAAGTTTGATTTTAAGAATTGTGTTGCTGTACATGTGCGACTTGGGGACTACCCTACTGCATTAAGAACCCCTATTTCCTTTTACAAGCGTCATATCGATAGATTATACCAAGAAGATTCAAGCAGAAAATTCCTAATATTTTCTGATGGATCTAATAATGAATTATCTGAATTGTTTCACCTTCCTAATGTTGAACGTGTATATTTTGGTAGTGCCATAGGTGACATATATGCTATAAGCAAATGCTGTTATCTCATAGGTTCAGATAGTACATTCTCTGGTTGGGGAGCCTTTTTAGGTCAAGTTCCATGTGTCTTTTATAAAAAGCACTACGGAACTATACTGAAGAATCCAGAAATGGAAGTTGTTGAAAATGCATAGCTGAAGATGAAGCGATATTTCTTAACCCATATTGCACCACAAGACAAAATTTTAGAATATGGTGTATCTTCTGCAACCTGTAATTTCAGTTATAATCTGATTAGCGGAAGCGGTTTCGATAAAGTATTCTCTATATTACCAACATTTGTTCTTGGTAAGAAGTTTTTTTGTGAATATAATGATGTGGACTACATCTATTCATCATGGAGATGGAGCAACAAATTATTTCAGAAACTTGCCCCTATTATCGAGAACTTTATCCTTTTCAAAAAAATAGAGAAAAGTTCTTCTTTATGGTTATACAATTTGACAATGCTAAATGTCTGGTTGGTATTATTGCTTCGCTGGTTCAAACCTTCTGTTCAAGTTAATGTAATAGTATTAGATTTTACACCAGGTGAAAAGTACAGTAATTTCTTCCTACGCCAGATAAATAAATGCCACGGTAGAATATTATTAGCAAATTCACCTTTGTTCAACAAAGAAAATTCAGCAATTCTTCCTGGCGTTACTCCTATTGAGCAAAATAAGGAATATCCCAAAGTAACGGAAATAAAAAAAGAGTTTTTGTTATCTGGTATACTTAGTGAAAACATTGCCATGGTATCGATGGTATTACCTGCATTCTCAAAAATGCCTGACTGTACTTTGCATATCACAGGAATGGCAAGCGATGACACACAGATAAGTGAATTTGCTGCTAAATATCCCAATATCATTTACCATGGTAAGGTAAAGTTCGAGGAATATCTTGAAATTCTTGGCAACACACCATTTCTATTGAGCACGCGCAATCCTGCGTTTCCAGAAAACCAGTGCAATTTCCCATCAAAGATTATTGAAGCACTTCTCTTTAATAGAATTATTGTATCCACACTGCACTACGAGCAACTGAAGGGTATTAGGTATTTTGAGGTTCCTACAGATATTGATGGTTTCATTGAAATGTTAAAACAAGTTACAAGTTTATCAGATGTTGAATTAATGGACTATGCAAACCAATCAAAAGATGTCCAGGAGATGTTTTCAACTGAAGTATGGAATGACACAATGACTACCATAGAGGGATTATCATAATATGGCAGAAAAGCAGAGAATAAATTGGATTGACATAGCCAAGGGTATAGCAATAATTCTAATGGTATTAGGACATTCTTCTATTCCTAATTCATTAGCTTTATGGATTTGGAGTTTTCACATGCCTTTGTTCTTTTTTGCATCAGGCATGTGTACTAACTTCGAGAATGATAATCTCAAACAATTTATTAATAAAAAAGGCATTGGTATTATTAGACCATTCTTAATATATTCTACTATCGTTCTTCTTTTAGGATGGATATTTAATATTGACTTGAGATTCAGTTTTTCGTCTGGATTGGGAGGATACGCTCTATGGTTTATACCTGTATTATTTGTCGCTCTTATACTTGCACGAATATATTTTTGTATAAAACAACAAGTTTTTAAGATAGTCTACATTGCTATTTTGCCGATAAGTAGTTATATGCTTTCGTATTACCACATTGGGTTACCGTGGAATATGGCTGTTACCCCCTTTGCCGCATTCTTAATCCTATTGGCATATAGGTTTAGAGCAAACATTCTCAATTTGTGTAATTTAAAATATTATTGGTTAATACCAATTCTAGCTATATCAATTATAATATCACAATGTTGGAGATTGGATATGTGTTTTAATATCACAATCCCCATGCTTCAGCTCACTATTGGGGCTATAGCTGGAAGTTTGATAATTGCAAGATTTAGTATACTAATTGATAATAACACAAAATGGCTATCAAAATGCTTAATGGTAATAGGACAAGAAACATTTATTATAGTTGCTTTTTCACAAATAATAGTAATGAGCATTAATACATTCCTTGGCATAAATGCAATATTAAAATATATGTTATTGGTTTTGTTATTATTTGTATTAGCATACCTAAAGAATATTTTTGTCAAATGTTTTAAGGTATATTTCCTTCAAATATGAAACTCGTTTTCTACTCAAATTTTCTAAACCACCATCAGGTTCTTGTTGCAGACGAACTATTTAAACACCTCGGTGATGATTTTAGATTTGTTGCAACCCTTCCGCGTGACAAAAAGGAATTAAAAGGAGGTCAAGATTATAGTTCACGACCTTATTGCATATTGGCAGCTGAAAGCCATAAGGCTTATGATGAAGCATTATGGCTGGCAAAGGAAGCAGATGTTTGTGTATTTGGAGCGTGCTCTCAAGAGTATGCAGTGGAACGTGCCAAACAGAATGATTATGGACTAAGTTTTGAAGTTGGAGAACGCTGGCTTAAGCGTGGTTTGATAAACATACTTTCTCCAAGACTGAGAGAGTGGTGGTGGAATTATCAACGGTATTATCGAAACAAACCGTTTTACAAACTTTGTTCCAGTGCCTTCGCCGCTGAGGATGATAGAAAAATGTTGGCATACAAAGGTCGGCATTTCAAGTGGGGGTATTTCACTCAAGTTGACGAGAACTTTGATTTGGTTTCCAAACAAAGAAAGGACAAACCTGATACCCGAATTATGTGGTGTAGCAGATTCTTGAATTGGAAACACCCAGAACTTCCAGTCTTGATGGCAAATAAACTGAAATGTAAAGGTTATCGATTCAAGCTTGATATGTATGGTTCCGGTGAGGAAGAAGACAGGACAAAACAACTTGCAGAAAAATTAGGAGTTGACGACGTTGTAAAATTTTATGGAGCATTACCAAATGCAGAAATCCTAAAGGCAATGCGTGAGCATGATATATTTCTCTTTACCTCTGATAGAAACGAGGGCTGGGGGGCTGTGGCCAACGAAGCAATGGCAAATGGTTGTGTACTGGTTGCTTCTGATGCTATTGGGAGTTCACCATATTTGATTAACGATGGCAAGAATGGATTCCTGTTCAAATCTGAAGATGTTGACTCCTTGACTGAAAAGGTTGAGATTCTGTTAAAGAATCAAGAATTGATGCACCGAATGCAGGATGAAGCAAGAAATACGATGCTTGAGTTGTGGAGTCCTAAGAAAGCTGCATCTGCATTATTGCAACTAATTGACGATTTGCAAAACGAACGTGAATGTTCGATAAAAGAAGGACCATGTAGTAAAGCATAAAATTATTTATATGAACATACTGATAACTGTTTCTCTTTCTATTATAATTTGTTATATTTCTTGTTATATTACAAAAAATAAAAGCGAAGCATCAAATAAGTTTATGGATAGAAATTACACTACAACCCTTAAGGGAATTTCTATCTTTATGATTATGTTATGTCATATGTCATGCTTTTGGACTGGTGGCAGACTTTTGTCTCCGCTTGGTGGAACGGGAGTTGCAATATTCCTTATCATCTCAGGATATGGATTGACAGAATCATACAAACGTCAAGGTTTAGCAAACTTTTGGCAAAAGAGGCTTTTAAAAGTTTATTTTCCTTATGCCATTGTGTGTATCTTATTATATATATTTAAACATCATTGTATATATAATTTATTAACTGATTTATGCCTGTATACATGTCCATTTTGGTTTGTGCAATTTATCATAATTCAATACATCGTATTTTATTTTTGTTTCCGTTTTGGTGGAAAATATAAAATACCATTTCTTTTGATTACATCTTTTATAACACTGATTATTACAGACAACCTTAGAGGTGAGCAGTCGCTTAGTTTTCTTGTTGGTATTTTGGCATCATTATACTATAGCAAAATCATTCACTGGATAATAAACAAAAAATATAGGTGTCTGCTATTGGGAATAGCGTTGTTCTTTTTGGGGATTCTCTTTCTTGCATTAAAACAAATACCAGAAGTCAGAACATCATATGAACCTCTATTTACTATAGTACAATTATTTATTAAACTTCCACTTGGCTTATCTATAATCTTACTATTGTACTATTTTAAACCAATTTTACATAATCCATTTATACATCTACTTGGAATAATATCCTATGAATTGTATTTGGTTCACTTCCCTTTCTGGCATTGCGCGAACACGGCATTACTTCCTTCATTATTAGTTATATTTCTTTCCATGCCTGTTAGTTATTTATTTAATAAGTGTAATATGTGGGTATTTAAGAAATTATAGGATCTAACAATTAAGTCTATTTTTCTTTATATGAAAATACTCCAAACTATACAAGGTCTATCAGCCTCATCGGGTGGTCCGAGTACATGTACTAGAGACCTGATGGAAGGGCTGTGGAGATTGAATGCAGGTGCAGAATTGGTAACGGTCAAATCCGAGGACAATTTAGGTGCTGGGCGACCTTGGTTGATAGAACTGCCTAATGACTATAAGACTCCTCTTGCAATAAGCAGAAACCTAAAGGATTTCCTTAAACAAAGCGATTATGACATATATCATGCTAATGCTTTGTGGATGTATCAGTGCCATATCACTGCCAAGGTGGCAAGGCAGAAAGGCAGGCCTTACATAATTTCTCCTCATGGGATGCTCTATCCGACTGCATTGAAGATAAAGCGTTGGAAAAAGTGGCCGATGCTGAAACTGTGGTTCAACAAGGATATTCACTCTGCTTCTTGTTTGCATGCTACATGCAGGGAGGAGATGGAGCATTGCCGGACGTTTGGTTACAAAGGTCCGATTGCAGTAATACCTAATCCTGTTGTATTTCCAGAAGGTGTAGAATGTGCAAAAGAGAAACCTACAGAAAAAAGGATAGGGTTCTTGGGACGCCTGCACCCCATAAAGAAGGTGGAGAACCTACTACGTGGTGCTGCTATAGCGATAAGTAAGGGGAGCGAACCTTTTACTATAGAAATTATGGGCAAGGGTAGCGAGGAATATGAACTGTTCCTGCGGAATGAAGTGGAACGTTTGTCCTTAAAGGAGGTGGTACACTTCGTTGGCTTTGTAAACGGCAAGGAAAAGTATGACCGTCTTGGCAATCTGCATGCCTTGATGGTTCCCAGTGAACAGGAGAACTTTGGCATGATTGTGCCAGAGGCCTTGATATGCGGTACACCTGTGTATGCAAGTCTTGGCACTCCATGGCAGGAACTTAACGATGAAGCATGTGGATGGTGGCGCGACAACGCTCCTGAAACTATTGCAGAGATAATAACAGAGATAGTATCTCTATCCAATGAGGAGATTATACAGATGGGGACCCGAGGTCGTGCGTTGATAGAACGTAAGTACGAACAACTACACGTTGCCTCTATGATGAAACAACTTTATGAGTGGCTCCTAAATGGTGGAGAGAAACCAGAGTTTGTGTATGAGTAATTATAAGATAGACCTAAGTAAATACGAGAACAAACTGGGGCGAAGGCACCAAGTGATTCGTATGCTATGGACTATTGTATGGGCCTTGGGTGCCAGTTGGTTGCCACGAAGTTTAGGTAGTGGATGGAAGCGTTGCTTGCTAAGATTGTTTGGCGCAAAGATAGCAGGCACTGCTCATGTCTATAGTTCTGCAAAGGTGTATTATCCTGCAAACCTGACTATGATGGAACATTCTTGCCTGGCAAGTGATGTGGATTGTTATAATGTGGCACCAATAATTGTTGGTGCTAATTCTACTGTATCGCAAGGTGCGTATCTATGTACGGCAAGCCATGATATAACAAATCCATTAAATCCCCTTATCACTGCTCCCATTATAATTGAAGACCAGGCATGGGTTGGTGCAAGAGCATTCGTTGGCATGGGGGTGACTATAGGACAGGGCGCTGTTGTGGGTGCTACAGCATCGGTATATAAAGACGTTGCCCCCTGGACAGTGGTGGGTGGCAATCCGGCAAAGTTTATCAAGGAGAGAAAGATTAACGGTGAGCAGTGAGCGGGAAAAAATAACGTTTAAGGTTTAAGGTTTAAAGTTTTATCTCACACAGACTGCACAGAGTACACAGAAATGCCGGTCCTATCAACACTAATCACGCTGGCGCTGGAATCCACAGAATTGCACCAGTTTCACGGTGCGCCATGCGGGATGTTAATGATTAATCAACATGAGAACACAGATTCCACGGAGGATTAGATTCTGGGGTATGCTGTTCTGTAGAGAAATATAAATGAATTTATCTTTATCTTAAGAATAGCATACTGGAGACGGACGTCTCGGCAACAGATGTTGCTGGAATCTAATCGGACACACGAAAATTCCGTTTAAATCAGTTTAATCGAGTTGATTATTTAATCTCATGCAGAGGGCTTTAGCTTGATGAACCAAAGGTGAATAATAATGTTTCAGGTTTCAAGTTATATCTCACGCGGAGGACGCAAAGAGCGCAAAGTTATTACCTTACTGTTAACGCTGGC
>JAEIGA010007803.1_pt1 | contig 16236 bp, 13 predicted proteins | sample 9270691 | NCBI WGS metagenome assembly JAEIGA01 (sample SAMN17057246, study PRJNA624740) | gut metagenome | biome: biome; isolation source: fecal sample | host: Bos grunniens | place: China: Xizang | collected 2019
GATGATCCGGGCTGCGGTATGAATGACCGGAATCTCTGCGGCGTGGAGAGGGGTCCGGATCGTCAGAATGAGTATGAAATCAATCTGGACAAGGTGGAGCTTCCTGTCTCAGAAGCGAATTTTCCCTCTCCTTTTGTCGAGGGACTGGAATACAGCGCGCCTGCCCGGGGCAGCTGGAATATTGTCCATACAGGCATGATGATCCCGGAGGCCCATCAGATTTTTGTCTGCGCCAGGGGCTGCCTGAGAGGCGTGGTTCTTACTGCCGCGGAAATGGATATGATGGACCGGTATTCCGCCATCGAAATCCGGGAAGAGAATATCATAAGCGGCGGGATCGAGGAACTCATGCTGGAGGGGGTTGCGGATATCCTGGAAAAACTGCCCCGGCGTCCGAAAGCGATCCTCCTTTTTATCAATTGTCAGCATTTTTTCCTGGCCTACGATCAGGAGTATGTCTATGACACTCTGAAAGAACGGTTCAGCGACATAGATTTCATCGATTGCTATATGATCCCGACTCTGAGAAAAAGCGGGATCGGACCTGATGAAAAAATGAGAATGCAGCTCTATGAAATGCTGAAGCCTCAGGAAAAGGATGAAAAGCAGATTAATATCATCGGCAGTAATCTGCGAATCGATGAAAGCTGTGAGATTTACGGGCTGGTCAGAGATGCCGGGTACAGACTTCTGCAGATTCAGGACTGCCGGAGCTATGAGGAATACCAGTCCATGGCGAAGGCCGATCTTAATCTCTTTCTGGAACCGATTGCCGGCAGATCGGCGGAACGTCTGAAAGAGCGTCTGGGCCAAAAGTATCTGTATCTGCCATGCAGCTTTGATTATGACCGGATTGAGCAGAACTATGAGGAACTGTCTGAATGGATGGGAATCGAGCCGCCTGATCTGTCCGGAAAAAGAGAGGAAGCGGACCGGGCTCTGGAAGAGACGCTGGATCTGATCGGAAAGGTGCCCCTGGCGGTGGATTTCACCTTTACCTTCCTGATTCTCAGCTTTTCGAAGCTTCTGCTGGAGAGGGGCTTCAATCTGAAAGTGATCTATGTCGATGAGTTTTATCCGCAGGAAAAAGAAGAATTTCTCTGGATCAGAGAGCGTCATCCCGAAGTGATCATCGCTGCCTGCCGCAGGGCTGAGCGGCGTGTCCTGCCCCGCTGGCGCGGAGAGGAGTATCTGGCTGTGGGGCAGAAGGCTGCCTACTTTACCGGGGCGGATCATTTTGTCAATGTAGTGGAAGGCGGCGGTTTCATGGGATATGGAGGGATTATCGAGATCGCCCGGCTCATGAGAGAAGCTTATCTGGAGAAAAAGGACCGCAGGGCTTTGATCCGGAGGAAAGGATATGGGTGTCTCAGTCTGATATGAAACAGATCTCAGGATTGATTCCGACATATTCGTCCGATGAATTCGGCGTATGCTCGGCTTTATACGAACTGGGCGGGATGGTCGTGATGCACGATGCGTCCGGCTGTAATTCAACCTACACGACGCACGATGAGCCCCGCTGGTATGATATCGACAGTCTGGTCTACGTCTCGGCTGTTTCTGAAATGGAGACGATTATGGGAGATGATCAGAAGCTGATGGATGATATCACAGAAGTGGCAGAGGAAGTCCGTCCGAATTTCATTGCCGTCGTGGGCGCCCCGATTCCCTATATGATCGGCATGGATTTCGAAGCGATCGCCAGACTGCTGGAGCAGAGAAACGGCGTTCCCTGTTTTGGATTCGATACGAATGGAATGCAGAATTACACCTGTGGCGTTTCGATGGGACTCAGGGCGGTAGTCGACCGTTTTACGGTCAGGGAGAAAGATCCTGTTATTCCCGGGGAAGGCAGATCTTCGAAAGAGGCAGTCGTCAACATTCTTGGTGTGACGCCGCTGGATTTCGCAGTCAACGGAAGTGTTTCCTCCATGAAAAAGTGGCTGAGAAAGCATGGTTTTCTCCCGGGAGCTTCCCTGACTCTGGAATGCAGCCTTGAGGAAGTAATCCACGCAGGGGATGCTGACGCGAATCTGGTCGTTTCTTATGGAGGACTGGCCGCTGCTGAACTGATGGAGGAAAAATTCGGAATCCCTTATCTGATTGGAATTCCGATTGGAAGCGCATTTGCAGATTATCTGGCCGGAGAGCTGGCTGGCTGCATTGAAACGGGAAAGAGTCCGGACAGGGCCTCCTACGCGGAGATTAACAGCTCCGGAGATCAGGCCGGACCTGTCATCGCGGCGATCGGCGAGAGCGTCTATCAGGCGTCACTGGCTGCTGCAGCCGCCATGGAGCAGGATGCTGTTCTCAGAGTTCTGTGTCCTGTGGATACAGAAAAAATTCTGCTTAGAGAGTGTGATTTACAGGTTTTCGAAGAGGATGACATCATCGAACAGCTCGGCCACTTTGGCGGAGTGATCGCAGATCCTCTGTACAGAGCGGCTGTGCCGGAAGATCTTCCTTTTTATGAGCTTCCTCATGAAGCGCTGTCGGGAAGACTGTACGATGACAGGAATCCGGATCTGATCGACCGGCCCCTCCGGTCGGCAGGATTCGTCTTCGATGAAACTGGAAGGACAGGAGAAGATATATGCTGAAACTCGCTGTTTACGGAAAAGGCGGAATAGGAAAATCCACGACGACCAGCAACCTTTCCGCGGCTTTTGCAAAACTGGGAAAAAAGGTCATTCAGATCGGATGTGATCCCAAGGCGGATTCCACGATTAATTTGCTGGGAGGGCAGCCCCTCGCGCCGGTCATGAACTATATGAGAGAAATGGACGCGGAGCCGGAGGATCTGGAGGAAATCGCCAGGACAGGCTATGGAGGCGTCCTCTGCATTGAAACCGGCGGACCGACTCCGGGACTGGGCTGTGCCGGCAGAGGAATCATCGCCACGTTCAGTCTGCTGGAGGATCTGGAGCTTTTCGAAAAATACCAGCCGGATGTGGTTATGTACGATGTCCTCGGAGATGTGGTCTGCGGGGGATTCGCGGCTCCCATCAGGGAAGGCTACGCGGAGAAGATCCTGATTGTCACGTCGGGAGAAAAAATGGCTCTGTATGCAGCCAATAACATCAAAACAGCGGTGGATAATTTTGAAGACAGAGGTTATGCTTCCGTCGGTGGAATCATTCTCAACCGCAGAAATGTTGAGAATGAAAGAGAAAAGGTCGAGGCTTTCTCAAAGGAGAGCGGGATCCCGATCATCGCCGATATCCCCCGCAGTCAGGATATTATTCACTATGAAGATCTGGGGATGACGGTGATCGAAGGCGATCCGGAACTCGAGATCAGTAAAATCTATCTGGCTCTGGCCGGCAGGCTCCTGGAAATGGAGCAGTAAACGGTCTGCTGTCCCGGATGCGGCCGGCCTGATTGAAGTTCAGCGCTTCCAAAGACCGTGAACAGTAACCCGTCCACTTTACAGTCAGATGCATTAAGACAGGTGAGAAGGAAATGTCAGAAAGAAATGCATATTATATAACCGCCGAATCTTTGGCTGCCCGGGGCCTGGAGGATATTCCGGCAGAGCTGCAGTCTTCGGCCCATCTGATCTACAGCTCGCCGGCGGCGCTTTCATTCAACTCGCCGGGAGCGCAGGGATTTGGCGTGAAGAGGGCCGGTCTCGCTATCCCCGGATCGGTGATGCTGCTGGTATCTCCCGGCTGCTGCGGAAGGAATACGACCATTCTCAGCAGACTGGGCGGCTATAGCGACCGGTTTTTCTATCTGCTGATGGATGATACGGATATCGTTACCGGGAGACATCTGAAAAAGATTCCGGATGCCGTGAAAGAAATTGTGGAAGCGATGGAAAAGCAGCCGACTGTGGTCATGATCTGCATCACCTGTGTCGACGCCCTGTTGGGGACCGACATGGAGAGAGTCTGCCGGAGGGCTTCGGAGGCGGCCGGTCTGCCGGTGCTGCCCTGCTATATGTACGCTCTCACCCGGGAGGGGCGGGAACCGCCGATGAATGCCGTGAGGAAATCCATCTATTCTCTGCTGGAAAAAACAGACCGGGAACCGTCAACCGTCAATCTGTTGGGAGAGTTCGCGCCGCTGACAGATGATTCCGAAATCTATGAGCTTCTGCACTCAGCCGGCGTGAAAAAAATCAATGAGATTTCGCGTCTGGAAAGCTTTGACGAGTATCTCGGCATGGCGAAGGCGAATTTCAATATCGTCATTAATCCGGAATGCCGGCTGGCAGCGAACGACCTTTCGAAAAGAGCAGGAATTCCTTATGTGGAGCTTCGGAAGCTGCATCACACCGACAGAATTCACCGGCAATATGAACTCTTTGCGGGAGGGATCGGGATCAGTCTGGATGACTCCCCTTACAGGGAAAAGGCTGAAAAAGAGGTGGAACGCTTCAACCGGAGATTTCCGGGAACGACCTTCGCCATCGGCGAGACCCTGAACGGAGACTCCTTTGAAATCGCGCTGTCTCTCCTGCGCTATGGACATAAGGTGTCGGAGATTTACGCGACCGTTTCGGCAGAGAATTTCGTTTACATTAAGAGGCTCGCTGAGCTGTCTCCGCAGACCAGAATTTACACAAACCTGTCCCCGTCCATGATGCATTATAACTGCTCGGAGGCTCCCGCCGACATGACGGTCGGAGCTGACGCCGCCTATTATCAGCCGGACGCGCCGAATGTCCCCTGGAATCAGGAGATTCAGCCCTTTGGCCATGCGGCCGTCAGTCAGCTTTTCAGAGAGCTGTATGAAGCCCGGGAGAGGAGGGACGGAAGATGAAAGGATTACTGAGATATCTGTCGCCGCTGGCCCCGGACCAGTCGGGCGCGGTGGCGGTTCTGTACGGGATGGAATGCATTACCGTCATCTGTGATGCCGGAGGCTGCACAGGCAATATCTGCGGGTTTGATGAACCACGATGGCAGGGAAAGCCCGGCGCGGTCTTTTCCGCGGGACTGAGGGATATGGACGCGATTCTCGGAAGAGATGACCAGCTGATCCAAAAGCTGGCGGATGCAGCCGGCCGACTGGACGTATCCTTTTCCGCCATTATAGGAACCCCTGTGCCGGCTGTCATCGGGACCGACTACAAAGCCCTTGCGCGCATGGCTGAAAAAAAGTGCGGAATGCCGGCGCTGGCGATCGAGTGCACCGGGACCAGACTGTATGATGAAGGCGCTTCGGACGCATATCTGGCACTTTTCCGGACCTTTCCGGCAGAAGTGAACAGAGACGGTGACCTTGAGAAGGAACGGTCTGCAGGTACACGTCTATTAGAGGATGCCGGTCCGGGAGCATCATCCTGTGAGGAAGGACAACGGCTCCTGGGAATCCTGGGGATGACCCCTCTGGATACCTCTCTGACTGACGGGATGGCTTTTCTGGAAAAAAACAGGATCTATGAGGAATACTCGGGAATCCTCGCCTATGGAGCGGGAGCCGGTTTGGAGGATATCAAAAAGGCGGCGGATGTTGTGGAGAACATCCTCGTTTCCCCGTCGGGGCTGAAAGCAGCCCGCTATCTGAAACAGAAATACGGAACGCCGTACCGCTGGGATTATCCGTTTATCAGCGGAAAGCTGCAGAAGGAACTGGAAGGAATGGCCGGACGAAGGGTGCTGGTCGTTCACCAGCAGGCTGCGGCTTCCAGAGCCAGGGACATCATCGAGGAGGCGGCCGGGAGAATGCAGTCTGCCGACCGGACAGAGGTGATCTGCGCCGGATGGTTCCTTGAAGCAGAAGAACTGAAGAGACCGGGGGATCTGCACCTGGAAACAGAAGCGCAGTTCGCGGAAGTCTGCCGTGAAGGGGGTTTCGACGCCATCGTCGCTGATCCGGAATTTCTGAGAGCAGCCCGGATGCTGGGCTATCAGGGCGGGACGGTGGAGTTTCCTCATTTTGCAGTATCGGGAGTGATGGCTGATGAATAAAACCTCTGTTAAAAGCAGAAAAACAGAGAAACTCAGCGGAAGACAGGATGTCATCACCATGGCCATCCGGGTCTACGGCATCGTTCAGGGAGTCGGCTTCCGGCCTTTTGTGAGCCGGGCCGCGGCGGCAGCCGGTCTGACAGGCAGCGTGGCCAACAAAGGGTCTTATGTAGAGATCTTTGTGAAGGGAAGACCGGACCAGCTCGAGGTGTTTAACCGGGAGCTGGAGGAGAATCCTCCGGAACGGTCCGCTGTGCTGAAGATCGACAGGAGCGTGATTGAAGACCGGGTGTATCCGGATTTCCAGATCATCGAGAGTGAAAAGGAGACAGGAGATATCTTCGTTTCTCCCGATATCGCTACCTGTCCGAAGTGTAAAAAAGAATTATATGATCCCCATGACCGCCGCTATATGCATCCATTTATCAACTGCACGGCCTGCGGTCCCAGGCTGACGATCCTGGATTCCATGCCTTATGACCGCCAGCGGACCAGCATGGGTGAGTTTCCCATGTGCTCCGAGTGCGAGCGTGAATACCATCTCCCGGAGACCCGGCGCTATGACGCGCAGCCTGTCTGCTGCAATGACTGCGGGCCGGAGGTATATCTCCTGGGGACAGACCTGCGCGGCAGAGAAGCGATCACGGCTGTCCGCAGGGCACTGCTGGACGGGAAGATTGCAGCAGTTAAGGGGATCGGAGGCTTTCACCTCTGCTGTGATGCGGAAAATCATGAGGCAGTAGCCCGGCTCAGAAAACTGAAAAAGAGACCGATGAAGCCCTTTGCTGTCATGATGAGAAATCTGGAAACCGTGAAGGAGGAATGTGAGCTTCCTCCTGAAGCAGAAGCGGTAATGGACGGCCATCAGAAGCCAATCATTCTTCTGAAGAAGAAAGCAGGAAGCCGTCTGGCGGAAGAGGTGGCACCGGATAATCCGAAAGTGGGCGTCATGCTCCCGTATGCGCCGGTCCAGATGCTCCTGTTCGATTATAATGATGGACTGGAAATGACGACAGACTGTTTTGTCATGACCAGCGCCAACGTGTCAGGAGCACCGATCTGCCGCACGGATGAAGACGCTCTTTCGGAGATTACCGGTATGTGCGATCTGATCCTGTCCCATAACAGGAAGATCCGGGTCCGGGCTGACGATTCCGTGATGGATTTTTACAGAGGGAAACCGTATATGATCCGAAGATCGCGCGGCTACGCGCCTCTGCCTTTCATGATGTCGGCCGGCTATAAAGGCAGCGTGCTGGCCATGGGCGGTGAATTGAAGAATACCTTCTGTCTTGGAAAAAATCAGCTGCTCTATCCATCTTCCTATGTAGGAGATCTGGCGGATATCCGCACAGTCAGGGCGCTGGAGGAAAGTATCGAGCGGATGGAGACTCTGCTGGAAACCGATCCGGAGATCGTGGCCTGCGATATGCATCCGAAGTACAATTCCGTATTCGTGGCAGGCAGACAGGGGCTTCCTGTATTGAAGGTACAGCATCATTACGCCCACATTCTGTCCTGTATGGCGGAAAATGATGCAGAAGGGCCTGTCATCGGCGTTTCTTTTGACGGTACCGGTTATGGAAGCGACGGGACGATCTGGGGAGGTGAGATCCTCCGGGCGGACCGGAAGACCTTCGAGAGACTGGGACATATCCGCTGTTTTCATCACGCGGGAGGGGATCAGGCAGTAAAACAGGGATGGAGAATCGCGGTTTCCATGATCAATGATCTGTATGGAGCAGAAGCTCCGGAGATCGTCTCTTCTCTCGGTCTTTGTTCCGCTCAGGAAAGAGAAGTGATCGGCAGAATGGTGGAAAAGGGGATCAACAGTGTCATCTCCAGCAGTGCCGGCCGTCTCTTCGATGCAGTCAGCGCAGTCATCGGAATCCGCAGAGAAGCCGGGTATGAGGGCGAAATGTCCGTATCCCTGATGTTTCGCGCTCAGGAATTCCGTGAAAGACAGGAGCTGGCAGGAGGTTCGCTCCTTCAGGAGATCGATGCAGAAGTGAGGTCCCTGAAGGATCTGCAGGCGGAAGACGATGACTGTGGAATCATCCTGCCGACAGAGAAGCTTTTCCGCAGAATCGTGGAAAAAACTCTGAAGGATGAGGACCGGAAACAGATCGCCTATTTCTTCCACCGGGCGCTGGCTGAAGAGATCGTTTCCGCTGTGAAGACAGCCGGTGATAGGACCGGAATCCGGACCGCGGCGCTCAGCGGGGGCGTTTTTCAGAATCTGCTCCTGCTGGAAATGGTGGATGACAGACTTGAGGAGGAAGGCTTCCGGGTCCTGAGACACAGTCTGCTGCCTCCGAATGACGGCGGCATAGCGGCGGGACAGGCTCTGGCGGCGATGGAATATCTGAATGAAAAAACAGGAGGATGACAGTATGTGTGTTGGTATGGCAGCAAAAGTAATAGGCGTAAAAAACGGGATGGCTGTTGTGGACGCCAGCGGAGCGCAGAGAGAGATCTCCGCCCGCCTCATCGAAGATCTGGAGCCGGGTGATTTCGTCATGGTGCATGCAGGAACGGCGATTGCCAGGATCACGGAAGATGATAAAGCAGAAACTGAAGATATACTGGAGATGCTGTAAATGTCTGTAGAAAAGGCCAGAAAAATAATCGAATCTTATGATGGACCGGCCCTCCGCCTGATGGAGGTCTGCGGGACACATACCCATGAGATCTTCCGGCTTGGCGTCAGGAATCTCATGCCGGACAGCATAGAACTGATTTCAGGACCGGGATGTCCTGTCTGCGTAACCCAGGTCGGCTTCATCGATGAAGCTGTGATGCTGGCCCTGGATAAGGGCTGCACGATCTGTTCCTTCGGCGATCTCCTGCGAGTGCCGGGCACGGAAATGAGTCTGGCAGAGGCCAGGGCCCGGGGTGCAGATGTCCGTGTGGTATATATGCCTCTGGACGCAGTAAAAATCGCACAGGAAAACCCGGACCGGAAGGTCGTTTTCCTGGCAGTGGGCTTCGAAACGACGACGCCGATTTCCTGTATCGCTGTGGAAAAGGCGGCAGAGCTGGGACTGGAGAATTTCTCGCTTCTGACTGCCAATAAAACCATGCCGGATGCTTATGCAGCTCTCAAAGACAGCGCGGACGCCTTTCTGTACCCGGGACACGTGCACGCCATCATCGGAACAGAGATCTGTCGCAGACTATGTGAAAACGACGGCGTGTCCGGAGTTGTCACTGGATTTACTGCCAGCGAGCTCCTGACAGCCATCGCCGTGATTGTAAAAAAAGCCCGGGAAGGAAAACCGTTTTTCGTGAACGCTTATCCGAGAGTCGTGCGTGAGGAAGGCAACCCGCAGGCTGTGGAGCTGATCGGGAAGGTCATGGAAGTCTGTGACGCGGAATGGAGGGGCATCGGCGTGATTCCGGGTTCCGGACTGAAGTTGAGAGAAGAGTACAGCCAGTACGACGCCAGGAAAAAATATAATCTGCCGGAAATAAAAGGACGCAGTAATCCTGCCTGCCGCTGCGGAGACGTGCTCAGAGGAGAAATCAGGCCGTATGAGTGCGCTGTATTCGGGAAAGTCTGCACGCCGCAGCATCCGGTCGGCGCCTGCATGGTTTCCAGTGAAGGAGCCTGCTCTGCTTATTATCAGTATGGAGGTCGCAATGGAAAATGATATTGTAACGCTGGCCCACGGAGGCGGCGGAAGACAGACAGCAGAGCTGATCGAAAAGGTATTCAGCAGACACTTTGCCAATCCGGAATTCACGGCGGACGACGCCGCTGTTCTGGATGTGGGGTCGGGAGAGATCGCCCTGTCCACGGACGGTTTTATCGTTTCACCATATAAGTTCAGAGGCGGAAATATCGGGAAGCTGAGTATCTGCGGCACAGTAAACGATCTGGCCTGCATGGGGGCCCGTCCTCTTTATCTGACCTGCGCTTTTGTGCTGGAGGAAGGATTTCCTCTTTCGGAACTGGAAATGATCGTGGAATCTATGGAAAAAACGGCGGCAGAGGCCGGAGTCAGGATCGTGGCCGGGGATACGAAGGTCGCCGGAAAGGGACAGGTGGATCATATTTTTATTACCACGACCGGCGTGGGCCGTATGACAGAGGGATTCCGCACATCCGGCGCCTTTGCGCGGCCGGGAGATGTGGTGATCGTGACGGGGGATATCGGCCGTCACGGGGCAACGATCCTGCTTGAAAGAGAAGAACTTGGGATCAGCGCGGATATCAGCAGCGACTGCGCCCCGCTCTGGGGTACCGTGGAAGCCATGATAGAAACGACGAAGGACATCCACGTCATCCGGGATGCCACCAGAGGAGGCGTCGGAACCGTCCTTTATGAAATCGCAGCAGAAAGTGGAGTCGGCGTCAGCATCGACGCAGAGGCTGTTCCTGTCCGGGACGCGGTGAAAGGTGTCTGCGGAATGCTGGGAATCGATCCTCTCTATCTGGCGAATGAAGGGACGATGGTAGTCATCGCTCCGGAAAGTGAAGCTGAGAAGCTGATTGAAGTTCTTCATAAAGGAAACGATTCTGCCGGAGCAGCTGTGATTGGAAGGATTACAGAAGAGGATCCGGGGCTTGTGATCATGAATACGGAGATTGGAACCCGGACGATGCTGCCTCAGCCGGGAGGCGAGCTCCTGCCGAGAATCTGCTGAGTGTCCCGGTTCGGCTTTTCTGTCCGGTTTCTTTCAGAAATATCTGACCGGTCTGTTTTTTACAGACCGGCCAGATATTTTTTCAGCTCTTCTACGTATCTTTCCCCCATATGGGAAAGAAGAGAGTGCTTTTTCGTGATATAGCCGATTTCCATCCGGCTGTTTTTGTTTTCCGCATCATCCTCAAAAGGAATCGCCACGAAGTCTTCGCCGTTCAGCTCCTCGCAGATAATCCCGGAACACAGGGTGTAGGCGTTGAGCCCTACCATGAGATTGAGGTTGGTGGCGCGGTCGCAGGTGTGAATCATGCGCTCGTAGTCATTGGTGCTGAGGATTTCTTCAGAGTAATAGAAGGAGCCGTTTTTCTGTTCAAAGAAGAGGGCCGGATATTCCCGGAGCTGATCAAAGCGGATGGAGCGTTCTCCGGCCAGCGGATGGTTTTTGTAGAGATAGACGAAGGCCTGCACTTCGATCAGATCGTGAAATTCCAGACCATGATCTTTCAGGAGCCGGTTGATGATCTTGCGGTTGAAATCACTGAGATACAGGATTCCGATTTCGCTGCGGAGGGTGCCGACATCCTGGATGACATCAAAGGTGGTCGTTTCCCTCAATGCAAATTCGTACTTTCTCATATCCGTATTCTGGACAGCAGAGACAAAAGCCTTGACCGCAAAGGAATAATGCTGGGTCGATACAGAGAATTTCTGCCTGATATTTTCAGAATGATTGTATTTATCCCGGAGGAATTCGTACTGCTGATAGACTTGCCGGGCGTAAACGAGGAATTCACTGCCGTCATTGGTCAGCGTGACGCCGCGGCCGCTTCTCAGAAAAATCGTTATGCCGAGTTCTTTTTCCAGCTCCCTGACGGCGCTGGTCAGGGAGGGCTGGGAAACATACAGTATTTCTGAGGCTTTATTCATGGATCCCGTTTCGGAGATCACGATGATGTAATGGAGCTGCTGCAGTGTCATAATAGAGAATACCTCCTCATCCTGTTCGGGGATCGGGAATTATCTGATCGATTCAAAAGCTAAATCGAGAGCGGCAATCAGATCGTCCGGATCCTCGAGGCCGATAGAGAGTCGGATCGTATTTGGCCGGATTCCCTGATCGGCAAGTTCCTCGTCACTCAGCTGGGAGTGTGTCGTGCTGGCCGGGTGGATGACGAGCGATTTGGCGTCCGCAACATTCGCCAGCAGTGAGAAGATCGGCAGGGCGTCGATGAATTGTTTCGCTGTTTCTGCATCCCCTTTTATCTCGAAGGTGAAAATGGAGCCGCCGCCTTTCGGGAAGTATTTACTGTAGAGGTGATGGCTCGGTTCCGTTTCGATGGAAGGATGGTGGATCGCTTCGACCAGGTCCTGTCCCTTCAGGTAGTCAAGTACCTGAAGCGCGTTGCTGACATGTTTTTCAACTCTGACAGACAGGGTTTCCAGCCCCTGTAAAAAGAGGAAGGAGTGGAAAGGCGACTGTGTGGATCCGGTATCCCTCAGGAGGATGGCTCTGATATAGGTCACGAAGGCTGCAGGGCCGGCAGCGTCAGCGAAGGAAACTCCGTGATAGCTCGGGTTTGGTTCCGAGATCCATGGATAACGGCCGGACGCCTTCCAGTCAAAGGAACCGCCTTCGACAATGACTCCGCCGATCGCTGTTCCATGACCGTTGATGAATTTTGTGGCCGAGTGGACGACGATGTCCGCGCCGTGCTCAACAGGTCTTACCAGATAAGGGGTGGCGAAGGTATTGTCCACGACCAGAGGAATGCCATGCTTATGGGCAATTTCTGCGACCGCTTCAATATCGATGATATTGGAATTAGGATTTCCCAGTGTTTCTATAAAGATCGCTTTCGTGTTTTCCCGGACAGCCTTCTCAAAGTTTTCCGTCTCAGCGGGATCCACGAAAGTAGACGTGATACCGCTCGTCAGAGGAAGCGTGTGTTCGAGAAGGTTGAAGGTGCCGCCGTAGATGGTTTTCGCCGCCACAATATGTTCACCGGCTTTTGCGAGAGCCTGGATCGTGTAGGTGATGGCAGCTGCGCCGGAGGCAACTCCCAGGGCGGCTGTGCTGTTTTCGAGCGCGGCGATCCTCTGTTCAAAAACATCCTGCGTAGGATTGGTCAGCCGGCCGTAGATGTTGCCGGCGTCTCTGAGCCCGAATCTGTCCGCCGCGTGCGCCGCGTCGTGAAATACGTAGGATGAGGTCGCGTAGATCGGGACCGCTCTGGCGTCTGTAACCGGATCGGCCTGTTCCTGTCCGATGTGCAGCTGCTTTGTTTCAAAACTCCATTCTGCCGGATTCTTAATATTTTTTGCCATTTTTCTGCCTCCAGTAGGATTCTCTCTATGTTCAATCTGATGCCATTCATTTTTTATACTCGCTAACGATAGTAATTGCCTTTCTTATCGTTAGAAATATGCTGTGGCATATTTGGCTTTGCTGCGCAAAGCCCGAGTATATACGGTTATCAACGCCATGCTGCGCATGGCTATAATAATTCCCTGCGGCAATTATTAATGATAACCAGTATAGATGATCGGCTGCCCTTTCCGCCTGATTCCGTGCCCGGACGGTTGAACTGCCGTTCTCTGTAGGATTGATTGAATTATATATTCCTGCTGAAAAGCTGTCTAATACAGCAAAATGATACTGAGTTATAAACCGAAGCTATAACATGAATGAAAAATATATATGCGCTTAATAGTATAGCAGATTACTGGGGTTATTAAAGCGGCCTTACTGCAGTAACTGCGATATGAGACAGTTCCGGATTGGCAAAATGTTGGATTTCGCGGAAACCGGCTGCGGTCAGAAGCTCTTCGATTTTTTCCGGAGTGTAGAGAACCATGCCCCGGATTATTTTTGAGTTTTCTATTGAACTTTTGTCCCGGCCGTCAGATTCATTGCAGATGAAGAAGGTTCCGCCTTTTTTGAGGACTCGTTTTACTTCTGCGAAGGCGTGTTCAATTGTCGGCCAGAAATAGATGGTCTCGAAGGCTGAGATGAAGTCAAAGCTTTCTGATTCCAGAGGAAGCTGGTTCACATCTCCGTTCAGAACGCGGCATTTTTTACCGGCGATGGACTTTTCATTGGTTTCGATGCTCTTTCGGACACTGACCTCGCTGTAGTCGACGCCTGTGACACGGCCGTCCGGGCACTTTTCCAGAAGCCGGCGGAGATTAGCGCCTCCGCCGCAGCCGATATCCAGCATTTCGGCGCCGGGTGCGATCTCTACATGGGAAAGGCCCCATTCTGACAGGATTTTATGATGTCCTTCATTCATCCTGTCCAGCATTCTTTCTCCGTCAGTACCCTGAGGTTTGCGGGCATTCTGTAAAAAATCCGCGTTCTTTTCTTCTGTCATATATCGATTCCCTTTTCCTTTCTTTTTTTCGGTTTTCTGCAATGGGCTCTGTCCGGGCAGTATGGCCGGCGGCTGCCGTCAGGAGATGGCGGCTTTCATTTTTCTTACATAGTCTGTGACCGGTCCGGCGGAATCCCTGCCGTGTTCGGCGATGAGCTTTACAATGGCAGATCCGACGATGACGCCCTCTCCGTGCCGGCTCATTTCCGCAGCCTGTTCCGGAGTCGAGATCCCGAATCCGATGGCCCGCGGGATGTCCGGACTGACTTCTCTGACCAGGCGGGTCATGGCGGCGATATCTGTGGTGATCTCATTTCTGACGCCGGTCACGCCGAGAGAAGAGACACAGTAGACAAAGCCTTCTGCCTCTGCAGCAATCATTCTGATGCGGTCACGGGAGGTCGGAGCGATCATGCTGATCAGTTCGAGTCCGTGCTCACGGCAGGCCGGAGCGAATTCCTCCTTTTCCTCATAAGGCAGGTCGGGAAGGATGAGACCGGAGATGCCGGCGTCAGCCGCTTTTTTCAGAAACCGGTCAGTCCCGTAGGAAAAAACGACGTTGGCATAGGTCATGAACACGATGGGAATGCTGACGCTGTCCCGGACTCTCATTAACATGTCAAAAATCTTATTGGTATCCGTTCCTGCACTCAGGGCCCGGATATTGGCGTCCTGGATGACAGGCCCCTCTGCGGTCGGATCGGAGAAGGGGATCCCCAGCTCGATGAGGTCGGCGCCTGCCTCCGCTATAGCCGGGATCAGCTTTTCTGTGGTTTCCAGGTCCGGGTCACCGCAGGTGAGGAAGGGGATGAAGGCCTTTCCTTTTTCAAATGCTTTACTGATTTTAATCATGGAGAGCCTCCCCTCTGTATCTCGCGATGGCGGCGCAGTCCTTGTCGCCCCGTCCTGATAAATTGATGACGACGACCTGGTCCTTATCCATGGTTGGAACCAGCTTTCTGGCGTAAGCGACAGCATGAGCGGATTCGATGGCCGGGATGATTCCTTCCATGCGGCTCATGTATTCAAATGCCTCGACGGCTTCATCGTCCGTGATCGCTTCATATTCTGCTCTTCCATTGTCGTAGAGCATGGCGTGCTCCGGCCCGATACCCGGATAATCCAGACCGGCTGAGATGGAGTAGACCGGCGCGATCTGTCCCTGTTCATCCTGGCAGAAATAGGACTTCATTCCGTGGAGAATGCCGACGCGGCCGGTATTCAGGGTAGCGGCTGTTTCAAAGGTGTCGACGCCCCGGCCGGCAGCTTCACAGCCGATCAGTCTGACAGATTCGTCGTTGATGAAATGATAAAAGGCGCCGATGGCGTTGGAACCGCCTCCGACACAGGCCAGGACGGCGTCAGGAAGACGTCCTTCTTTTTCAAGCATCTGTTCCCTGATTTCCTTTGAAATGACAGCCTGAAAATCTCTGACAATCGTAGGGAAGGGATGCGGCCCCATAACAGAGCCCAGGCAGTAATGCGTATCGTCGATGCGGCTGGTCCATTCGCGGAAAGCCTCTGATACCGCGTCCTTCAAGGTTTTTGTCCCGTTGTCGACTCCTCTGACTTCTGAGCCGAGAAGCCGCATTTTGTAGACATTGAGCGCCTGGCGTTCCATATCGACCCGGCCCATGAAGACGACGCATTCCATGCCGAGCAGGGCTGCAGCCGTCGCAGTGGCCACTCCGTGCTGTCCGGCTCCTGTCTCTGCGATCAGTCTGGTTTTCCCCATCTTTTTTGCCAGCAGAGCCTGGCCGAGCACATTATTGATTTTATGGGCTCCGGTGTGATTGAGATCCTCTCTTTTGAGATAGATCTTCGCTCCGCCCAGGTCTTCTGTCATTTTTTTCGCGTAATAAAGACGGCTGGGTCTGCCGGCGTATTCGTTGAGAAGTTCTGTGAGCTCTCTGTTGAATTCCGGGTCGTTCCTGAAATGATCGTAAGCTTCCTCCAGCTCGATCATGGCGTTCATAAGCGTCTCCGGTATATACTGTCCTCCGTGTATACCGAAGCGTCCTTTGCTTCTGTTCATGTGACTAACTCCTGTTGTCTGAATATGATGTATCAGCCGCTTCTGAGGCGGCTTTCATGAATTCTCTGATTTTGTCCGGATCTTTATAACCGTCGGTCTCAAGAGAGGAACTGACGTCGATCCCCCATGGACGGCATCTTTCAATCGCCTCTTTTACATTGTCTCTGGAAATGCCTCCGGCCAGGATGAAGTCAGCCGGCACATTTTCGACCAGGCTCCAGTCAAAGCGCATGCCGGTGCCTCCGGCTCCGTTATCCAGC
>JAEIGA010007804.1_pt1 | contig 16235 bp, 18 predicted proteins | sample 9270691 | NCBI WGS metagenome assembly JAEIGA01 (sample SAMN17057246, study PRJNA624740) | gut metagenome | biome: biome; isolation source: fecal sample | host: Bos grunniens | place: China: Xizang | collected 2019
TACAGACTGTCGAAAAAGAACGCACCGCAAAGTGAATATAAAAAATAATGCTCATTAGTAAGAAATATTACATCATTACTAATGAGCTTTTTTCATTTCTGTAGCTTTTGTCATAAATGCCAAAAGCGGCTATTTTACACACTTTGCTTGCTTCGTCATCGCTCATTGCCGTACCTTTGTACTGCCTGCTTCGCGCTTCCTCGCCTGCGCCCATTTTCGTTCGTCTCCTCAGTTGTTGCTAAATCCCAGATTTTCTATATGTTTTGAAAAGACTGTTATATCTTTTCCTTCGAAAAGTTCACGGGCATTTCTTGCAAAATCCTCGCAACAAAGGCTTCGGTCACGCATTATATTTTTGGGGCAGGCAAAACCTATTTCATATAGCCATACACCCTGATAGTTTACCTTTTTTAGTGCATCAATTAAAGATGCCCAGTTTATCTTACCCTCACCAGGAAGCCAGTGTCTTTCGTTTACAAAATCGTAGTCGGACACATGAGTTGTTATGATGCGTTCTCCCACATTTTGTATAAAATCTTTAATTTTTTCGCTTAGAAGATGATTGGTGTCAAAGCATACCCTAAGATCCGGGTGCACATCTGTAAGCTCCTTTATCTCTTCGGAATCTCTTCCAAGGCATGTGCGGGGAAGGTCTTCCACAGCCAATACAGAACCATAGGCTTTGGCAACTTCTGCAAGCTTAAAGAGGCTCTCCTTGGAACATTCCATACGCATTTTTCTGTCTTCTTCGTCAATGGGTTCGCCGGAAGGATGAATAATGTATTTGTCTACACCTATGTCCGAACCCTTCTTTATGAGCCCGGAAAGATATTCCACAGTTTGACCCGAAATGGCGGGATTGGAAATATCGTTGGTTTCAAAGGGTCCGAAAGGAAGATGGTATGACCAAAGCTCCACACCGTATTTCTTGGACAGCTCCAACGCCTTTTTGTAATCAAATCCATCGCACTCGTCATAAGCCAAGCTTATTTCCATTGCCCTGATATCTGCATCAACATAAGCTTTGAAAAGTTCTTCGTTTATTTCTTTACCGCAAGAGGAAAGGCCCACTCTAAACATTAAATATCACCCCTAAAAATCTCAACCGTTAAAATAGTTATATGTCATTAGAGAAATGTCTCTTATGTTTGTTATTCCGCTTGGTGCGTTGTTGGTTGTTACACAGATTATATAGTCGCAATTTGGCGAATATACAATGCCCACATCACTTTGCACTGTGGAGGTTTCGCCTGTTTTGTTGGCGCACACGGTACCATAGGGCAAGTGGTAGGGAATTTTGTTACGGCGCTGCTGAGCTTTCAGCAAAGCAAGCATTTCGTCACTCTTTTCCGGAGAAACAAGAGTGCGGTTGTATATCTTTTCCAAAAGAACGCCACAATCGTAGGGCGACACCCAGTTTCTGCCGTAGGACACATAGTCACCACATCCGGAAAACAAAGAAAGATGCTGAGTATTGAAACAGCCTATATTACCGGTATTGGCATTTTCCTTTGAAAATCCGTTGCGATAATTTCCGCCTCCCATAATCTTAACAAGATAATTGGAAGAGTAATTGTCGCTTACCGTTATCATAGAACGAAGTAAGCGGTTTACAGTATCGCTTTGAATGACATTGCCCTGTTCTATTTCGTTGTAAATACCTGCCATTACAAAAAGCTTTATTATGCTGGCACTGGAAAATTTACCATCATTTATAATAAGCTCTTCGCCGGTTTTGAGGTTTTTTACATACACACCAAAGATTCCGGCTCTTCGACCTATATAATCTTTAATCTGTCTGCCAAGATAGTAAAGCCCGGCAGAATAGTCCTTTACAACCCAACCATTTTGACGGTAGTAGTCTATCTCCGATTCTAAGGCATACATGGACACGCCATTTTTTGCCATAAGCGCCACAGGCTCTATAAACCATCCCACACTTTCAAAATCGCTTATAGCCGAGCTGTTGATAACCATGGTCTGATTGTCGGGGGTGTACATCTTTTTGCGGGGGAAATAGTGCCAGCCCACAGTGTTTTGGGCATCTGCCATGGAATAGGGAAAAATACACACTCTGCCATCATCGGTATACATGGGTATATAGGAAGAGTCCTCCACAATTATGGGCTGATTTGTCCAACCCATAGAACTATAAATGTAAAACTGTTCTTCGGGGATTACAGCATATTGAGTGGGGTTATCCACAGAATCGCAGACAGTAATCATGTTGCCATGGGCGTATGCCGCCACCGAAAAAAACAAAATAAAAATTGCAGCAATTATGGTAATGCGAATAAACTTCATTTAATCAGCACCTCGACTTAAATGTTTCCAAAGGATGTCTATACGATACATGTGTTTAACTTAAAGTTTTTGCAATTGTCAGAATATTCTGACCGTCTTTGTATTCATAGGACATATCGTCCATGGATTTTTTCACCATATAAATCCCCAGCCCGCCAATCTGTCTTTCTTCGGCAGAAAGGGTTACATCCGGGTCTTCCTTAGCCAGGGGATTGTAAGGCACACCGCTGTCAACAAAAGTAATAACAACCCTCAAAGGTTCTTTTGCTACTTCAAATTTTACGGTTGCCTCCCCCACTCCGGGAGCATATGCATAATGTGCAATGTTTCCGAAAAGTTCGTCAATTGCAATGTTTATCTGCATTTGAGCCTTCATGGGGCAATCCAGAGCCTCTAACTCTTCGTTTACAAAATCCGTAACCTTTGCTATATTTTCCAATGTTGCGGCAACTGTCAATTCTTTCATTGTTCATCCGCCTCCATCTTTGCCTTATATTCAAGACAAAGCATTGTAATGTCATCAAACTGGGGAGCTTCGCCTACAAAATCATCTATATCTCTCTTGACAGCAGGGAGAATTTCCTCGGGAGTTCCGTTTCTGTTTTTGTTGAGAATTTCTTGGAGCCTATCCATACCATAAAGCTCGTTGTCAATGTTGGTAGCTTCGGTAACACCATCAGTATACTGGAATATCTTGTCACCTACGTCAAGGGTCATTGTGCCCGCCTTATAGCGCATATCCTCCATACCTGCAAGCACAAATCCCGGACGTATTTTGTAGGGTTCAAAACTACCATCGGCTTTGCAGATAAAGGGCATTTCGTGACCTGCATTCACAAAGGCAAACTCACCTGTAACAAGGTCAAGTACACCTTCAAATGCTGTGATAAAGAGGCCTTCGCTGTTTGCTTCGCAAAGAAGATTGTTTACTGCGGTAAATACTTCGCCAAGGTCTCTGCCGGGAGAAGTATTGTCTTTGATAAGGGTCTTACCGATAACCATAAAGAGTGCCGCAGGGACACCTTTGCCGGAAACGTCTGCCATGACTATAGCCAGGTGTCTGTCATCTACCATAAAGAAATCATAGAAGTCTCCTCCAACCTCTTTGGCAGGGTCCATTGTGGCATAGATGTCTATTTCTTTTCTGTCGGGGAACGCCGGAAATATGCAAGGGAGCATTGACGCCTGTATGTGAGCGGCAACCCCAAGTTCTGCACCGATACGTTCTTTTTCCGCAGTAACGGCAGAAAGCTTATTGATGTAATCACGTACATCGCCGTACATCTGCTTGAAGGAATCGAAGAGTTCTTCTATTTCGTTTCCCGTCTTTACAGTAACCATAATGGGCTCTTCGTTTTCCAGGTTTTCTACCATAGTCTTTGACACATTGCGAATTTTGTTAATGGGATTTACAATTTTTCTCTTTACAAAGATAAAGCAAATCAGAATTAACATAAGAACCACAAGTATAATGGCAATTATAATTACGGTAAGGAAGTCTGACATATTTTTTTCCAGGTCGGGCATGGCCATATCAACGCCCACAACCGCAACGGGATTGCCCTCGGAGTCAAACACCGGGGAATATGCCGAAGCAATGTAACCGTAGGTATCGTCATTTACAATCTCTATTTCTTCGGGGGGATTTTGCTTGTAGATGGCATAGGTGGCTTCCTTTCCGCCATCCATATATTCTTCGTGAGTACCAAGGTCGCAAGCGCCATCTTCGTTTTGTGCATTTGCATCCCATATGTAAACAAGGTCGTCCTCAAAGGGAACAAACACATAGTAGTACTGAACGTTGGAATTTTCCTGGAAGGAATTTAAAAAATTCTGTATTTCATTATAATATTCATCTTTGTTTTCTGTCTCCAGATAATAGGCTATCTTATCGCCGTCAATAAGCTTTGCCGCCGATTTGGTATATGAAAAAGCTGTGTTTCTGCAATTTTCCATTTCTTTGTCTACATACTGAGTTCCGACAACAACACTGATAATGATTATCAAAACTATTGCCAGTGCGGAAAAACTCAAAAGGACAGTATTTTGCAATTTATGACGCTTTTGCATTTTTCTTAATCCTGCCTTTCCACATTTCAAAGTAATGTGCAATAACCATGGATACAACACTTATTGCTGTGCTGAGTACCAAAATCTGCCAAACCTCAAGAAGTGTGGTTCCTCTGATGACATACATGATGAGATTTACTACATAAGTTACAAACAACCAGTGAATAAAGTATGTAGTCCTGATATTACGGCTGATGCCTGAGGTAACTTTCAGAACCTTTTCGGGTAAAACAAGACTGATGACATAATACACACCTATAAGGCCGAGAGTAAGACAAAGACTTGCCACAACATCGGATACTATCATATGATAGTAGCAATTTTGACCTTCGCCGAACATGCCAACTTCATTGTATATTCCATAGGTGAAATACACAATGGCAATAATTAGTGCAGGAAGTGAAAATATCAAATAAAAAAGCTTTTTGTTTTTTACACGTCTAAGCAGATATCCAAAAATATATCCGCATACCGGGAACATCATCCAGTTGAGTACAGGGAAGTACGAAAGAACCATTCCTGCAGCGTCCTCTGTTCCCACAAGATAGCCAAGGAAGATATTTCCAAGGGGGCTTCCTGCATCCACACCGTTTAACAGTTCACCGAAAATGCACATAACAAAAGCTATGACAAACATGACAAGGTTTGAAAACTTAAGCTTTTTAAACAGTGCTATAATCATCATTGCAAGCCCTGCAAAGGTAAATATATCGTTAAAGAGGGTCTTGTACAAAAGGGGTTCTATATACACCGCGTAATCACCGGTAATGGCATAGCCGATGGTGTATGGAATGGTGTATCTGCATATATTCAGGATGTAACCCAAAGCAAATATATTAAAACCTCTTATAAAGTAATCCCTTGGTTTGTGCTTTTTGGCATAACACATACCGACACCCATTACAAACATATACATAGGTGCACTGAAGGGGCCGCCTATAACTGTATCAAACAGATAAGGAATGCCGCTGCATAGCCCTTCATCAGTTGTACATTCAATGGTGACGTGTATAAAAGCAAGACAAAATATGATAAATGCTCTTGCAAGATCAAGCTCATTCTGCCTGTTGGTATTTACTTCGTCGCAAGAAAAAATCTTGTCTTTAAGTTTCATATATTTCTCCTTATTCTATTGTAAGGACATCGGAAAAACCGGTAACTTCAAATATTTCAGAAATTGTATCATTTACATTTCTCACTATCATTTCGCCCTGCTTGTTCATGGTCTTCTGCGCCTGAAGGAGCACACGAAGTCCTGCAGATGAAAGGTAATCGAGCTCAACAAAATCGAGCACAAGCTTTTCTATACCTTCTACACTTGAGCTTATTTCCTTTTCAAGATCGGGAGCAGTTGTGGTGTCAAGTCTGCCAATCACCTTAATGTTAAGTTCTGTTCCGTTTAAATTCTTTTCGATTGTCATAATAAAACCTCCGATTTTTATATTATATATTTTTATATTATGTATTTAATTACTGAATTTTGTGTCGGCGGAATGGCCTGTGCCAATGCAAATTTCGACACAAATAAAAATTGTAGATATGCAAATAAAGGAGCCCCCGCAGGAACTCCGTTTGTCGCAATAATTGCAGGATTATACAACCAAAATTTAACTAAAAATATTATACAACACAACTCAAAACGTGTCAAGTGATATTAACCGACTGTCACGGCTATTGCCAACATAACAAACAGCAAGATTTTACGGATGTTCAGTTACCTGAAAACGCCGAAAATCTTGCTGCATTATTGTTTATTTTATTGTGATGTTACTGCAATAGTCATTGGTTTCAACTTCATAGAGCACAGACTTCAACGGAGCCCCGTTCACATAGAAATTGCTGTGTTGGTAACTGCTTTTTCGCCGTTAATTTTAACCTCATAGCCATCAAAATTAAGTTCTGTAGGTGTTACAGGATATAGTTTGTAACTCATATTTCATCACTCCATTATTTTTGCTATGGAGTTAAGTATTCTGTCTGCAATACACTGCATACCATAGTCACCGGGATGAACAGCAACACCTTCGTGTTCAAAAAGACCTATTGCCATTGTCTTTTCGTCTTTCTCAAGGTCACCAATGTCGCAGAAAATGTAGTTGTTTTCATCGGCAATTTCTTTTATTATTCTGTTGAGAACAACTTTGTTCCAAAAGAGGTTGGTAACAATAACCTTTGCATTGGGATTTTTGCAGAAATATTTAATCATCTTGTCAAAATTCTCTTTGCAAACTTTTTCATCTTCAATTTTGTGCATATTTTCTCCGATTCTTATAACCACAATATCCGCCGCAAAATCTATTGCAGATTGAAAGTATGTCGGTAATATAGTATCGGTATTTTGATAGTCCATTTCCCATTTTGCAATCTGGGCTATACTGTAGTCTACCGAACCGCTTTTGCTAAGTTCATTTACAACCAGATGCACATAGTCTTTTTCCTCGCATGAGGCAGCCATGCCCCAGTCACCAAGCCATCCGATTTCAGCAAGATATCCGTGCTTTGTTATGGAGTTGCCCACGAAAAGTATTTTGAGGTCTCCACCTTCCTTGTAAACTTTTGAATATTCATCTTCTGCAAGCTGATTGGCAGCACTTACGGTATTTAAGGCACCATATTTAGAATCCATATCTGTACATCTCCTTGGAAAGTAATTTATATTATTGAAATGCTTTTTAAAGATTATACAATACAACTTACCATAAATCAAGTACATACGAAGTTTTGGGAAATAATGATCCCATTAATAATCCTAAAAATAATTAATTGGCTATATTTCCGGTTGTTTTGCCCTTTGGAAGAAAAAAGGGTTGCTTAATTATTTTAGGATAAATACCATAAATTGCGTAACTTGTTCCGACGAGGTTGCGGTCGGCTCGAATGCAAGTTATTCGCCCTTCGTCGGGCTCAAATATCCGGAGCGTGGTGTGGGCACAAATTCAGCCACATACATATACAAACAAAAATAGCACCCTATTGGGTGCTCATATCATCCAACGACCTTACGGGTTGAGGTGCCCGAAAATAAATGTTGCACCGCAAGCGGTACAACTTATTTTCGACCTCTGCCCCATTCTCGCCTCCCTCCCCCTTTCACCGAAAGCGGTCGGCTCGAATGCAAGTTATTCGCCCTTCGTCGGGCTCAAATACCCGCAGCGTGGTGTGGACACAAATTCAGCCACATACATATACAAACAAAAATAGCACCCTAATGGGTGCTATTTTTATTTGTGGGTGCAGGGGCCGGATTTGAACCAACGACCTCCGGGTTATGAGCCCGACGAGCTACCAGACTGCTCTACCCTGCGATATTTAATTTACAAAACACAATTGGTGCCGGAGACCGGAATCGAACCGGTACGGAGTTTAACCTCCGCAGGATTTTAAGTCCTGTGCGTCTGCCAGTTCCGCCACTCCGGCGTACCACCGTGCCCTAATATAATACCACTTTAGGCACGGTTTGTCAATAGTTAATTTAAGTTTTTATCAATATTTATTTCCGCCTCTGCGGCTGGAGCCTCTTTTTGCTTCAAAAGAATGCTTGATATCGTGCATTTTTTCGTCGCTTGCCTGCTTGAATTTGTTGAGCTTATCTTCAAAGGAAAGGTCATCGCTCTTGGAACCAAAGCTTACCTCTGCAGGAGGAACGCTGAAGTCTGTGGGAGCAGAAAAACGCTCTTTTTTGAATTCTTTCTTTTTGAAGGGCTTCTTTTCTGCAGCACCCTGGGGCATTTTATCCTTGAGAGCCTGTTTTATTGACAATCCTATTTTACCCTTTTTATCGGAAGGTAATACCTTAACTTCAACAATATCTCCAAGTTTTAAATGATCATTTATGTCGTTAACATAATCGAGTGATACCTCGGATATATGTACAAGTCCGCTCATGCCGCCTTCAAGCTCCACAAACGCACCAAATTTGGTAATACCGGTTACTTTGCCTTTAAGAATCTGACCTTCTTCTACTTGCATCTTTACAAAATGCCTCCCCTTGTGAGCTACTTTTTATCGTTGTAATTTCTAAATATTTTTTCGTTGGCTTTAACATACCCAAGAGACCTTGCGTTTTCCTCTATGGTTTCAAGAGAATCAGACTCTTTGGAAATTTTGTCGAGCTCTTTGCCCCTCTCAGCTTCCTGAGATATCAAGGTATTCAGTTTTTCTGTGTCTTTGCTGTTCTGATTGTAGTCGGAATATCCCTTATAGAAAAGACAAGCAAAAAGTACCACTGCGAAAACAAGAGTAATCTTAAGAATTACACCACGTTTCTTCTTTTTCAAAACTGCAACACCTCCCTTGATTTGCAAAAAGGCACACAAGTGCCGACTCTATTTTAATATTATATATCATCACATTCTGATTGTAAAGATTTTTTTAACAAAATTTTTTTAATTTTGCAATTTATTGTCGTTTTGTGGGGCATTTAGCTTCTGTTTTGCCCTCAGAAGTAAAAATCTTCTTTTCGCTCCGGTAGCTATTTTGCACATTTTTTCTGTAGCAAAAGATTTGAGAGCACCGGATTTTGCGTTTGTTGAGCAACGTATTTTTTTAGCTCCATTTGCAAAAAAGCCACACAACTTTGCAACCGGCGCAAGCAAAAAACCAAATACCTTTGCCACAAGGCCTATTAACCTCACAAAAAATTTTATTACATAGCCGGACAAGGTGACAAAGTATATTGTCGAGCCAATGACAAGGGCAACAATTTCATAGGCACGCACCCCGGCATAGTTTAGTCTGAACGCCACCATATATACTATGGAAAGCTCTATAATCCAAAATACAATATCCTGAAAAGCTATAACTCCCGTACCGGAATTTTTGTAGCGACGAATTGCCCGAAATATGTCGAACACTGCAGTGCATAGACCGCCACACAAGACCATAGCCAAAAAGACATATGCCTGATTTACAGATGATATTTCCATTTTGCCACCTGCCGTCAGCGAAACAGTCTTGCAAATAGCCCGGGGCCTTTTTCCTTGAGGGAATCGTCTATGTAGTCCATGGCGGTAACCGTGCCCACAATATTGACATCACCGGTGTCTACATTGAGCTTGTTGATGTGGAGTCTTTCGCCTTTAATTACAAGAACTCCGTGACGTGAAGTCCTTAGTATTATTTCTTCTTCGTTGAAGCTCTCCACCTCTTCAATGCCGGAAACGCTAAGCTTTTTTCGGTTTTCCAGTATCATGTTGTGAACAGGCTCTTGTTTCACCTTGTTCACATTCTTTTTTTCTTCCATTTTCATCCCGCCCTTTGTGATTTTTTATATTACATACTATGCACAAAGGACAGCCTGTATACCTGTTTTTTATAAAACAGTATACATATCGGAAGCGTCTGCCTTAAGGGCGTGCTCCACAACCTTTTCCACCTTTACTGTTGTGGTTTTTTCACCAAAGGTTATTGCTATGGTGTCTCCTTCTTTTACATCGGCAGAAGGCTTTGCCACCTTGCCGTTTAAGGTAACCTTGCCAAGCTCGCAGGCTTCACAAGCCACAGTTCTTCTTTTTATAAGGCGGGAAACCTTTAAGTATTTATCAAGTCTCATTGTTTATCCTCCGATTTTATAAGGTGAAGCTTTTTGAGTATGGGAACAAATCTTGTCATACCGGGTATGGATGTAACCAATTCCTCATTTACCGTACGCATAAGGAGAAGCCCTGCCACATAGGTAACAGCTGCCACAGCAATGGCAATCACAAGGGAAATCTTGTTTGCAAAGGGCAAAAACTTATACACAGCAAGAGAGCAAACTGCCATAATTGCTACAGAAATCACAGGTTTTAATATATACTGCACCGGAGAAAGCTTTACCTTGAGGACTTTGATAAGCCACACAATATTTAACAAAAGAATTACTCCATAGCAAGCAATGGTACCTATGGGAGCACCAACTATGTTTATATGGGGATTACGCACGAGAACCCAGTTTACAATTATTTTTACTGTGCCGCCTATGAGCATGTTGATTACGGGAACTTTCTCTTTTCCGGCGGACTGAAGTATGGCATTTGTTACCATTACCAAAGACACAAATACAATGGCATAGCCCAATATGCCAAGGGTTTCTGTTGCTTTGGTGTTGTTGTAAACCAATGCGAGAATAGGCTCGGAAAAAATTGCCATACCCACTGCACAAGGAAGTGCAAAAAGCGTGGTTATGGATATGCTGTTGCCTGCTGTCTGACGAGCAAGCTTCATGTCACCATCTGCAAGAGCCGATGCCACCGCGGGCACAAGGCTTATGGTTATGGCAGATATCAATGTGGGCGGCAGATTGAAAAGAGGCACTGCATAGCCCGTATATGAGCCGTAGAGTATTTTTGCTTCTTCGTAGCTGGACCCACCGGTCTGCAGGTTGTGCATTATCATAGCTGTATCTATAAGTGTGGTAAGGCTCATTACCGATGCTCCCAGAGTGATGGGAACGGAAATTCTTATAAGCTCTTTAAGTATAGTTCCATCTGAACGAACACTGCCAAAGCCTTGTTCGGAGATGTTCTTTTTCTTTTTGAACACATACACGGCATACAATGTGATAAAGCCCAGAAAGCCACCCATTGCAACGCCGAACACCGCACCTGCGGCACCGTATTCAACACTGTATTTCATAAGGAAGTATGCACACACAAAGCCTATTACAAGCTTGCCAATAGCTTCGCTGACTTCGGAAAAGGCAGTGGGTAGCATATCCTGGTGTCCTTGGAAGTATCCTCGGTATGCACTCATAAGCGCCACAAAAAGCACTGCAGGCGATATGGCCTTTATGCCCATTGCGGCATCGGGATTGCCAAGCCAACCTGCAAACATATCTGCTCCGAAAAACAGAACAAGCGTACCCACAACGCCTATGCCTACAAGAAGCTTTCGGCTAACGGCAAAAATTCTTTTTACTTCTTTAAAATTGCCCTTGGTTCTGGACTCGGATATCATGCGGGATATTGCCACGGGAATGCCCGCAGTGGCAACTATAAAAAGCCAGGTGTACATAGTGTAGCTTGTGGCAAAGAGTGCCATGCCTTCCTCTTCCAGAAGATATGTAAGGGGAATTTTGAAAGCGGCGCCTATAACCTTTACCACGATGTTGGCTATCATAAGTATGAGAGCGCCTTTCATAAAGTTTTGTTTTTTATCAGAACTCATATCGATACTCCTTATTATCACATAATGACATTTAATTATATCACATATATCTAAAAAATAAAATAACATTTTGTAAATTTACATTAAATATTTTGCAATAAGCTGTTATTTTACAAATATACTTTCTGTGAAGGAAGTGTTAATTCTTGAAAAAGAAAAGATTTGTAATAAATGTATTCACAATGTCATTTTCTATGCTTATTATTAAAATCCTGTCCACAAGCACCGGCATATACATTTCCGGCATAGCCGGCGCCACGGCGATGGGAATATATCATATGATTTTTTCGGTATTCACCTTTGGCATAACCTTTTCCGCTGCAGGAACGGGTTTTGCCGTAACAAGACTTATATCGGAAGGTAACTACAACGAAAAGTCCATATTAAAAAAGGCGCTTATTGTCACTTTCATACCGTCTTTCTCTGCCATGGCTGTGTTTCTGGGATTTGGCGATGTGATATCAAATGTATTTATAAAAGCACCGGGAGCAACCGATGCGTTTTGTGTTTTGGCAGTTAGTTTACCTTGCATGGGGTTTTCTTCGGTGTTTCGAGGATACTTCATTGCCAAAAGAAAAGCCGGTATTGTTACCCTAAGTGCCCTGTGGGAAGAAGGTCTTTGCATAGCAACCACCCTTTTGTTTCTAAAACATTTCAGAGATACCAATCAGGTATATATGAGCCTTGTATACGGGTGCCTTGTTTCCAATGTCGGTGCCATAATTTTTGATAGCCTGTGTGCAACTATATTGGCCAAAGGAATCGGTTCATTACAAAAGCCGGCTGACTTCCGCTCCATAACGCGAATATGCATTCCCATTGCGCTGGGGTCATATTTACGTACCGCATTGATTGCCACCGAAAACCTTGTGATACCAAGCCAATTTTCAAAATACGGTACACCAAACCCCATTGGCGAGTACGGCATAATAAAAGGAATGGCAATGGCTGTTATTATGTTTCCGGGGGTATTCGTACAAGGCTTTTCCTCAATGCTGGTGCCGGAGCTTAGCGAAATGAATGCCACCGCCAAAAGACAAACCATTGGGCGGATAGCCAACCTTGCCATAAGCGTTGTTATGATGTTTGGAGTTTTCATTGGGCTTATGCTCATAAGCCATCACGAAATAATAAGCAAATCCTTTTACAAAGAACCGAAGGTTTCTCACTATCTTGGCTATCTTTCCCTCCTGGTGGTGCCTATGTATATAGACACCCTGGCAGACAATTTACTAAAAGGCCTGGATATGCAAAACGCAAGCCTTAGGTATAATATTGTGGACTCGGTTCTCAGAATAATATCCATATTTATATTTATGCCAAAGTTTGGCCCCATGTTCTATGTGGCAATGCTGTACATAAGCGAAATATTCAATCTGTCCCTAAGCTTAGGAAAAGCTTCAAAAGTGTGTAACCTCAAGGTGGATTGGTTCGGATGGGTAATTCTGCCATTGGGCTGTGCTTTTGCCGCATACCCGCTGAAAAACCCTATAGTGCAGACGTTAGTATATGCCGGAGGGTATATTATACTCTTAAAAATAAAAAACAAAGATTAAAAAATGCCATCCTCCAAACGGAGAATGGCATTTTTTTATGTCCTTTGTCTAATAAGCAAATTAAAATTCCAGGTGCTTTTCAATGTAAGGAATAACCTCGTCCATGTCAAGGGTAATCTGTTCCATGGTATCTCTGTCACGAACAGTAACCTTGCCTGTTTCTTCGGATTCGAAGTCATATGTAATACACCAGGGAGTACCGATTTCGTCCTGACGACGATATCTCTTACCGATAGAACCTGCTTCGTCAAATTCGCAGGGGAACTTCTTGGAAAGCTTTTCAAAGAGTTCGAGAGCTTTGTCGGAAAGCTTCTTGGAAAGAGGAAGAACTGCAGCCTTTACAGGTGCAAGTGCAGGGTGAAGGTGCATAACAACACGAGTATCGCCTTCGCCAACCTGTTCTTCGTCATATGCTTCCACAAGGAATGCAAGAGCCACACGGTCTGCACCGAGGGAGGGTTCTACACAGTAGGGAATGTATTTTTCGTTGGTAACGGGATCTACATATTCGAGACTCTGACCGCTGTGCTCGTGGTGCTGCTTTAAGTCGTAGTCTGTTCTGTCTGCAATACCCCAAAGCTCGCCCCAACCAAAGGGGAACACAAATTCTATGTCACAAGTTGCCTTGGAATAGAAAGAAAGTTCTTCGGGAGAGTGATCTCTGTATCTTAAGTTTTCCTTCTTCATGCCGAGGCTTAAGAGGAAGTCCATGCAGTACTTCTTCCAATATTCGTACCATTCAAGGTCTGTGCCGGGCTTGCAGAAAAATTCGAGTTCCATCTGTTCAAACTCTCTTGTTCTGAAAGTGAAGTTACCGGGAGTGATTTCGTTACGGAAGGACTTACCAATCTGACCGATACCAAAAGGAATCTTCTTTCTGGAAGTTCTCTGAACATTTTTGAAGTTTACAAATATACCCTGTGCAGTTTCGGGACGGAGATATACAGTGGCGGAGTTGTCTTCTGTAACACCCTGGAAGGTTTTGAACATAAGGTTAAATTCTCTGATGTCGGTAAAGTTTGCCTTACCGCAGTTGGGGCAAACAATACCGTTGTCTTTGATGTATGCTTCCATAACATCTTTGCTCCAGCCGTCTACAACTACATCCTCACCTTTTTCGTGAGCGAAATCTTCAATAAGCTTGTCTGCTCTGTGACGCGCCTTACATTCCTTACAATCCATGAGAGGATCGGAGAAGGAACCCACGTGACCTGATGCAACCCATGTTTCGGGGTTCATGAGGATGGCACAGTCAAGACCTACGTTTAAGTTAGTGTCCTGAATAAACTTTTTCCACCATGCTTTTTTTACATTGTTTTTAAATTCTACACCCAAGGGGCCGTAGTCCCATGTGTTTGCAAGACCGCCGTAGATTTCGGAGCCTGCGTATACATAACCTCTGCCTTTGCAAAGGGCTACTACTTTGTCCATTGTCTTTTCAGAATTAAGCATAATACAACCTCTTTCCTTTTAACATATAGATATAGTTTATTGTAAAAGTAAGAATTTGTCAAGTGAAAACGGTCAATAAACCCCACAAAGCGTCAATATTTACAAATTTATAACAAGGTCATTTATATTCTACTACAATTGTTTACAAATAAACTTCATTGTGATATACTTTCCTCAAACAAACAAATTAAAGGAGAATGGTTATGAAAAGATTGTTTTCTGTACTGTTAATTTTAGTTTTGGGACTTTCCCTTTTTGGATGTAGCAGTTCCAAAAAAGAGAGCTCCAAAGTAAAGGATGAAAAAAAGAAAACTGCCGGATCCTATGAGGACTACCCGGAAGTAGATGCCAACATCCTGTTTGCAATTTGTGTAGACCATAAATACGGCTACATAAACATAGACGGCGAAATGGTAATAGAACCTCAGTTTGACGATGCCGAGCACTTTTCGGAAGGACTTGGCGCAGTGTATGTGGACCATAAATGGGGATTTATTGACGAAACAGGTGCTTTTGTAATAGAGCCTATATATAGAAATGTAAACCCATTTTCCGAAGGTTTGGCACAGGTTGAAGAATACAACAGATATGGCTACATAGACAAGACCGGAGCCTATGTAATAGAGCCTCAGTATGTAGGCGGTGGTTCCTTTGAAGATGGCAAAGCTCTCGTGCAGTTGGAAGGCGGAAAGTTTGGTCTTATAGATCACAGTGGAAATTTGGCTGTACCTGCCATATTTAACGACCTTCCCGATTTTCACGAAGGCATCAGCCGACACTATGAAGAAAATGCCATTTACGGCTTTGTAGATGAAAGCGGCAATGTGCTGGTTGATTTTCAATACGACTCCGTTGGCGAATTCTCCGAAGGTCTGTGCTATGTGGAAAAAGACGGAAAGTTTGGCTACATCAATAAAAAAGGCGAAACCGTAATAGACCTTAAATTTGAAGATGCAAATGACTTTTCCGAAGGTCTTGCAGAAGTAGATGTGAACGGTAAAACCGGCTTTATCGACAAAACAGGAAAGTTTGTTATATCTCCCAAATTTGATTCTGCATCCAATTTTGTTGGTGGTCTTGCTCCTGCCGCAACAGATGACAAGTATGGCTACATCGACTCAACAGGCAAATTTGTAATAAAAGAACAATTTGACCGTGCACGCGCCTTTGCAGAAGGTTTTGCACAGATTTCCATAGACGATAAATACGGCTTTATAGATATGGACGGAAACTACTTGGTGGAACCCATATTTACCAACGCATGGGATTTTAAGGGTGGCTTTGCCGAAGCTGAAGAAGACGAAGACGGCAACACCGCAATCGTGCTTCGTGATGGCACTGTGTATAAGGCAAGTGATTATAAATAAGCAAATAAATATCCATCCGCATATGATATGCGGGTGGATTTCGTTATACAAACCATAAAAGGATGCGCAAAGCAGAAATCTGCTTTACTCGCATATGCTGAAATTGACAATCCCTTTCGTTCGGACAAACAAAAAAAGGATGCACAAGGCATCCTTTTTTGTTTGGTCGGAGTGAAGGGACTCGAACCCCCGGCATCCTGCTCCCAAAGCAGGCGCGCTACCAACTGCGCTACACCCCGAAATAAATATTAAATTTTAAAACATTTCTGCAGTCTGCCTTTCGGCATCCTCGGCTTCGCCGCCTCTTGCGGTTCCCGAAAAAGCCATCGGGCTTTCGCCA
>JAEIGA010007805.1_pt1 | contig 16235 bp, 12 predicted proteins | sample 9270691 | NCBI WGS metagenome assembly JAEIGA01 (sample SAMN17057246, study PRJNA624740) | gut metagenome | biome: biome; isolation source: fecal sample | host: Bos grunniens | place: China: Xizang | collected 2019
TACATAAAATTTTGGCAACCAATCTGCCACTGTAGCACCTACAAGTGAAGCCGCTGCATCTATAGATTTTTCTGCAGCACGCACATCTGGACGTTGACGAAGTATTTCCGCAGGCACAGACACTGGTATCATTTGGGTGCTTGAAGCAGGAATATTTGTAAATGTAGAAATATTTAGTTCTGCATCCAACATCCATGGAATTTTACCACTTAAAATACCTATTGCATTAAGACACTCAGACACTGTGGTTTCAAGTTCTGGCACTTTTGCTGCAGTGGCATAGTAAATAGATTTTGCTTGTGCCACATCTAGTGCAGATGCTAGACCTGTGTTGAAACGTGCCTCTGTGATATTTTTGGTTTGTTCTTGAATGTAAAGGTTTGATTTCACCACCTCAAGTCGAGATTGCGCTGTGCGTAGGTTTATGTAAGAAGATACTACTTTTGCAATCAAAGAAGTCATCACTGCATTGTATTCTTCTTGTGTGGCTTGAAAATTGTATTTTTGAGAGTTTGCTCTACCTCTTACAGCACCAATAATGTCTATTTCCCAAGACAAATCTGCACCCACAGTACCCATGCGTGTTACGCCTGGAGTTGTTACATTTTGGTTATAATCATACGCCGCTGTAAGATTGATAGATGGATAATATCCACCTTCTGCTTTACGCATTGATGCTTTTGCTGCATCTACCCTGTATGCAGCCTGTGCCAAGTCGTAGTTGTTTGCAATGCAAATATCTACAAGAGAGTTTAGAGTAGCATCGCCAAAGCCAAGCCACCATTTTTGGTCTATGTCTTGCTGTACAAATAGTGTGTCTAGATTATTCCACGATGTTGGAATATCTGCTTCAACCTTTTGCGATGATGTTTTTGCTATCGCAATGGCTGAAAGTAATACACTGATACACAATAAAAGAAGTTTTTTGATATTCATATTCATTTATTTATACTAATAGCTGGCAAATTTAAGTTTTTATTCATTAACTACCAGATTTTCTATCTTAGTTTGAATATTTTTTAACTCACTTTTGCAAGAGTTAATAAGAACCTTTGCCTTTTCTACTTCGCTTGCAAGCTCCGCAAGGTTCACCTCGCCCTTATCTATCTTTGAGATAATAGCTTCAATTTCACGCATGTTTTTTTCAAAATCGTTCATAACTATATATTTGGTTTAAGTTTGAAACTAAGATTTTGGAATAAAAAAAAGAGCCTGCGGCAAACATTCCAAAATCTTAGTTCCCAACTTAAACATTAATTACTTTAGCTTTCACAACCCCATCAACTAATGTTATTTTTATTTCATCACCAGGGCTTAAACTTGACGCAGACGCCGACTTACCCTGCTTTTCTACAATAGCGTAGCCTTTTTTTAGTATAGACTCTGGCGACATCAGTTCCAGACTTCTTTCCATTAGTTCTAGCGCATGCAACTTTCTGTCTAGTAATCTATTAGCATACAACGGAAGAAGTGTGAGACTTTGGTCTAGTTTTCGTGTTTGCCTATCTAAAAGCACCGTTACAGACCTAGATAAAAGTTCTATATAAGAATCTATTTTTTCTTCTAAACTTCTTGTATGATTGATGATATAGTCTGCCACTGCGGTTGGAGTTTTGAGTGGCAATTTCGCTACCATATCCACCACAGACACATCTCTTGTATGACCAATACCTGTTAAGACAGGAAGAGGAAATTGCGCAAGCGAAGCAGACAGATAGTATGAGTCAAAACAATCCAAATCAGATACAGCGCCACCGCCACGTATTACAACAAGTATATCAAATTCATCAAGTTGTTCTAATACTTTATCCAAGGATTCTAAAATAGAAGCTTCTGCTTTTTCACCCTGCATAATGGAGTTGAAAAGGGTGAGATTGTATTTATAACCGTAAGCATTATTTTCTAGTTGATGACAAAAGTCGCCATAACCTGCAGCACCTTCTGCAGAAATCACTGCAATATTTTTTATAAGTGGCTTAATAGATAGAAGTTTGTTCATATCTATAATGCCATCGTCTTCTAGTTTTTTTATTACCTGCGCCTTGCGACGTGCACTCTCGCCTAGTGTGTATGTAGGGTCTATATCCACCACATTAAGACTAATGCCATACACCTCATGAAATGTAACATCTACACAAAATGCCACTTTCATACCAGAGGAAAGCATTTTACCAGTTTCTTCTAAGAAATATGCCGCAATAGATTTATAAATATTTGCCCATATATTTGCGCGAGATTTGGCTATTATATTGCCACTATTTTCATCTTTTTCTATAAGTTCTATATAACAATGACCTACTCTCTGCACACTTATGCTATTTATCTCGGCATGTACCCATACTTTCGACAAACAACCCTTTAATACAGAGCTTATCTCTTTGTTTAATTCATATAGACCAATAGAATTCATAATCTATCAAAATAGGCTTCTGGATTATTTATATAATCTTCTGGGTCTAAGATTTTAGGGTCAACATCATAGGAATCCAATTTTTCTTGCAACTTGGCATCAACTTCCGATTTGTTTTCTATTTCACCTTCTACATAAATAATTTCCTGAACTATAGGCGATTCCACATCATATACTTTCCAAATACCATCTTTTTTACCATTTAGATACATACCTTCTTCGCCGATACTACCACTTTCAAAAAAGAATTGATAAAGTCCATTGAGCACGCCCATTTCGTATGTATATCTAGTCATAACGTTGCCGTATGGGTAATACGAAACACGTTCACCATTTAGAAGTCCATCTACGTAATACATTCTCTCAAGCACCACACTATCAGCAGAGAACACTAGCGCTTCACCTTGTCTTACACCTTTTTCATAGTTTTCCATCATAAATGTGTAGCCAGAAGATGCATAATATTGCCACAAACCCACTTTTTTCTGTCCTTCGTATTTACCTCTTGCAGAAAGAGTGCCGTCACCAGCATAAATTTCAGCCTTTGAAGTACCGTCTGATGCAAAAATTTGAATACCTTGTATTATACCATTTTCGTGATAACGTTTCATCACGCCTACAGGATTACCATTTTCGAAATAACCCTCCATTTTTATATTTCCGTTAGGGTATTTTGTTTGCTTAAACTCTGCTTGAGCATATAAAGACAATGTGCCTAAAGCCAACAACGAAAGAATTACAAATTTTCTCATTTCATTAACTTTTTAAATTCAACTGGCATTGGAGCCTCAAATTGATGATGTTTTTTTGTTACTGGATGAATAAAATGTAGCATACCTGCGTGCAAACATACTCTACCTGCTGTCTTATATGTACTTCCGTATTTTTTGTCACCAACAATAGGACAACCAACGCTCTTCAGTTGCACACGAATTTGGTTTTTACGACCTGTTTCTAGCGAAAGTTTCAGCAAAGTATAAGGGTGTTTTTCTTGAATAACTTCATATTCCAACTCTGCATAATCTCCGCCATTGTCTTTTTCGCTAGCATGCATAATTAGCGATTTATCTTCTGTAAGGTAAGATTTAATCACGCCCTTTTTATCTGGCATTGTGCCTGTAACTATAGCTAAATAACTTCTTTCTGGCACCATTTTTGTCCAATTTTTTTGAAGTATTTCTTGCACTTCTTGGCTTTTAGCAAAAATAAGCAGACCAGAAGTTTCTCTATCCAAACGGTGTACCACATAAATACGTTTGTCGCGTCCGTAAGACTTCATGTATTTATTTAACACGTGATATACAGTATTAATTTTATCTTTGTCTGTACCTACAGTTAAGAAACCTTCTTTTTTATACACCACCATTACATCGTCATCTTCGTGCACTACATGCATGTGTGAGTGAATAAGTTTTTTCTTCTTAAGCATAGTTTTAGAAGAACGAATCTCAAGTTTATCGCCTTTTTTAAGCATAAACTCTCTATCAGTAAGCATTTTAGTTCCGTTTAGCCAAATTTGACCATGAACAATAAGCGAACGAAGCGAAGTTCTGCTATGATCGCTAAGTTTTTTTGTCAGATACTCCATAAGTGGAGCATTCTCAGTCACCGAAATTGTATATTGTTTATTTTGCATGTTACTGTTTCGCATAGTCTTTTCTTAAAACATTATCTCAACTTGCAAAGATAAGAAAAAAAGTTAGGAGTTAGAAATCTTGCACAAGGAATATTAAAAAAACATAAAATCTCAATTTATTACAAAAATAACTCCTAACTACTAACTACTAACTCCTAACAATTTACTATATTTGCACTAAGCACATACTCCAAACGAGAGTAAAAAGTGCATTATTTATTAACCATTTTAAAAGCGGAGGTTATTATGAGTTTAAAAAAATTATTAATATTTGCAGGTGGTATAGCAGTGGGAGCTGCAGCAGCACTACTTTTAGCACCAACATCTGGAGCTGAGCTTCGTAGCAAAATCATTGAATTACTAAAAAGCAAAGGCATTAGCAAAGAAAGATTTGATGAATTGGTAGCACTTATCACAGACAGAGTAAAATCATTCACCACAGTAAATGATTTAGAAATTATTGTAGACGAGGTTCTTGCCGAAGAAGGTGAAGTTGAACAAAATGCTAAACAATAATTATGACTTCTGATTACAAACAATTATTAGAAGAATGCAAGCAATACGCTTCAATGCGTTATGACTTGTTGCGTCTAGAATTACTAGAAAAAATATCTAAAATATTTTCTCTACTACTTTTAGCCATGGCTTGCATCGTACTTGTCATTATCATATTTGTGTATCTTTCTATATTGCTTCTTATTTGGCTACAAGATATATTTGCAAGTATGATACCTGGCGTATGCATAGTGGCAGGAATATACACATTGATTTTAATATGCATTATAGCATTTAAAGACAAAATATTCCTTAACCCTATGGTAAAAGCTTTGAGCAAAATTATTTTTTCTGAAGAAAACAAAAATGTAGAACCTGTAAAACAATAAGTTATGATGTATTCCAATCTAAAAAACATAGATGCAGTCATGGCAGAAAAACTAGTTCTACAAGCTAAGATTGCACAGAAAGAAGAAAGAATAGAAAGAGAATACAATTCTATTAAAACCTATTATTCTAACAAGTTTAGATGGTTTTCTATAGGAAAATCACTAATTTTAAATAGTGGATTCTTTTCTAGCGCATTAAGAAAATACTCTTTGGGGTATAAACTAATGAGTTATGTAATAAAGAAGTTTAAACGTTAAAGAAACGTTTGCATTTTTTCAAAAATTAGGCGATTTTTCGAAAGAAAAGTCGCTTTTTTTTGTTTTTTTAATATCTTTGTAAAAATCAAAATCAAATACTTTGTTTATGACAACAAAATTTACATTTCTACGCTCTTTAATACTCTTTTTTATCTTCTGCATAAGTTTTTCTATTTATGCTCAAAACAACTTCATAAACCCAGACGGAAGTAGTAGCAATGGAAATAACAACTACATAGACCCTGACGGAAGTGGTAGCAATGGGAATAACAATAATGAAGTTAACAAATGCGACCCATTATATCAAACCTTAGCAATCTCTTCAATCAGTTCTACATATGTAAAATGTCCAGGAGAAGCAACAGGTAGTATCAACATAAAGATAGAGGGAGGAGAAACACCATATACAGTAACACCTACAGACCCAGACTTCAATGGCGATATTAGCATTTTAGACAACGAATGCAAAATTACCAATCTGCAAGTAGGTTCATACGGGTTTATTATCATGGATGCCAATGGTTGCACCATAAACACTACTCAAACCATAGAAGAATCTGCACCTGCACTAAAATACGAACCAAAAACAAATAACGTAGTTTGCCCAGGCACTGCCACTGGTAAAGTTTTTGGAGAAGCAACAGGTGGAGTACCTGCATATACATACACCCTAACAGGTGAAGATGTGGAATACCACAGCACCAACAGCAATGGCAGATTTCCAGACCTTTACGCAGGCAAATATACCGCTAGTATGACAGATGCAAATGGTTGCACAGTAGTTGCAGACCCTATAGAAATCACTGAAAAAGAAATACTTACAGTAGACCCACTGAAAGCTAAACCAGCTGCAAATGTAACATGTGCCACAGACAAAACCGCATCTGTTACATTTACTGTGGCAGGCAGAACAGAGGTGGTTGCCGTGAGCGACACTGCTAGATATTATAGTGTAAAACTTTTCGACATCACAAACCAACATGAAATTTTAGCTCCAGATTTGAAGTTCTCAAATAAGTTTCACCCTGTAATCACAGAAAACAAAACTAAAAAAGTACCTGTGTTAGACGAAAATGGTGAACCTACACTAGATGAAAATGGAGAAATCATCACAAAAAATGTAACTTATAAAGACACCCTCTGGACAGAAGGTTGCTACGAGCCTACTAAAGTAGAAGAAGTACGCAAGGTGAGCCACAAAGAATACACAGAAGACCTAAGAGGTTTCAATTGCGACGACAAGATTACAGTTTCAGGACTTGGTGCTGGAGCATACAAAATACGTTTCTATAGAGGCGACTGTGAATTTGGCGAAGAAATGACATTTACCGTTGGCATTACAGGAAGTCTTCCTACTGCACAAATCAACAATGTAGAAAGTTTCTGCGATGGTTCTGAATACACCATCACCCCTACTATTGTGGCAAATCCTGGTATCTCAAAATACGAATGGATGCTAGATGATGAAGTTTTGGCAAACACAAAAGAAGTAACTCGCATATTCACTACAGAAGACCACAATAAAGCATTGAAACTAAATGTTACAAACCGCTGTGGTTCAAGTACTTCCAATATTGTTCTTGTTAAAGTAAACAAACGTCCTACAGCAACTATACAGACCAACACAGATATATGCAGAAGTCCACAATCTGAAGTTTCTATTAGTTTCACAGGCAAAGGACCATTTACATACGTATTGCAAGACGGCACAGAAAAAACTACTACAGATATTATTGTTAAAGAAGCAGTTAGCCCAGATAGCGACATTACATTTACGCTTACTTCTTTAAAAGACCAAAATTGTGAATCAATAGCAGAAGACATCAATACTGTAGAAGCAAAACAACCTGATGTGCTTAGTATAGAGCCACTTAAATCTACACCTGCAGCAAACGTAGTTTGTGATACCGACAAAACAGCATCTGTATCATTTACAATAGCAGGTAGAACAAGCTTAGTAGCATCTGCAGACACTGCATCATACTATTCTGTAAAACTATTCGACATTAATAAACAACAAGAAATTGCCGACACAGAATTGAAATTCACATATAAATTTCACCCTGTTATTACCAAAAACAGAGTAGAAAAAGAACCTGTACTAGACGAAAATGTCACCTACAAAGACACACTTTGGACAGAAGGTTGCCACGAGCCTACCAAACTAGAAGAAGTACGTATGGTAAGCCACAAAGAATATACAGAAGACTTAAAAGGCTTCGACTGCAACGATAAAATAACAGTCTCTGGTCTTGGAGCTGGAGCATATAGCATTAGTTTCTTCAAAGGCGAATGTGCTATTGCAGAGTCTATCACGTTTACAGTAGGCATTACAGGTAGTCTTCCTTCTGCATATATCAATGAAGTTGGCAGCTTCTGCAACGATACTGAGGTAACCATCACCCCTATGATAGAGTCAAACCCTGCTGTAACCAAATATGAATGGCTACTAGGCGAAGAAGTCGTAGGTGAAACAAAAGATTTAACACGTGCATTTGTTTTAGACGAAAACAACAAGACTCTAAAACTAACTGTGACAAACAAATGTGGCGTGACCACTTCAAACTCTGTACTTGTGCAAGTAAACCCTCGCCCTACAGCAGTACTTGAAACAAGCAAAGATTTCTTATGTAAAAACCAACCAACAGAGGTTTCTATCACTCTTACAGGCGAAGGACCATTTACATACATTCTACCAGATGGAACAGAAAAAACTGTAGAAGACGTGTTCTCAAAAGAAGAGATTATTCCTTCAAAAGATACAGTGTTTACATTTATAAGCCTTAAAGACGCAAATTGCGAAGCAAATGTTGAAATAGACATAAACACTGCAGAAACAAAAATATATCCAGAACCAGAATACGATATGACAATTACTGTGCCAGAACCAATGGTAAGTGGCAGATATGTAATAGTAAACGCAACAGAAGGTTTTGAAAATTACACTTTATCTATAAACGACGAAAATGTACCTGCAAAAGGTCCTAACAATTTGTTCTGGGCTAAAAAATTCCCATTCGGAATATCAACCAACGAATTTAAAATGACAATTACAGATGAAAATGGTTGTGAGTGGGTACTTGAAGACACAAAAATTATAGAATCTACTATTTTCCCAAATATCTTCACACCTAACGGCGACGGTGTAAACGACGTATTCCTTGCAGACTACGACCTAAAAGTTTACGACCGCCAAGGTACATTAATGTATGAAGGCACATCTGGTTGGAACGGCACTCACAATGGAGTGGAAGCAAACCAAGGCGTATATTTATACACTGTGTTTATTCCTACAGAAGATGGAAATTTAGAAGTAATTAAATCAACACTAACCCTAGAACGCTAATATACTATGAAACTAAATCGTATTTCAATAATATTTTGCTTATTGGGCTTAACAATGCCTTGTATGGCATCTAATATCACAGGCAACACTGAGTTTCTTAAAAGAAATTACGAAGGTGCCATTGAAGAATACAAAGAGACATTAAGCAATGATAGCACAAAAAGCAATAGCGAATCTTTTGCACTTTTTCGCATAGGCGAGTGTTATTCACACCTAAATAGCCCAGAAGAAGCAGTAAATTACTTAAATGATGCTATTATTTCAGGTTACCAAAAAGCAGAGGCATATCTCATCTATGGCAAAAACCTTCAAAAACTAGGTAAATATACACTAGCAAAGGCTGCATTTGAAGAAGTAGAAAGACTTCAACCTGCCAATGAACTAGTAAAAAACCTAAAAGCGTCTTGCTATTTCGCTATCAGATATAGTTCACAAAACCCTATTTCACCAGAAGAATATATCTCTGGCATCAATACTCCAAACTTAGAATACGGAGTGGGTTTCTACAAATCTGGACTAATTTATGCGTCTGCCACAAAAGAGGGCGAAGCATATCGTTCGCAAATGTATTTCTCAGACTCTAGCGACGAGTTTAGTTCTTCACGTTCTGTGGACAACATGGTAAAAACTGGTAAAAAACCAAATATTGGCACATTTGCAGTAGATACATTAAATAATATAATGTATTATACCAAATGCATCAACAACGAAAACAACGACTGCTTTATCTATTATTCTGTATTCAAAAAAGATAAATGGGTAAACAAAGGTCTGCTTCCTATAGGCGACCGCCACACAGACGCAGCACACCCTGCCCTATCTGCCAATGGCAAGAGACTATACTTCACATCAAACCGTGCAGGTGGTTACGGCGGAAGTGATATTTGGTATATAGAAAAGCAACAAAACGGCAAGTGGGATTACACCCCAATCAACGCAGGAGCCGTGGTGAACACAGCAGGCAATGAAGCATTCCCATACGTTGTGGGAAGCACACTTATTTTTGCATCAGACGGTGGAGTTGGTTTTGGTGGTTTCGACTTATATAGTGCCATCATCAACGGCAAATCTATCTCTGGTGTACAAAACCTTTATCGCCCAATAAACTCTTCTTTCGATGACATCAACATTATTGTTTCTGAGAAAAACGATGAAGCTTTCTTAATAAGCAATAGAAAAACAGACACAAAAGACGATATTTACAGATTTAAAGGTATCTTCTCTGCTACTATGATTTCTGGTCACGTTTATGACAAAAAAACGCAAGAACCACTATCTGGTGCACAAGTTATCCTAAACGGCATGGAAAAATCTCAAACCGTACAAACAAACGAAGAGGGCTACTACTACGCCTTTGTAGAAGCTGGAGATTTCTACAAACTTATTGCAAGTAGTATGGGTTACCTTTCAGACATTGCAATGGCAAAAACAGAAAAAACTTCAATTGGTAGTTTCCCTGTAGAACAAGACTTCTACCTATCACAAGCTGCAATGTCTATAAGTGGTAGAGTGTACGATATGGAGACAAACGAACCATTTATTAATGAAGACGTTATGCTTTACCAAGATAGTGTCGTTATCCAACAAACAAAAACAGACATTACTGGTAGATATACATTTACCGACCTAGAAAACGGCAAAGAATATCAAGTGAAGGTAAACAAACCAAATTTCCTATCTATTAGTAGCAAACCATTTGTATATTCAGAAAGTGATAGCAACAATAGTCAGTTCGACTTAGCATCTATCCCAAGCAGCACTAATGCATATTCTTCAGACGACAAACGCTACAACAAAGAAGGTGCAGTAGTAGGTTGGGGACGTGAAATTTTCCTATACGATATTTATTACAATTTTGATAGTGCAAAACTACTTCCAGACTCTAAAACAGCGCTAGACAGAATTATTTTACTACTTCAGTCAAACCCTACTCTAAAACTAGAATTTGGTTCACACACCGACTCTCGTGGCACACACGAATACAACGACAAACTATCAGAACAACGTGCAAAATCTGTAGTAGACTACTTAGTAAACGCAGGTATAAATAGCACAAGACTATCTTGGAAAGGTTACGGCAAACGTCATCCACTTATTGCAAAACCTGCCACAGAAGGAGAACACAGAATGAATCGTAGAACCAGTTTCAAGATAATTGAAAACTAAAAAATACAACAAATGAAACTATTAAAAAATATATGGCTAGTGCTATTATTAATGCCAATGTCATTAATTGCACAAAATGACGTACAAGTAAGTCAGCATTTGTTTACACAAACACATTACAACCCTGCCCTAGTAGGCAACTCTATATATGCCAACATAACAATGCTAGCACATCACCAATTTGTAGATTTCCAAGGAGCTCCAACCACTGGACTACTAAACTTCGACATACTTGCACCTTCTATCAACTCTGGATTTGGTCTATCTGTGGTTTACGACAAATTTGGACCACTAAGCACATATAGTGCCACTGTAAACTACGCATATCATATTCCACTAGGCGAAAATCACAAACTTTCATTTGGTTTAGGCGCAGGAGCTACATTTGCACAATACGATGCTTCTGGCAATATCTACGAGCAAGAAGGTGACCCTACAGAATATTACGACAAAGACACTCACATAAGACCAAACTTCAATTTTGGTATTCAATACCAACTAAAAAATTGGACTATTGGAGCATCACTTACACATATTCAAGAATTCTTTATGCAAGAAAACTTGCGTTTTTCACCTGTAAACTATTATCTTTACACAAAATATAAATTTGAAGTGGCAAGAGACTGGGATATTGTGCCAGCAATTTCTGCACACTACAATGGTGTAACAGTAAACGAAGAACTAAGCCTTATTGTAAACTATACCAAAGCAGTTTGGTTTGGCGTTGCATATAGAATGAGCGACCTATTTGTGGCAGAATCTATTGTACCAATGATAGGATTCAACATCACAGACTATGTAAGATTGGGTTACGCGTACGACTTCAACCTTACACACCTACAAGGTTATACATCTGGCACACACGAACTAATGCTTACAATAAGATTTAAAAGCAGCGAACAACACAAAACCCCACGTTTTGCAGAATGGAATTAATATAGTATAACAACATAAAAACTTACAACTATGTCCAAAGCGCAAGTATTACAGAAAGAGAATGAGATAATGGACAAGGCTTTTGAAGAGCTACTTACCGATTATGTAAACTCTCATCATAGCAAAAAAACTGAGATAATCAGAAAGGCATATCAGTTTGCAAAAGCTGCTCACGCTGGAGTACGCAGACGTTCTGGAGAGCCTTATATCATACACCCTATAGCTGTTGCCCATATCGTTTGTAAAGATATAGGATTGGGTTCTACATCTATTTGTGCAGCACTACTACATGACGTAGTAGAAGATACCGACTACACAGTAGAAGATATCAAAGACCTATTTGGCGAGAAAGTAGCCCAAATTGTTAAAGGTTTAACAAAAATCTCTGGTGGTGTTTTTGGCGACCAAGCTTCAGCACAAGCCGAAAACTTCAGAAAACTTATCATCACCATGTCGGAAGACATACGCGTGGTGCTTATCAAGATAGCAGATAGGCTTCACAACATGCGCACACTAGACTCTCAATCTGTGGCAAAACAATACAAAATTGCAGGAGAAACAGAGTATATCTACGCTCCACTTGCCCACAGACTAGGTCTATTTACCATAAAAACCGAGCTAGAAGATTTAAGTTTCAAATACAACTTCCCTGAAAAATACGAAAGTATCTCCAAACGTTTAGAAGCAGAACGTGAAAAACGTATGGCAGTATATGACAAATTTTCTCTTCCAATTATGAACAAACTAAACAGCTACGGCTATGAGTTTGTTATGAAAGAAAGAATCAAATCTGCTTTCTCTATTTGGAAGAAAATGGAAGCAAAACACATTCCATTTGAAGAAGTTTACGATATTTTAGGTGCAAGAATTGTGTTTAAACCACACCCAGGAGCTGATGAAAAGATAGAATGTCTTAAAATATACAATCTTATCACATCTATCTACACCCTACACCCAGGCAGAACACGCGACTGGCTAAATACACCAAAAGCAAATGGCTATGAAGCACTTCACGTGACTGTAATGGGACCAAATGGTCAATGGATTGAAGTACAAATCCGCAGCCAAAGAATGGATGACATTGCAGAAAAAGGTCTTGCAGCACACTGGAACTACAAAAAAGACTACTCATCTAGCGAATCTAAGATAGAAGAATGGTTGAGCACTGTAAATGAGTTACTTAAAAACCCAGACTCAAATGCAATGCATTTCCTAGATACATTTAAGTTAACACTTTACGATGCAGAAATCTTTGTGTTTACACCAAAAGGAGAAATGAAAACCCTACCTTCTGGTTCCACTGCACTAGACTTTGCATTCGACATTCACTCAGATCTAGGCATGCACTGTATTGGCGCAAAAGTAAACAACAAACTTGTACCATTAAGCTACGTACTGCAAAGTGGAGACCAAGTAGAAATACTTGTAGCAAAAGGACAAACACCTCAGCCAGAATGGATTAACTATGTTACCACAGTAAAAGCAAAAGAAAAACTTACCACCATTTTCAAACAAAGTTCTAAACTATTTAGAAAAAAAGGTGAAGAAATCTTGCGCGATACACTAGAAGCACTTGGCTATGTAGTAAAGAAAGACTTTAATAATGAGACAATTAAGTTATTATTAGACCACTTCAAACTAGACACATTAGACGATGTGCTTATAAAAATTGGTAAAGAGGAAATTTCACTTACAGAAATACCAGAACTAGTGAGAAACAAAACAAGAAAACTCACTATAAAATCTCTTACACCACGTTTCCTTTTAAGTAAAGGCAAAAAGAATAAAGAAACAGTAGAAAGTGCAAATTGCAGCCTTGCTCCATGTTGTAAACCTATCCCTGGCGACGATATTATAGGTTTCCAAACAGAAAACGGAGTTGTTATACACACAAGGAACTGTCCAGAAGCCCTAAAACTTAAATCTCAACATGGTCCTAAGATTGTAGAAGTGAAATGGGAACAAACCAAAGAACAAGTCTACAGCGCAGGCATTGAGATAGAGGGTATAGATAGAAAGCATATGTTAATGGATATTGTACAAATAATATCAGAAGATTTGAATGCTAATATCCAAAAACTAACGGTGAAAACCTTCGACGGCATTTTCAATGCCAAAATTAATGTATATGTTAGTCACGTTGATGATATTAAGAAAATTTGTACAGAAGCTCTAAAAATTAATGGTATAGAACGAGCAGCACGCATCAACGAACATGACATTTAACTCCTTTAAATTAACCTTATTATTTTTAATTGTAACGTTATCTATGGCTAACGCAAACCCTTTTTTGCAGGAATTTAACCTAAAATTCTCTGCTGTACCTTTCGATAAAATTGAAATAGACCACTACGCTGAAGCACTAGAACTTGGTCTAAAGCAAGAAGAAGAAGACATACAAAAAATAGTAGAAAATACAGAAGCACCTACATTTGAAAACACCATACTTGCACTAGAAAATAGCGGTGCAATACTTTCACGTGTTTGTGGAGTGCTTTTCAACCTTACAGAAGCAGAGACTTGCGACGCACTTGACTCAATATCAGAAAAATACTCTCCTATACTATCGGAAGCATCAAGTAAGATACATCAAAACGAAGCACTATTTGCAAGAGTAAAAACAGTATATGAAGATATAGAAAACTACGCAGACCCTATTCAGAAAAAACTGATAGAGAACTCGTATATTGGCTTTGTGCGTTCGGGAGCAAACCTAGAAGCAGACAAAAAAGAAAGACTTAAAACACTATCTAGCGAGCTAAGTTTGCTTACATTCAACTTTGGTCGCCTTGCCCTTCAAGCTACAAATGCATACACATTACACCTTAATAATATAGAAGACCTTGATGGACTTCCAGAATATGCCATTGCTGCAGCCAAACAAAAAGCCACAGAAAAAGGCATAGAAGGCTACGTAATAGACCTTTCGGCACCTTCTTATATTAGTTTTATGCAATATGCCACAAATAGAGAGCTTAGAAAAGAACTTTACATGGCATACAACACCAAAACTAGCAAAGGGGACGAAAACGATAACCAAGAAAACATCAAAAACATTGTAAACAACCGCCTTGAAATGGCTCAAATCATGGGTCGCTCACACTACAGCGAGTATCGTTTAGAACGCACAATGGCACAAAACGACAGCGCTGTATACGGTTTGCTAGACGATTTACTAGAAAAATATATGCCTCATGCTATAAAAGAAAGAGAAATCATAGAGGATTATGCCAAAAAGTTGAATAATGATTCATCATTTGAGCTAATGCCATACGATTGGGCATACTATAGCGAAAAATATAAAGAAGAAAAATACAATTACAAAGAAGAAGACCTAAAACCATATTTTGAACTAGAAAGAGTAAAAAAAGGTGTATTTGGTTTAGCCACAGACCTATATGGAATAAAGTTTATTCCAAACAAAGAACTTCCTGTGTATCACAAAGATGTAGATTTATTTGAAGTATATGATGCCGACAATAAATTTATGGGACTTCTTTACACAGACTTCTTCCCACGCAAAAGCAAACGTCAAGGTGCTTGGATGACAGAGTTTAAAGGTCAATATTACAATGCAGACGGCACTGATAGCAGACCACTTATCTCACTTGTGATGAATTTCACACCGCCTACCGAGGGAAAACCAGCACTTTTAACCTACGACGAAGTAAAAACATTCCTACACGAGTTTGGTCACGCATTGCACGGACTTCTTTCAGATGTACCATACGAAAGCCTAAGCGGCACAAACGTGTATAGAGACTTTGTAGAACTTCCATCACAAATAATGGAAAATTTTGCTAGTGTGCCAGCATTTTTAAATAAAACAGCCATTCACTACGAAACTGGCGAAGTAATCCCTGCTGAATTGGTAGAAAAAGTAAAAGCCTCTGAGCAATATTTAGCAGCATATTCCTGCATTAGACAACTAAGTTTCGGTTATTTAGATATGGCATGGCATGGTATAAATGAGAAATTTGATGGAAATGTAATAGAATTTGAAAAAAATGCGTGGAAAAAGACACAACTTTTCCCTTCTATAGACGGTTGTTGTATGAGTACACACTTCACTCACCTATTTGCAGGAGGCTACGCCGCAGGATATTATGGTTATAAATGGGCAGAAGTGCTAGATGCAGACGCATTCTCTGTGTTCCAAGAAGCAGGAGGTATCAATGCAGAAGTAGCAAGCCGATTTAGAGAGAATATTCTATCAAAAGGTGGCACAGAGCACCCTATGACGCTATATATCAAGTTTAGAGGTTGCAAACCACAAACAGATGCACTACTAAAACGAGATGGGGTTAATACAAAAGATTTCAACAAAAAGTCCGATTTTCTATAAAAAAACTTGAAATTGCAAAAATAAACCTTATCTTTGCACTCGTGTTTTTACACATTTTATATACATTTTATTGTAAAATAAACAAAATTAAATAATTATTAACTTTAAACTTAAGAAATGAAACTACAAGTAAGTAATTCTAATTATCCTAATTGGACTCCAATTACTGTACAATTCAACGTACCTGCTAAGTTTGAAAAACTTAAAGAAATCGCAAACAACCTATGGTGGGTATGGAACTACGAAGCAGTGGA
>JAEIGA010007806.1_pt1 | contig 16233 bp, 12 predicted proteins | sample 9270691 | NCBI WGS metagenome assembly JAEIGA01 (sample SAMN17057246, study PRJNA624740) | gut metagenome | biome: biome; isolation source: fecal sample | host: Bos grunniens | place: China: Xizang | collected 2019
ACCGGCTGCACCCTGGGTAACTGCTCCAACCAACGCACCGTGGGCAGCACAGTTTACCGCTGCAACCAGAGTGCCTGCGGCAGCACCGCCAGTTGCGACTGTAATGGCGGCAGCTGCAGCGATGATCGCCACACCGATGCCGACCTTTGCCCAGTTGGAAAGTGTAAAGGTACCGCCATCGTCAGTGTTATTGACCGGGTCGTTCAGGCAGTAGGTGAACAGATTGTAGCTCGAAAAGGTAGTGCTTGCACCAATGTAAGAAGCGGCATCTGCATTGATGAAACGTCCGATGCTGGGGTCATAATAACGGCTCTGCAGGTAGTAGAACCCGGTTTCTCTGGAGTAGCAGTAGCCGTGCTAGTTTTCGCAGGAATATTATAGCACATTTCCTGCTCTGTGGCGAGGAGGAAATTGGCGCCAGCTCGCCAAATTATAAAAACCGTTTTTGAGCATAGTGCAGATTTTTGAGGCAGCTGTGTAAGCGTCAAATCTAACCGCATATAGAAAATGCCGACTCTGAGGTCAATCTCGGAGTCGGCATTACGATTTACTTCGTGTGGCACTCTGCTGGTGCATTCCAAGGCAGTAGGAATTGGATCATATCCTCCTGGGACAGGTCTGCGTCCTTGGCCGTTTTCATCAGCCAGGTCAGGTATTTGTACGGCTCCAGGCCGTTCTCGATCGCCGTCTGGATCAGGCTGAACATGACTGCACTGCCGGTAGCACCTTTGGGTGTATTTACGAAGAGGAAGTTCTTTCGGTCAATTACAAACGGCTTAATACTTCTCTCTGCCCGGTTGTTACTCAGCTCAAGTCGTCCATCTTCGAGGTAGTTGGTCAGGTAGGACCACTGGTTCTTCAGATAGGTCAAAGCCGTGCCCAGGGCGGACTTCGGTGCGGCTGCTCTGGAATTTGCCCATGCAAACATCGCATCTAAAACAGGCTTTGCCTGTTCCAGTCGCTCGTTGTATCGATCTTCTGCAGTTGCATTCTTCTCGGCAAGCCCCTTCTCAATGGCGAACAACAGATCACAGAAGGCCAGCCCCTGGTAGGCTGAGCTGCCCTTCGCTTTTCCCTTGGGCAGGGATTTCATGGCCTCGTCGAACTTTCTCCGGGCATGAGCCCAACAGCCCACCAGCGTGACATCCTCGCCCAGATCATGGTATCCGGCATAACCGTCCGTGTGAAGATATCCCTTGAAGCCGGACAGAAATTCTTTCGGATGCTTCGCACCTCGTCCGGGCTGGTATTCGTACAGGACAATGGGCTTGTCGGTGTCCCCGCTGGTGCGGTACAGCCACATATAGCTCTCGCTCCGGGGCTTCTTGTCCGGCTCATGGAGTACCTGCAGGGTCGTTTCATCTGCATGGAAGACATCTCTGGAAAGAAGCTCCCTGTGCAGTTGTTCGTAGACGGGTGTCAGATAGTCCTCTGCTGCCCTCAAAATCCAGTTGGACATGGTCTGGCGGCTCAGGGAGATGCCCTGCCGGTTGAGTTCCTGCTCCTGCCGATACAGCGGTGAGCCCATGACAAACTTCTGGGTCATGATGTGTGCAATGGCCTCCGGCGTGGCGAAGCTGCCGGGGATGATGCTCTTCTCGTGGGGAGCCTGGACAACGGGCGTTTCACAGCCATCGTCAGCGGTTTCCGCGCAGCTTTTGCAGGCGTAGCTGTAATAGACATGCTGTTCAACGACCACCTGAGCGGGGATGATCTTGAGCTTGTTGACCACCTCGGTGCCGATCTCAGTCATGGTGTCGCCGCAGGCAGGACATACCAGGTCGTTGCCCTCCAGATGGTGCTCGATCCGCTCCACAGGAAGATCCTCCGGGAGGGAGTCCATGGTGTAGTCGTTGTTCTTCTTGCGCGCTTGTGGGCGGCAACCTCAGTGGTTTCTTCTTCCTTTTCGGCGGCAGCAGCGAATACCTCAGCCTCATTGAACAGGAAGCTCAGCTGCTCCATGAGGGGCTCTCCGGACTTCTCGGAGGAGGCACCAAACCGCTTGTGGTTGGCCAGACGCAGGGCCTCCATGAGTCCCTCGATCCGCTGCTCCATTTCGGCAAGACGCTCATTCAGGGCCAGAAGCTGCTGCTCCTGACCCTGAAATTTCTCGTATTCCGCACGGGAAATGGTGACCATTTCGGCGTTGCTTGTCTGGAAATCATTCTTCTTATTCATGGCTAAATTATACCATAAAACTCTGAAAAAGTACAGCATTTTATACAATTTCCAGACCTGAAACTGGCTTATGAGCCTTTGGCTAATCCACACTCAGCCCCTCCATGAGCCAGCGGTATTGCTGGGGTGTCAGGCTTCTTGCTTCGCTTTCGTTCCGGGGCCATTGGAAGCTGCCGGACTCCAGCCGCTTGTACAGCAGCACAAAGCCGTTGCCCTCCCAGTACAGAGCCTTGATCCGATCCTTTCGTCTGCCGCAGAAGAGGAACAGCGTGTTGGTGAAGGGGTGCAGCCGAAACTGCTGTTTGACAAGAGCGGCCAGACCGTCAATACCAAGCCTGAGGTCGGTGCGTCCGCAGGCGATTATGACCCGGTCTGCACCGGTGAAATCTGTCAGCATGACTTCAGGACCCGCAGCACCGTCTCCACGATAGCTGCATCTGCACCCGAATGAATGTCCATCTCTGCACCGGCAATCCGAACGGTCACTGCAACGCTACCTGCAGACGAAGGCCGCTTCGGTGTCACATCTGCAAACTGTACCTCCTGCTGGGCCTTGACCATGTCGAAGAGCCGCCTCTGCCAGCGGTAGTAGGTCTGGGGGCTGATATTATGGTCGCTGCACCATTGCCTGACCGAAAGCCCGCTGCTGCGGCACGACCTGATCCTGGCCGTCCACTCAGCCGCGGTCTGATCCATATTCATTACCTGTAACGCACTACTCATGTACATAACCTCCATATCACGGAGAGTCTCAAGCTGTAGCCGAGACTCTCGGTCACGATACGGAGAATGTAACACATTGCTGGGATGCACTCAAAACGGGGGTGGGATTTACGCTTACTTTCCAAGTGAGGACTATTGTGGCACAGATTGGATACTGGTAGCTAGGGTACTGGTGGTTTAGCGTTTACGAATTCTCGTCCTTTTCTCACCCATAGAAAAACACCCCATTTCTTAGTACAAGTATTATATCATACTTGTCTAACAAATGGGGTGCAGTTCAATGCCTGCCCGGATGGGAGGGAAACAATTCTAGGGCTTCAGTATTGGATTGAATGTGTATTCTAGGTTTCTAATAGTGCAATAAAGTAGGCGAATAACCGATATGTCATTCATTTATTCGGATAGGAAAGCGAATTCCCAACTGAAATACTGCCGCTTGCGGAAAAGAAGAACTTCTGAAAAGTTCGGATTCAATTTGCTAACAGTAATGTATTACCTAAGCATTTTTCTAGGATCCCTATTACTTCCTGTTCTCTTCCTATTGGAAGTTCGATTTTGACTAAATTACGCCGATTCTTTTCCAAAAATACGCGCTGATCCCCAATTCTGGGTATTGTAGTAAAGAAAAATGGTTTTCTGGCTAAATAAACAACTTGCTGTCGAAGATTGGTGTGATCGATTTTTTTCCGAAATAGCATTCCATTGCTGATCTGAGAAAAAGGTATACTTTTGCATTTTATGAAAAACCAACGATACTCAATATGATCATCGTATAGTTCGTAATGACCAAGAAAGAACAAGAATAACGCTCCTCCAAACAAAAGTCTATCCTTATCTGTTAATGGTATACGATCCATTGTTCCGTCGCCAGCCCCTAGTGGCGTACTCATCACCATTAGTGTCATAGCAAGGTAGATTAATGCAATGATTATTCCCAGCCAATTGGGTGGAAATTTGAAAATTGGTTTTTCCATATCATGTACCCCTTATTGAAGCAATGCAACTTGATAAATATTATTCCGTTTTCCAACACCTCTACTAGCGGAAGTGCCTCTAGTCGTTTCAGATGGCACAGTATTTACGGTGTTATTTTGTTTATTGTACTGAATTCCGGCACTGCGCTCTTGAATTCCTTTAGTTACGCCAGTCGAAACAAGTGACATACCTAAACCAAAAATTGCTTCAGAGAAAGTATCAAAGCCTGCATTACTAAAAGCAGCGCCGGCCCACAAAGACACTAAACCAGCTAAAACGCTTGCTCCGAAGCTTGCTCCTTGATCAACGCATTCCTTTGTTGTTTTGATTGCTACGAAACAATTATACCATCCAGAACATTTGCCCAAAGCACCACCGATAAATCCATCACGGAAACCCTCGATCAAATCTGACGATGTTATTTCACCATTTACGGCAAATGCACATACTGCATTTGTTACTGCTCCAATTACACCACCAATCAAACCGTCCGTTAAGATTTTAGCGCCTATTGCTAAAGCAGCAGTAAGGAAAGTTCCCTCACTATCTTTGTTAGACACTGGAGAATTATTACAATATGCAAACATATTGTAACCTAGGAAATCCTGCCCCGTACTAGCAAACTGATCAGCATTAATAAACCGACCGATAGCGGGATCGTAGTAACGGCTCCGCAGGTAGTAGAACCCAGTTTCAGTGTCATAGTAGTAGCCACGGTAACGGATGGGGTTAACATGGCCAATATCAGACAAGTCCTCTTCATCAACCAGAAGGTTGCCCCAGGCATCATAGCTATACTCAGCAACTGCAGTACCAGACTGATCAATGATACGGATAACATCGCCCTGCTGGTTCAGCACATAGAGATAATAAGTCTTATCGAACTTAAATGCATAGGGCAGGCCAGAGTTATCGTAGATGATATCGAAGGTATGTTTGCCGTCACTGTCAGTCCAGGTCTGACGAACGACCTTGCCATCCAGGGTCAGGTAATTGTAAGTTACATCTCCGACCTTCTTGCTGTCGCGGATACCAGCGAGATCATAGGTGTAGTTAATAGTCTGACCACCGCCACTCGCAGAAGCAAGCTGTCGACCCCTTTGCCAGGTAAAATTCCATCTGGTGCCATTGAAATAGCTTGTAGGATTACCACTCGCGTCATAGGTGATTTCTTCGTTATCGTAAGCAGTCAGCAGATCCTTCCAGTTAGCATCACCGTAGGTATAGGTATGGGTGACACCATCCTCAACAGCCTTGCGAATGTTGCCGTAGGTATCGTAGGTGTAAGAGTAATCCTTGCCGTTAATCTCGGCAGCTGTCAGCTGACCCTGAGTGTCGTAGGTATACTCGGCATTCTGGCCAGTGATTTGACTTCCAGTAATTGTCTTGATGTTCCCCACTTCGTCGTAGGTGTAAGACAGACTGAACGGGCTGAAGCTCTGACCGCCATCTCTCTTGGCGTAGGAGATTGTTGCGATCTGGTTGGTAGTTTGGCTGCTGCTGATATTACGGTAGGTGTAGTCCTGACGGAAATAGTAGTTAAACCGACTAGACAGGCGAGCGATATCATCGTACTCGAAAGCGTAATCGCCGAAGCAATCATCAAGACCGTCTACATATGTAATCGCACCATCAGAACCACGGTACTTATACTCCGCAGCATAGGTAGTGTACTTGCCATCGGATCCAAGGAGCTGATAAGCCTGCTTCTTGATCCGGTTCTGGCGATCATACATATGCTCAGTAAGAATAGTAGTCTGATTGCCCTTCGTAGCAGAGCTGTGGATCAAGCGACCGATGCTGTCATACTCATAGTTTACTTCATTTCCGTTGGCACTGTCAACCTTTTTAGTCAATGCACCTTCAGAATTGTAGTAGAACTGATAAGACGGGCGATCCTCAGTGTGATCGTTCCAGGTTTCTGCGACAAGGCGATCCAGTTCGTCATAGGTGTAGGAAATGCTGGCACCGTTTCCATAGGTCATGGAATTCAGATGACCATTGGTGTCGCCGTAATCGTAGATAGCCAGGACATAAGCATCAGCAGGTTGGTTGAGCTTACCACCGATGGATACCTTCGTCATGTTGCCGAAAGCATCATAGTACAGATTATAGAGCTGTGACTGCTTGGCAGATTTCACACCATTCTCAGTAAAATAGCCACCACGGTCGATCTGGCTCATCATGCCATCTTTGTAAGCATACTCCACCGACACCTCGCCGCTAATGAAGTTTACCCAATTCCGGTCATTCAGCACATCATATCTGGATGTCACAACAGTATTCTTGGCATCCTTAACAGTATGAACCAGCCGGCTATCCTCGTAATAGGTGTATGTAGTCTTCTCGCCATTGCCGTTCGTTTCGGTCTCCAGAAGAGAGCCGTTGTCGGTATAGGTAGCAGAGGTCTTGATTTTCGGATAACTGGTTGCTACACCGCTAGAGTTTAATTTACCGACCTCGGTGTACTTTGTGTTTCCATACGCATCGTAATCATATTTGGTGTAGACCAGGCTCAGCGCATTACTGATATATTCAGGCAGATACTTATTGGAGTCCTTGTACTGATAGTAATAGACCTCAGACTCGGACTTCCAAACGGTAGCGGGACGAATGTTGTCGCTCTGATACTCAACCGCCTGAGAAGCGCTGCCAGTTGCACCGGCACTGACAACATTACCCTGGGCATTATAAGTATAAGTCGTACAGGGCTCCTGACGCAGAGACAGATTATCCACATACATCGTATTGAAGTTTCTGTCATAGACAACATAAACATCGATGTACTTCAAGGTCATCTGCTGCTTCTGATAATAGGAATCGGGAACGATTACGCAGGAAGCAAACTGCCATCCATCGTAGTCATCGTTGAAGGGCATGAAGAAGTATTCTGCGTGCTCTCCACCGTCCTTTGCCTTATACCATGCCCGGGCAATCAGACCATAGTACCTGGACTCATGCTTATTATTGATGCTGGCGCCATAGGACCAGTTAAAACTGGTTTTACAATCCGCGCCGGAAGCCGCTTTGCCCCAACCGGAAAGCAGGAAAGTCTGATCAGTACAGACCTGCTCAATCTTGATCTGCTGAGAGGCTCTGATATATGCCGTAGCTTCGCCGTTGACAGACAGAACATTGGGGTGATGCTGATCACTGGAAGAACTCTGATAGGAGAACTTATCACCGGACCAATAGGTCTCCTCAAAATCAAATGTAGCATTCTGGAGGAGGTTTGCGGTAGAAGGAACATCGCCGACCTCAAGTTGCAGATCGTCATAATAGACGGAGCCGTAAGCATCTTCCTGGATAACAGCTACACGGCAATTATTGATATCCTGCTTCGGGGTATAGGTACAGTAAATTCGTTGCCAACCCTCATCGATGTCTTCTACGGTCGTATAGGTAACCTTATTACCGAATGCCAGAATTCCATTTTCCGAGTTAAGGAATGCTGCATAGATACCTCCGGTGGAGAAGTTACTAATACTATTTGTATTGACATAGGCAGAGAAGGTATAAGTGGTATTCGCCTTCAGATCAACAAGCTGGTACATACCAGCAACACGGCCGTTCGTATGATTGTCTGCGGCCGATGTTTCTATTGTCGTCTTCAGTGCCATCTGACCAGTTCTTACAGTTGTGGTGCTGATTTCACCGACATATTTTCCAGTCTGACTTGCAACAGCTCTCCAATCAGGATTGCTGGAAGTACCGTTATCATATTCCATGCCGGAGTTCTTAAGAAGGTTAACACCGTTTTGACCAGACTGGCCAGTCTTGGAAATCCGGTTGTTAGCTGCCGGGGAATCAGAGGAAGACGCCTTGTAAGCAGCTGCAGAAACACCCAGAATTCGATCTTCATCAGAATCCAGTGTGACTGCATTGATCGTGCGGCCGGCATAGTCGAAAGCATACCGGTTTACGATATCGTCGCCAGTGTTGAACGCACGGTCATTTCCGTCATACCGGTACACGGTTTCCTGAATGCTGGGCTTTTCTCGCTTTAATCTGGTACCGACTACCTTGGTGTTGCCTTTGTATGCGTACTCCTGGATGGTAGCAACCCCATCACCATTGTAGGTGTATTCAATGCCATACTTGGCCTCGGCATCGTACATACCAGTCAGGTGGCCCGTAGAGGAATAGGTATATTTGGCTTCAGTCTTATCAGGATGGGTAACCTTGGTCAGGTTACCATTTGCATCATAGGTGTAACTGGTAACACGACCAGCATAATCCGTGATACTGCTCAGGCGATTGTTGGAATACTGGAAAGTACAAATCGTCTGGGGGGTCTGTTCATTTCTGGCTGCTACAATGGAGGTCAGGTACGCACCACTCGTAGGCGGATGCCAGGTAGAATGCGTATCAGAGTATGTAGCATTGTTGTACAGGAAACAGATCTTATTTCCGTTGGTGTCCTTTATGTACTTCAGGTATCCGTTTCTGAAATAACGTTCAGTACCGGACTGATCTACCATCGTATAACCAACATCGGAACCTGCAGTCCCCTGCGTAATCTTCAGTCCGAGGCCATCTTCATCAACATAAGTATTTCCGCTGGAATTCTTGAAATAATGAAGGGTGCCATCTCCATCCCGGTAAACAAGATACCGAATTGTATTGATGGTGGTCTGCTTCACGCTCTCCTGAACAGAAAGCTGCCAACCATTACCCGTCTTCATTTTAGAGTAGTCGGGTGCAAAAGTATCTTTCGCTTTATCGAAGCTGTCCAGCTCCTTGCCACGCAGACTACTGTTGAATACATGGCCAACGCTGAAAGGCGTAGTAGCACTGGAATAGCTGATATCAGTCTTGAATACGGTCAGAGCGGAGGAGAAGTCACCAACATAACCGGTACCTGCCCTTACGGCGGACTGAGTCTCATAGGTGTAATAATCCTCAGTACCAACGGTGTTGCGGTATGTAACAGTAAGCCAGGACTCAGTGGGACTGAATTTACACCAACCTGAATTACCTACCTCCTTCGCATTGGTAACTGCGGTCATTCTCAAACCATAGTTGGAAGAAGGATCCGCATACCACTGCATCATCGCAGGGGTGATGTCCCATTCATTGGGCTTGAGAGAAAATCCGTCGCCTTTCGCCAAATAGATGAAGTCCATTGCAGGCTCGGTTGAGAGTGCAGGCCTCTTGCTCCAGGGGACATAACTATCCCAGTAATCGCCAAGGCTTGTAGTCAAGGGGCGAATATCCATTCTGCAGTATGTAGTGGACCAATGTTCTGCTGAAATGGGGTGAAGTTTTGCTTCGGTAATGATACTGCCAGCGGGAATTGTAGGAAGCGTCTTTACTCTTGCATAACCTTCCAGCTCACCAAAATCCTGACTGTATCCGCAAGAGAAATATCCCGGACTAGCTATAATAGAAGAACTGCTAGGAGTCTTCTTCTCAGCTGCAACAGCATAATCCAGATTAGCAACAGGGACATTATAGGAAGGATCGATGATAACAGGATAGGAACGATAATCGTCTTCAAGCCAATCCTCGTCAGCACAGATAGACAGAACCCAACCTTCTGCGGTCTCCTCCAGTTCATAGCAGACGGCGTCGGAGTACACATCGTTGGCATCCCACATGTAAGGTGCAGGAATGGTGAACTTGACCTCAGAATTCTCATCCAGCAGGTCAACGCTACCGTCCTCCTGAAGCACGGGTTCCAGACCATCCAGAGTCAAGAGGAAAGAATAAACATACTCATCCTGATCCATCTGCTGCTTCAGGATGATACTCTCCTTCACATTATAGCTGAAGGTATCATAACGCAGATCGACACCGGGGAATACATCTTCATAAAGAATGCTTGCACTAAGCGCGTCGGGCATCACATCATCGAGTTCCCACAGTGCATCATCTTCCACATCAAGATCTACGGATGCAGCACCTTCTTCGGTCAGAACATGAGCAACAATGACACGATCATCAGAATCATCATGTTCCTCAGTCTCATCATCAGCATCGGAAGCTAATCCGAAAATACCGGTAAGATCATTTCCAGATGCATTTTCAGCAGTTTCATCATTGTCCGAAGTTTCGGGGCTGGACTCAGAATCAGTTGCATCATCAGAGATATCCTCAGTAGAATCCTCGCTCGCATCCTCAGCATCGTCATCGCTTGCACCTTCTGATGAGTCACCACTTACATCTTCCGAATCACCGTTATTGATATCCTCCGAAGTAACATCACTTACATCTTCGGAGGTATCGTCGTATGCAGTATCGGTAGTATCGTCAGTATCGCTATTAGCGGTGTCATCAGAGGCAGGTTCCTCAGTTGAAACAGGAGCATTGTCAGCGGAATCATCAATAGCATCCTCAGCGCTATCGTCAGCATCAGGATCTCCCTCGGTTCCAGTACCCGTCCAAATGGACATTGCAAGGACACGGTCACCCTGCGCCATAGTCATGATGGTTCCATCTGTGAGAGTGGCCGCAAATGCCTGGACGGAATCACCGTTTACCGCCTGATAGACGGTCTCGCCACTAAACATTGTAGTAGCCTCAAGGGTATTGTCGATATCAACCCACTGACCATCTTCCTCGTAGTGGACAGCAACAGGATACTGAACAGCCATGTAGCTGCCATCAGTCAGACGGTAATGTTTCTCGTACTCACTTCGCAGCTCTGTTACTTCTCCGTCAATATACACCTGCGGAATTTCTTCAACAGGCTCAGGAGCAGTAATTTCAGGCAGTGGGATGGTTCTGGTGTCTTCGATATATTCCATATCAGTGGCATATACCTGAGTTGCACCCAGTTCCAGCACCATGACAAATGCCAGAACAAATGCAATAATTCGCAAAAATCTTGGGTATTTCACTTTACTCTTCCTTTCTTGATGTATCTGTTTGTTCGTTTACAATGTTGCCTTTTCTCCCCTCCTCCACATCAAGTACCGGTTTTCGTTATCTAGACTCCAGCCGCACCTAGCTAACAAATAGGCGGTCTATCTATATATGTATGGAGAACATGAATTGGTGACATCTTTTTTCGTTTTTCTACGATATTTTTAACAACCCAACCAATATACCGATACAAGCGGTATATTTCGACTTAAATCGGTATTCTGACCATTCTTATTACCGCTCATATTTGTGTAGAATATACAAAAAAGGAGTGGTACATATGGATGATTCATTCGTTAGACATCGGATAACCGAGTTGCGCATCAAGAAAGGCGTATCCGAATATAGAATGAGCAGAGATCTCGGACATAGCAATAGCTACATACAAAGCATCACGTCAGGAAAGGCACTTCCATCCTTCGCTGAATTTTTCTATATTTGTGAATATCTTTCTATAACACCCAAGGATTTTTTCGACACTGATATATCTGAACCCCAGCTATTAAATCGGCTTAACGAATTTGCAAAAACTCTGGATGAAGCAGACTTAAAGGTTCTTTCGGATGTTGCTGAGCGCTTGTCCAAGAAGACTACACATTCCCAGCCCACAGAAAAGGGTATCCGTGTATGAGAAAAAAGCAAATGGAATCTCGATATAGCAAGGAAATTCACCGATTATACCTTCAGATGTATCCCAGGCTGTTTGAATATGCCAGAAGCTCGTTAATGAATGATGCCTTAGCCGAAGAGGCCGTTCATGATACATTTATTATTGCCTGTCAAAAGCCTCAGGCTTTATGCAACAGCTTTAATCCAGAAGGATGGCTCGTTATTACCCTCAGACACGTGATTGCGAATACACTGAGAAGCCAGGAAGGGGCCAGGCGGATCCTGGGAGAGTATTTGGCTTTATCTTCTGAAGACCTTTCAGTGACACATGATCAGATGGATTTTGAACTCCTGTATCACGATATAGCGGAGATGGAGGAATTCAAACTATTAAAGGAAATGGCTATGGAAGGTCAATCCTATTTAGAGATCTCCGAGAATCGTGGTATCAGTGTAGCTGCGTGCAGGAAAAGAATGCAGAGAGCAAAAGAGATCCTGCGGAAAAAGTTAAAGATATGATGTCACAAACCGATCAGTTCATTACATACTCTATTGAAAGGAGGATACGGTATGCCCACTTCCGATGATCACAAGTTGAATGACTTTGCGAAATATGACACTATGAGTACCGAAGCATTACAACAGATACTGCGGGATGATGCTTCAAATCCAGAGGGCAATAAATCCGAGATAGACATGCTGCTCTATGTAATGGAAGTGCTTGCCAAACGGCGGCAGGCCAATAACGAAGGTAAATCTCCGGAAGAAGCACTGGAAACCTTTAAGAAAAAATACTATACGGAATATGATCATTCTTTTACCTCCGAGAGTAGATCGGATCCTCTCCGGAAGAGATATAGCATCCCAATGGTAAAGGGCCTGATTGCGGCAATGGTCGCTATCGTGATCTTTATTGGTGCTACATTTACAGCAAGTGCTGCGGGCTTCGATATATGGGAAATTATCGGCAAATGGACAAAGGAAACCTTCCACTTTGGTTATGCAGGAACGGTTGATGATACTATCACCCCCAGTTCAGAGTTTGAATATCCCTGCGCTTCGCTTCAAGAAGCCCTGGATCAATGCAACATAACCTCTGCACTTGTGCCTACATGGGTTCCCGAAGGATATAATGAAATCGATGTTGAAGTTGTCCAAACGCCAAAACAAAGGTGGTTTACAGCTACCTATGAAAACGGGAACAAAACAGTACGCATTAGGATCGCTGATTATCTAGATTCTTACCCAATGCAGATAGAACAAGATGATTCAATTCTTGAAATATACCATAATAATGGTATTACCTATTATTTCTTTGATAACGGCGGACTACTGCAAGCTGTTTGGCATAATCAAAACTACGAATGCTTTATCTCCGGTCCATTATCACTCTCCGAACTCAAAGAAATGATTGATTCTATTGAGTAAGGATGTTGTTAACAATGAGAAATAAGTTTTCCCCTATTATCCGATTAGTAGCTTTAATCCTCACTCTTGCGCTCATCACACCGCTAAATGTGACTGCTGCAGAAAATGAAATTCGCCCTTACGCCAGTAACTATCTTACCGCATATAACACCTATATCTGCGACGTAGGAAATGGTCGTCATGAAATCTGGTTCGAGGTCATGGGAACAGGCGATATGGACGAAATCGGTACACTTTCCATCATGCTGTACGAGGTAAACTCCGATGGATCACTGAAATGGGTCAAGACCTTCCTGCATGAGGACTACAACAACATGTTGTCTTACAACGACTGGTACCATTACTCCTATGTGACCTATCAAGGATCGTCCAGTAAGACTTACAAGGCTTATGTCTGTATCTGGGCAGGCAAAAACGGGAACGGTGACACCCGGTATATGTGGGCATTAGAGTGAAAAAGGAATGCCGCGGAACCATGAATCATGGTCCCGCGGCATTTTTCTATATCGTTTAAGTCGATAAATCCTTCAGATGTTAGAGCAATTAAGCTTATGTACTGCGAAATTGCTTTACGAGCGTATAGAAGGTACTTCGCTTCAGTCCGAGCTTTTCCATTGCGGCCTTTGCAGTAATTTTGCCGCTGGACCATTCCAGGTGGACCTCATGCCAATTATCAGGATAAACTGCTTTCGGCCTGCCAAGGTGCTTCCCTTTTTCTTTGGCTGCTGCAATACCCTGCGCCTGACGCTGGAGGGTGCGGACCCGTTCCTGCTCTGCGATGCTGGCCAGGACTTCAATCAGGATATTATTGATCATATCGAAGATCCAGTCCTGCTCCTCCGGCAGCTCGATGAGTGTGGTGGGGATATCCAGAATCTTCACCCGGATATGATGCTCCTTGAAATATTCCAGCTCCGTCTTGATATGGCTCTTGTTTCGGCTGAGCCGATCCAGAGACATGACCACCAGGGTATCCCCTTCCCGGAGCAGATGATTCTTGAGCATCTGGTACCCTTCCCGTTCCAAAGACTTGCCGCTCTCCTTGTCGGTCACAATGTCCCGCTCCTCTACCCCGAAATCAGCCAGGGCCTTCAGCTGACGATCCAAGTTCTGCTCTCTCGTTGAGACTCTGGCATAAGCATAGGTTTTCTTCATATCGTCCTCTCCCCTATCCGTAAAGGTTCTGTTGTTTTCAGATATGTCCGAAAAGGAAATTTGAACCTTTACGGACACGGGATTCACAAAGTTTCGCATGTGAAACACATATCTATAAAGGTCAACCTTTGCGGACTATCCTATTACACGATTTATAGGATAGAATTGCAATGAGAGCACCCAAATTTGTTTTCCTCTTGATATCCTACATGCAGTTCGCTATAATATGATTATATTTGACGAGGAGGGGTTTTGCGTGTCATACCGATTTCGGGAAGCCCGAGAAAAAGCAGGGTTATCTGCTGCCGAGGTTGGCCGTCGAATTGGTGTTTCTCAGCCTGCGGTGACCCAGTGGGAAACAGGTTCAAAAGTCCCTTCCGTGGAAATGCTCTGTAAGCTGGCTGATCTGTATTGTGTTTCTACCGACTATCTTCTTGGCCGAGATATACCGGTCGAATCGATCCCCCGCAATGATGATATCATTCCGCCTGAGACACTGCGCATCCTGAATGGCAAACCAGTTTGGGACGAATCCCGCGGTTGGGGAATTGTTAATGCCGTCCACGATTATGTGGTCTTTATGGATGGCACCAGACTCATTCTGGCTGAAGCCATGAACCTCCGGGCCATGGTGCCGGCTTATGCTATAGGCTACTCCCCTGCCGCCAAACCCATATCTCACGAGGATCTGAGCAAACATCAAAGTCTTTGGATCAAGCCAATTTCTCCAGACTCATTTTTACAGGATGAACTGACGGGCTGGTATCATGTCAATGAGTTCTATGTCCAGAACGAGTATGGCACCCGGTTCATGTTTGATACCTACGGCACCAAATGGCTGGCCTTTGAAATGGAATTCTAAATAGCAATGCACCGCAGAAAACTGAACCGCCCCTTGTCAAGTAGACCAGGAAAATAACTAAAAATAATGCAAGCAGCTGCTGCCGTTATGGTGGCAGCTGTTTTGTTTAAGCAGCGTATCGAGCTTTATATTTTTGAATTCGTTTATTTACTGGAATCGGATATTGTGCCGGTGTATCTGTTATCAGAGCCTCAGCACGGACCTCAGCCGGTGTCTTACCCTTGAATCGTTCTTGGATACGTTCATTGCTGTAAAAGGACATATAGTCCGCAATAGCATTACGCAAGGAGTCTTCATCCGTAAAGGTATTCGGATAGTACATTTCGCTTTTTACAATGCCCCAGAAGTTCTCTGTAGGGCCGTTATCAATACAATGGCCCACTCTGGACATGGATTGTGTCATTCCTTGTTTCTGTAGATTGCCTTGGAATACCCTACTGGTATATTGAAATCCTCTGTCGCTGTGGAATATAGGTTTTGCATCCGGATTGTTTTGGATTGCTTGCTCAAAGGTATCCAGAACCAGTTTGTTGTCGTTTCGTCTACTAACAACCCAAGATACCGGGGTAAGGTCGTACAGATCCAGAATCGCACTAAGGTAAAGCTTGTGAACCACAGGACCCTCATACCACTTGAATTCGGTTACATCCGTTTCCCACTTCTCATTGGGTGCCTTGGCATAGAAATCCCGGTTCAGGATGTTTTCTGCTGTAGCTTCCGGTGCAACAGATTGGTACTTCTTCCGCTTTCTTCGGATTACAGAATGGATGTTAATCACTTTCATAATTCTGTGTATGCGATTCTTGCTATAATGCTTATTGTTCAAACGATTGATATATAGTGCCATCCGGCGATAACCCAGAATGTGGTTGAATCGGTCATCATACTCCCGGATCAGCTGGGCAAGGAGGATGTTCTCCTGCTCGGCTTCAGGAATCGCCCTGTGCAGCCATTTATAATAGGCAGCTCTTGTAATATCCAACTGTTGACACATCCAGCGGATACTCCAGCCCTTGCTCTCATAGAAATATTGAATTGCTATGTACCTGGACTCGAATCTGACCTTTCCAAGCCTCACATCCCTTCTAATTCCCTCACTTTTTTTAGCAGCTCACACAGCATATCCCTTTCCTCAAGCTGCTGCTTCAAGCGCTTATTCTCCCGGCGAAGGCGTTCTAACTCGTCCACCTCGTCATCGCCCTTGTGGTGGCCGCGCTTGTCTTCAAGGCCTTCTTCGCCACTCTCGCGATACTTTTTCACCCATGAATATACCTGGCTGTAGGATACATCAAATCTGGATGCTGTGCCCTTGTAATCGTTATTGTGACTGATGCAATAGTCAGCGATCTCCTTTCGCTCTTCCAGCGTCGTTTTTCTGCGTGCTTCTGCCATATAGACCTCCCGTTTCGGTTCGTAATCTTTGAGTTCCATATTGG
>JAEIGA010007807.1_pt1 | contig 16232 bp, 13 predicted proteins | sample 9270691 | NCBI WGS metagenome assembly JAEIGA01 (sample SAMN17057246, study PRJNA624740) | gut metagenome | biome: biome; isolation source: fecal sample | host: Bos grunniens | place: China: Xizang | collected 2019
CCGAAGTATACCATATGAGAAAACGGAACTCTCTTGCGCTCGTCAGCTACTGATTTGTTGACCATCTTGTTGTCCTGACTGCTGAAGATTCCCTTATTGATCTTGAAGATAAACTGGGTCTTGGCAGTGTAGTCTACCGCTACGCCAGGCCATTCGGCTTCGCCTTCCTCATTATAGATGAAGCTGCCCGCGAATACGTGCTTGAATTCGTGAGCAATCGGGCTGCCCTCAATAATCTCCTTGAGGCCGGAAGAATTGATGTAGTGCTCAATGACCACGCCCTGCTGCTTGCCGTAATCATTGATGAGTTTGAACCATTGTTTCACTCCTTCAAAAAGCTCAATCTGTGCACCGAAGTTTTTGAAATTGTCTCTGCGTAGGGCGATGCCGGATTTTCTAGCTTCGTCAAACATCAGCTTCATATATGATAGGACATTGGAGGCATCGTGGTCTATTGCGATGCCGTCGCTCATTGTCCAGAACTCAGATGTTGTCTTTCCTACTGCCTGGATGAATCCAAATTCCTGCATATTTCCCGGCGAGAGAGTGCCGTCAAAATCGTAGATGAGTGCAATAATTGGTTTTTTTCTCATATAATTTCGCCCCAAATGGTTATTTTTCACCACAAATATCGTAATTATTCGCCACATACCAAGTTTTCAACTTGTTAGAGACTCACACTTAGCCTAAATTTGCCAAAGGTGAAATTAAAATCTAAATCTATAATGGCACATTTCTTAACAACTCTTGAGAGCACAATGAAGGCTCATTGGAACAAGCCTGCTCTCTGTAACTACCGAGGCGAGGTTTTTACCAACGCTGACATCGCAGCATTGATTGCTCGCTTTGGTATCCTTTACGATGATCTTGGCATTAAGAAGGGCGATAAGATTGCTCTTTGTGCTAAGAATACCGCTCGCTGGGGTGCTTTGTTTTTCTCAATCACTGCACACGAAGCTGTATGTGTTTCCATCCTTGCAGACTTCCATCCAGATAGCGTTAACTACCTAGTCGACCACTCAGACAGCGTACTCCTTTTTACCGACAAAGAAATCTGGGATAAGCTTGATACAAGCAAGTTCCCTGAGCTCAAGATGGCAATCAATGTAGATGACTTCGCTCTTCTCTACTCAAAAGACGAAGAATCTAAGGCTGCCTACGAGAACCTTAATGATAAGTATGCAGCAAAGTACCCTGCAGGCGTGTCTACAAATGATGTTAAATTTACCGTTGATAATCTTGATGAGCTCGCAGTTATCAACTATACATCTGGTACTACAAGCGCACCTAAGGGTGTAATGCTCACCTACGGAAACCTTAGTGCTTCAATCCAGTTTGGTCACGATAATGTAGCTGTACACCCAGAAGATAAGCTTGTATCTATGCTCCCTATGGCTCACATCTACGGAATGGTATTTGAGTTCCTTTACCCTGTGACCGGTGGTGCTGCAATCTACTTCTTGGGCAAATCTCCAGCACCTTCTCTTCTTCTCAAGGCCATGAAGGATGTTCAGCCATACCTTGTCTGCACAGTTCCACTCGTGATGGAGAAGATCTACAAGTCTTCACTCAAGCCGGTGCTCAGCAAGTGGTATATGAAGGTCCTCACCGCTATCCCTGGTATCAATCAGATTATCTACTCAAAGGTGCGTGGCAAGCTTGATGCCGCATTTGGTGGTAAGGTTACCCAATATATCATGGGTGGTGCTGCTCTTAATCCTGAGGTTGAGAAGTGTTTCAAAGATATCAAGCTCCACTATACAATCGGTTATGGTATGACAGAGGCTGCTCCTCTTCTTGCCTACGAAAACTGGAAATATTTCTCACAGGGATCTTGTGGTAAGGCTATCACTTGCCTTGAGGCTCGCATTGATTCTGACGATCCTCAGCATATCGCTGGTGAAATCCAGGCAAAGGGTGACAATATTATGGTAGGTTACTATAAGAACGAGGAGGCTACTAAGGCTGCATTTACCGAAGATGGATTCCTCCGTACCGGTGACCTCGGTATTATGGACAGCAAGGGTAACATCTATATCAAGGGCCGCTCAAAGAGTATGATTCTTTCTGCAAATGGTCAGAATATCTACCCAGAGGAGGTTGAGGCAGTTGTAAACAACCAGCAGTTTGTGATTGAGAGCGTTGTTGTTGACCGTTCAAGCAAGCTCGTAGCTCTTGTATATCTTGACAACGATGCTATCAAGAATGCAAAACTTGATGAGGAAGCAATCTCAGATCTTCCAGAGAAGATCAGACTCAATGCCAACCGCGGTCTTCCTGGATATAGCCAGATTTCAAAGGTTGAGGTAGTTTTCGTACCATTTGAGAAGACTCCTAAGATGAGTATCAAGAGATTCCTTTACAAATAAAATATTCTAGTGACATTTTGTCATTGGAACGCAAATTGAACAAGTGAAGGTGTAGCTGTTTAGCTGCACCTTTATTTGTATTTTAAAATTTGATTATAATGGCAACACAGAAAGTAAAAGGTCAGATTGGGGTAACTACAGAAAATATTTTCCCGGTCATCAAACAATTTCTTTATTCGGATCATGAGATCTTCCTGCGTGAGCTTATAGCCAATGCAGTGGATGCTACCCAGAAGATGAAGGCAGTAGCTTCTCGTGGAGAATATAATCAGGAGCTTGGCGAACTCAAAGTCAGAGTAGAGCTCGACGAGAAGGCAAAGACTCTCAAGATTATTGATAGCGGTATCGGTATGACCTCAGAAGAGGTTGATAAGTATATCAATCAGATTGCATTTTCATCTGCAGGGGAGTTTCTCGAAAAATATAAGGATCAGCTAAACTCTATCATCGGTCATTTCGGACTCGGCTTCTATTCGGCATTTATGGTTGCCAGCAAGGTGAGCATTGATACCCTTAGCTGGAAAGAAGGTGCCGAGGCTGTGCATTGGGAGTGCGATGGTTCGCCAGAGTACACAATGTCAGTGGGTAAGCAGAAGGAGAGGGGAACAGTGATTACTCTTCACCTTGATGATGATTCAAAGGAGTTTGCAGAAAAAGCCCGCATCAGTCAGTTGCTTGGCAAATACTGCAAATTTATGCCGGTGCCTGTGGTGTTTGGCAAGAAAACCGAGTGGAAGGATGGCAAGAGCGTAGAGACAGACGAAGATAATATTATCAACAGCATCGATCCGATCTGGACCCGCACTCCAAGCGAGCTCAAAGATGAGGATTACCTCAAGTTCTATCGCGAGCTTTATCCGATGGAGGAAGAGCCTATGTTCTGGATTCACCTTAACGTAGATTATCCTTTCAATCTTACCGGTGTACTTTATTTCCCTAAGATCAAGGAGAGAATGTCAATTGATAAGAACAAGATCCAGCTCTATTGCAACCAGATGTTTGTGACAGAGCACGTGGATAATATTGTTCCAGACTTCCTGACTCTTCTTCACGGTGTGATTGATTCTCCTGATATTCCTCTAAATGTGAGCCGTAGCTACCTTCAGAGTGATGCCAATGTCAAGAAGATCAGTACATATATCACTAAGAAAGTTGCTGATCGTCTTGAGGATATCTTCAAGACAGAGCGTGAGCAGTATGAGCAGAAGTGGGATAATATCAAGCTCTTTATCGAGTATGGTATGCTCAGTGACGAGAAGTTCTGTGACAGAGCACTCAAGTTTACCCTTCTCAAGAATACTGACGGCAAGTACTTCAGCCTTGAAGACTACCGCAAGGGTGTTGAGGCTTCGCAGACAGATAAAGATGGCAATGTGATCTATCTCTATGCCACCAAGCTAGATGAGCAGTATTCACAGATCGAGGCTGCCAAGAATATGGGTTATGATGTCCTATTTATGGATTGTGAGCTTGACAGTCATTTTGTTAACTTGCTCGAGGCAAAGGTTGAGAAGACCAGACTTGCTCGCGTGGACAGCGACAGCGTAAATAACCTCATCGTAAAGGAAGAGAAGATCAAGCCTGAACTCAGCGAGGAAGATAACAAGCAGCTTGAGAGCATCTTCAAGGCGGTGCTTCCAGAGGGCAACGATTATATGGTTGAGGCACAGAACCTTGGCGAAACTTCTGCTCCTGTGCTCATTACGCAGAGCGAATTCATGCGTCGCTATCGCGAGATGAGTGCAATGAATGGAGGTATGAATTTCTATGGCACCCTGCCGCAGTCATACAATATCATTGTGAATATGGAGAACCCGCTGATTGCCAAGCTCTGGGCGGACAAGGACAATGCAGCAGAAAGTCAGCTTCTGCACCAGTTGGTTGACCTTGCACTCCTCAGCAATGGTATGCTCAAGGGTAAGGCTCTTGCAGACTTTATCTCTCGCAGCCAGGATCTCTTGAAATAAGCTTAGCTTACCTAAAACTCTTTACAAATATCAAGTCCACGGCGGATAGCGTCGTGGATTTTTGTTTCTATCTCTTCTGGACTGCTGTAGTCCAGATTCTGGGCAGACACGGTTATGATTTCCCCTAAGCCCCAAAGGAAGCTCAGCGCATTGAGATAAGGTGTGGCTTGCTCTAGAGGAGAACCGGTTGTGATATTCATTCCACGAGTGGTGATATAGAGCACCTTGTCGCAGCGGCATAGCCCGTAGCACTCCCGCTCATCTGTATTGAATGTTATCCCAAACAAAGACATATTCTCAAAGAAGACTTTAAGAATGCTTGGAAAGCTCATATCCCAAAAAGGAGCCGCAATTACTATGCGATCTGCTGCCGCAATCCTTCTTGCTGTGTCTGCATACTCTTCTGGAACGATGCCGTTGTTCCTGTCTATGAGCACCTTGGAATCCACGCAAGGGTAGTCGCTACCCTCCAGTGAAATGGTTTCGATCTCATATCTTTTGGAGAGTTCTGCTATCAGTGGCTCTGCAATCCGGAGTGTGCGTGACTCTGGACGCATGCAGCAATTAATATAAACAAGTTTCATCTTCGGCTATTTAAAGAAATCTACTACCAGCTCGACTACGGTTTTAAGCTTCTTTGTTATCATATGGTTTTCCCCTTTGACGACGATAAGCTCTGAGGCGTCTCCATAAGTCTGGACAAACTTCTCGCTGCACCACATCGGCACAATATTGTCTTCGTCTCCGTGGATGAGCCTCACCGGACCGGTGTATGCCTTTGCTGTGCCGTAGATGTCAAGTTTCTGAGTGCTAAGCAAATATTCGCGTCCGAGCTTCATCCCTCCGATACAATTGACTGCTTCAGGTGGGTCGGCAGGGTCAAATGTGGCATTGAAGAATCTGCCTCCTTGGCACGCTTCCTTGATAACGGAACCTGGAGCAAGCAGCACGAGCTTGTAGGGCGCGGGGCCGTATCTATCGCTGTCGCTGCTGATTATGCCGGCGCTCATAGAAGCGATGACTCCGCCTTGCGAATGTCCGAGCAGGCCTATCCCGCTGACATAAGGGAGAGATCGTGCATACTCCCACATTGCCAGCGCGTCAGCGATTTCTTTGGCGATGGTCATATCCTGCAGGCGTCCTTCGCTTTTGCCGTGCCCGTTGAAATCAAACCTAATGGATGCGATTCCTGCTTGGGCGAGTTCTCTGGCTATGGCCGGCATCGGGGTAAAATCCTTGCTGGAGAAGATGCCGTGCATAAGGATTACCAGATGACAGCTATCATTTTGTGTATCAAAATTTTCCGGTAGGGTAAGCTTCATTGAGAGACCTCCCTGCGGACCTCTTACTTGATAGTCTTTGGCGCTTAGTGAGATGCCGGCCAGGGTGATAATCAGTGTAATCAGAATTCTTTTCATAATCATTGTAAAATCACTCCATAAAGATAGAGAAAATTGAGTTATCTTTGCACAAGACAATAAATACATTTTATGGCTGACGAGAAGATTATATTTTCGATGAACGGGGTGGGAAAGATCCTGCCTCACAATAATAGAGTGATACTCAAAAACATCTACCTGTCATTTTTCTATGGTGCCAAGATTGGTATCGTCGGACTTAATGGTTCAGGTAAATCTACCTTGATGAAGATAATCGCCGGAATAGAAAAAGGTTATCAAGGTGAGGTTGTATGGGCTCCTGGATATTCTGTAGGATATCTTGAGCAGGAACCTCAGATGGATCCAGATAAGACAGTAATTGAAGTTGTCCAGGAGGGCGTGCAGGAAGTAATGGATGTCCTCAAGGAATATGAGGAAGTGAACCTCAAATTCTGTGAGCCGATGTCTGATGACGAGATGGCCGCTTTGATTGAGCGTCAGGGTGTGCTCACCGAGAAGATAGAGGCTTGCGACGGTTGGGAAATCGAGTCTAAGCTTGAGAGAGCAATGAATGCGCTTCAGTGTCCTCCATCGGATGCAAAGGTTGCAAATCTCTCAGGAGGTGAGCGTCGTCGTGTGGCTCTCTGCCGACTTCTGCTTCGCCAGCCGGATGTGCTTCTGCTTGATGAGCCGACCAACCACCTTGATACAGAGAGTATCCAGTGGCTTGAGGCGCACTTGCAGCAGTACAAGGGTACTGTTATCGCTGTTACCCACGACCGTTATTTCCTTGACAATGTTGCTGGATGGATTCTTGAGCTTGATAGAGGTGAGGGTATTCCTTGGAAGGGTAATTACTCTTCTTGGCTTGATCAGAAGAGCACACGACTTGCTCAGGAAGAAAAGCAGGAGAGCAAGCGCCGCAAAGCCCTTGAACGTGAGCTCGAATGGGTGCGTATGGCTCCTAAAGCGCGCCACGCGAAGTCAAAGGCCCGTCTGGGTGCATATGAGAAACTTGCTGCTGATGATGGAAGGGAGAAGGAGGCAAATCTTGAGATCTTTATCCCTAACGGACCGCGTCTGGGTAACAAAGTCATTGAGTTTAACAATGTGTCCAAGGGTTATGGTGACAAGCTTCTTTATGAAAACCTCAACTTCGTGCTTCCTCCAGCAGGTATAGTCGGTGTGATTGGTCCTAACGGTGCAGGTAAAACCACGCTCTTCCGTCTTATTATGGGACTTGATACTCCAGATAGTGGAGAGATTACTCTTGGTGAGACTGTTAAGATTGCCTATGTTGACCAGCAGCACAAGAGCATCGACCCTGAGAAAACTGTATTTGAGACAATTGCGGAGAATTCAGAGTTTGTGAGACTTGGCAAGAGAGAAGTTAATGCTCGTGCCTATGTGTCACGTTTTAATTTCTCAGGTGCCGATCAGGAGAAGCTTTGTGGTGTACTCTCCGGAGGTGAAAGAAATAGACTCCATCTCGCGTTGACCCTCAAGGATGAAGGTAATGTGCTTCTGCTTGATGAGCCTACCAATGACGTTGATGTAAACACTATCCGTGCGCTGGAAGAAGGTCTTGAGAACTTTGCCGGATGTGCTGTCGTGATCTCCCATGACCGTTGGTTCCTCGATCGTATCGCAACCCATATTCTTGCATTTGAGGGTGACTCTCAGGTGCACTTCTTTGAAGGTACATATTCAGAATATGAAGAAGATAAGAAGCGTCGCCTCGGCAACGAAGAGCCTAAGAGATTCAAATACAAGAAGCTCATGGCATAGCAAATAAGTTATGATTACGTCAAGTGATCAGATATTACAGGCATTGAGGATCGCGGCTAAACCAGAGAAAGTTGCGGTCCTCAGCCGTTTCTTCAAGACAGGCAAAGGCCAATACGGAGAAGGGGATAGGTTTCTTGGGGTTATGGTCCCACAGACAAGGCAGGTTGCCAGGCAGTTTAAAGATGTCCCATTATCCCTGGTAGAAGAGCTTCTTTCTTCGGAGTGGCACGAGTGTCGACTTTGTGCGCTCTTGATACTGATAGAGAAGTATAAGAATACACCTGTCCAAGAGATTGTTGATTTTTATCTGGCTCATACGCGGGGTGTTAATAACTGGGATTTGGTTGACTTATCCGCTCCTTATCTGCTTGGGCAGCACCTTTTATCTCAAGAGGATCATTCTGTGCTATATCGCTTGGCGCAGTCTTCAGTCCTTTGGGAACAAAGGATAGCCGTGGTATCTACTTTGATGCTAATCCGAAATGGTAAATTTGAGGATACGATAAATTTGGCTGAGTTTTTTATTGACGCCCGCCACGATCTGATGCAGAAAGCTGTTGGATGGATGCTTCGCGAAGTCGGAAAGCGCGACGAGTTGTTGCTTATCAATTTTCTTAATTCTCATAGTCGTAAAATGCCACGCACCATGCTGCGCTATGCAGTTGAGCGCCTTGTGCCAGAAAAAAGGCCAAGATAGCACCTCCATATTTAGTTGAGCCCAAGGCTTGTGATTATGCTGCGGTCTAATTTTAATATGCGTTGAATCTGTTTGCCGTTGGCATTATATTCAAATCTGAGTTTCTTGGCAATCTCAATCTTTTGTTGGCCGTTGAGCTCCTGTAATGCAATCTTGAAGAGATTATTAGTCAGTGTATTTGCAATCTGATAGAGCTCGTTGTCGTTATAATAGATTGATTCTCCAATTTGCTCTGCAATTTCCTTCTGTAATTCCAATTTTTTAGTCAATAGATAGAAATATTGAGACGCATCCCTAAAAAGCTTCTCGGCGGTTTCTATGTGGCAGAATGACATAGGTGAAACATATCCGTCAACTTTCATGAGCTCACTTTTGTAGTATCCTTGTCTTGAATGTATGATTAAAGTTGCATCACGAGTCGTGTATTTTTGTGCTGACTCATAGTATCTCTTCTTTGCTTGTGTATTATAAAAGTATGAGTTGGCTCCCCATGGGTATGAATATGGAGTTTCTTGAGGAGATACGACAAATCCGTTCCTGTTGTTGTATATAATGATGTTGCGCATTTCTCCTAAAGATTTTATTAATCTTGTTTGGTGTCGAAAAGCAATAGAGTCTAACTCTCGTTTCTTCTTTTTAAGATATCTAGTGAGAAGGCGCTTAAAATAGTGAAACCACTGATCTACTGTGTCTTTATAGCCAGAGAGACACACGTGCAGATGATTATTCATCAGTTCAAAAGTGTATATGTGCAGATCATTGAAGCAAGACGCGCTATGTCCAAAAATAGACATGATATCTTTAAATTCTTGATCTTCGGTTATAATGATGGGAAAGTTCTCAGGTGTCCAAAGGTGCCAACACTCTCCAAGGCTATTATACAAGCGGGTGCACTCCGCCTCTTGGTAGAAGAAATTTTTCATAGTTTTAATAGTTTTGTTTAAATGTAGTTATAAAAATCAGAAAAAAAGGACAATTTGCTGATAAAAGGATTAAATTGCTCAAAATATCAGCAAGATTGTAGATTCTGCTGACGTTATCCTTGAATAAACAAAAAACCGGCCCGGAATGGGTCGGTTTTGTTTATCTAGTTGGGCGATAAACTACTGCTCGTCCTCAAGACGAAGATGCTGAACGTAGATAGCCTTCATACGAGCTACACGACGCTTTGCAGATGGCTTCTCGAAATTCTTACGAGCACGGAGCTCACGAATCGCGCCTGTCTTCTCGAACTTTCTCTTGAATTTCTTAAGAGCTCTCTCGATATTTTCACCCTCTTTTACTGGTACGATAATCATCTTTAAATCACCCCCTTTTTCTTTTGAGGTCGCAAAGTTAAGAATTTATTTTAAATCAGCAAGTCTGTCAATCAGATTTTTAGGCCAAAATAAAAATTGCTTGCCCAATACTCAAACAGCGGGTCAAGAACTATAGGATGATTGTCATCTTTGAAATAAATGATCTCCTTTTTACTCAATGCGTCTTTGAGTCGCTTTACGTTGGCTGAAGAGTTGAGTTTATACTCTTCGATCACTTCTGTGCTGGTAAATTTATTGTGACCACAAAGTATGGCTTTGAGTAGGCTGACCTGAAATGTTGTGAGATCATTCATGATCTTTTCAAAGCGTGGTTCGTGGATAGAAATCAAAATATCCAGAGCCTCATTGAGGATAGGCTCCATAATATAACCTCTTGTTAAAGAGTCACATATGGAGGCAAAATGGTTTATGTACCAGATATTGTTTCTAAATAGGGTACAAGTGCCAAGGAGCAAGTCCTTATCAATTACCTTACCGGTAGTCAGGAACCCGCGGGTGATATATTCTATTATCTCGCGAGTCTCAATCTGGCTCACCTCAAGCCTCTCCACCTGCCTGTAGAAGTACTTCTTCACACCGAAAATCTCGTGCATTGCATTGTGGCTGCTGCCTGTAAACAGATACTGCGCCTGAGATCTTTGCTCGAGGCTCAACGACTTGAATATTCCTTGAAGCAGGTTGCAGACTTTTTCTCCATCCTCAGTCTGCATAATGTTCTGAAATTCCTGAAGCAGGACGATTAGACGGCGTCCTTTCCATGCAGCAGCTTTGTAGGGGAGCTCCAATATTGCCTTGATATCCTGGTCGTCAAGACTCCAGCTGAGCGAGAGGATGTCACCTGTTGCTTCATATTGCTTCTCGTCAAAGACGAAGTGACTTTCTTCCAGCAGATTGGCAACGGTATTGCTATATTCTCCCGGAGTGCTTGCAATTTTGCCGATTATGGCTGAGCCAAGGCGAATGCAGAATTGGCTCACAGAGCGAGTGCTCAGAATTGAATACTCTACTGTGGTAAACTGCACGCCGCTGTTCTTCATGTTGGTAAATGTCTGGTTGATGATAGACATTACACCGGTTTTGGGCGGCTCGTATATTGTGACATTCTCTCCTTGATTAAGGAAGGTTGCGAGCAGGCGGCAATCTTCTTTGCGACCTAGAAACTCTTTATTGCTCACCGGCTTGCTGTAATTGAAAGTACTTGGCATAAACAATTATGTTACAATGCTACAAAAGTAGTAAAAATCTATAAAATAATTTGTTTAAGAATGAAATTTGAGCTAAATTCGCGGCTCAAATATTTATGGCCGCTGAGCTTGAGAAGATCTGCCACGAGGGCAGGCGCTTACGGTCGGAACTTATAAATAAGTTTTTATTAATGTACGCAATCGTAGAAATTGCTGGCCAGCAGTTTAAAGTAGAAGCTGGTGCTGAGATCTTTGTTCCAAGGCTTTCTGAGGACAAAGGTGCTAACGTAGAGTTCTCGAAGGTGCTTCTCGTCGCTAACGACGCAGACATCAAGGTTGGAGCTCCAGTAGTAGAGGGCGTTGTAGTTAAGGCTACTGTTCTCGAAGAAGTTAAAGCTGATAAGGTTCTTGTTTTCAAGAAGAAGCGTCGTAAGGGCTACCAGAAGCTCAACGGTCACCGTCAGAAACTCACTAAGATTGTAATTAACGAAATCGCTTAAGAATTATGGCACACAAGAAAGGTCAATCCAGTTCAAAGAACGGTCGCGAATCGCAAAGTAAACGATTAGGACTCAAGAAATTCGGCGGCGAGGTAGTTAAAGCCGGTAATATTATTGTACGTCAGAGAGGTACAGTTCATAACCCAGACAAAAATGTTGGTATGGGTAAGGACCACACTCTTTACGCTCTTGTTGATGGTACAGTTAAGTTCACTCGTAAGAGAGAGAATAAGTCTTATGTATCGGTAATCCCATTTGAGAACTAATCTCGAAGGGAAATGAAGTCAAAAGGACCGGCACTTTCGAGAGAATGTGTGGGTCCTTTATTTTTTTAAGATAAATTATGCTGACACTCAAAACACTCCGTGATGATCCAAGCGCAGTCATCGAGAAACTCAAGATAAAAAATTTTGATGCGCAGGCAATAGTAGATAAGGTGCTCGAGCTCGACGCTACACGTAGAGCATACCAAACAGAAAGCGACTCTCTCATCGCTCAGCAGAAGGGATTGGCAGCTCAGATCGGCGCCTTTATGAAAAATGGACAGAAGGCTGAGGCTGAGCAGGTTAAGCTTCAGGTTGCAGAGCTCAAAGCTAAATCTAGCGAGCTCCTTTCAAAGATGGAAGCAGCAACTGCTGAGATGGAGGCCCAGCTTGTTCTTCTCCCAAATACACCTTGTTCGCTTGTGAGCCCAGGCAAGGGTGCTGAGGACAATGAGATCGTCAAGGAAGGTGGTGAGGATGTAAAGCTTCCTGAGGGTGCACTTCCTCATTGGGAGCTTGCAAAAAAATATGATATCATTGATTTTGACCTAGGCGTCAAGATTACTGGTGCAGGTTTCCCTGTATATAAAGGCAAAGGTGCGAGACTTCAGAGAGCTCTCATCAACTTCTTCCTGGATTGCAATACTGAAGCCGGATATAAAGAGGTTGAGCCACCTATTCTTGTAAATCAGGCTTCTGGTTTTGGTACCGGTCAGCTCCCAGACAAGGAAGGTCAGATGTATCATGCTACGCTTGATGATTTCTACCTTGTACCTACAGCTGAGGTTCCGCTCACAAATATGTATCGCGATGTCATCCTCACTGATAAGGAGATTCCTGCTGCCATTACTGCATATACTCCTTGTTTCAGAAGGGAAGCTGGTTCTTATGGCAAGGACGTAAGAGGACTCAATCGTCTTCATCAGTTTGATAAGGTGGAGATCGTGAGAATTGAAAAACCAGAGGATTCTGCTGCTGCACTTGATAAAATGGTAGCTCATGTAGAGAGTATCGTAAATAAACTCGGTCTGAAGTACCGTATCCTCCGCCTCTGTGGTGGTGATATGAGCTTCACATCTGCAATTACCTATGATTTTGAGCTTTGGAGTGCTGCACAAGGACGTTGGCTGGAGATTTCTTCTGTGTCTAATTTTGAGACATACCAGGCAAACCGTCTCCATCTTCGTTATAGAGATGAGGCAGGTAAGACACAGATTGCACACACTCTCAATGGAAGTTCTCTTGCGCTTCCAAGAGTTGTCGCTGCTCTCCTCGAGGATAATCAGACAGCGGAGGGTATCGTGATTCCTGAGGTTCTTCGTCCATATACGGGATTTGATATTATTGACTAATTGAATAAAAGTAGAGTCATACTTGGTATAGATCCCGGAACCAATCTCCTTGGTTTCGGGATTATCCGAGTAGATGCTCAAGGTAAACCCCATTACGTTGATATGGGGGTGCTTGATCTTAGACGCCTGGACTCTCCCTATGAAAAACTAAAGATTATATACCAGAAGGTTGATGCCTTGTGCGAATTGCATAAACCGGATGACTTGGCGATTGAATCTCCATTTTATGGAAAAAACGCACAGGTTGTATTTAAACTAGGCAGAGCACAAGGTGCTGCGATGACTGCTTCGATGAACCACGGGGTAAGAGTCTACGAATATGCTCCAAGAAAAGCCAAACTTGCAATTTGTGGCAATGGGGCAGCATCAAAAGAGCAAGTTTCGCTCATCGTGCAGAGGACTCTTGGCATTAATATTGAAGCAGAAAGATTAGATGCAACAGATGCTTTGGCGCTTGCTATGTGCCATTTCTATCAGTTGTCTAACCCTCTTGCTAGTGTAGAAACTTCAACCGATTGGAAGAAATTTATTGCCGCTAATCCGGATAGAATAAACAAAAGATAAGGTTAGATGAAATTTTTTAAGGTCTTGATTCTTGTTGGTTTATTGTCTTTTGGACTTGAATCAACAGCCCAGAATGTAAAAGTGACAGCTGTGTTGCTGGATGAATCCAATTCTGAGCCATTGGGTTTTGCTACTGTTTCTCTCACACGAGAAGGGCAGACAAAACCTGCCAAGTACATTTTGAGTAATGACAAGGGTGTCGTTACTCTTGAGAGTGTTAGGGCAGGTAAGTACACCGTAAAGGCAGAATTGTTGGGTTATCTCCCTTTTACAAAAGAAATTGAGGTTAAGCATGAAAATATTGACCTCGGAAAAGTGAAGCTCAAGGTTGATACTGAGATGCTTGATGCGGCATCAGTGTCTGCTCTTGGTAATCCTGTCATTATCAAGAAGGATACCGTAGAATATAATGCTGATTCTTTCAGAACTACAGAAAACGATGTTCTTGAGGATCTGCTCAAAAAGCTTCCTGGTGTAGAGGTTGGAGATGATGGTACTATTACATTCAATGGAGAATCAGTATCAAAGATTACAATCGACAATAAGACATTCTTCCTTGATGACCCTCAGCTTGCATCTAAAAACATTCCGGCTAAGCTTGTAAAGAAACTCAAGGTTATCAAGAAGAAATCAGAACAGGCTGAATTTACCGGTATCGATGATGGTGAAGAAGAAACAGTGATTGATCTCTCTGTCAGACCTGGTATGATGCAGGGTCTTATGGGTAATGCTCAGGCAGCAGGTGGTGCGGATGTGACTTCACCTGAGGGCAAGATCGGAGATCCAAGATATCAGGGCAACGCCTTTATTGGACGTTTTACTGATAAATCCCAGATTTCTCTTATTTTAAATGCCAACAATACCAACTCTCGTGCCTCTGGTAGAGGTATGCGTGGTGGTGGATTTGGTGGTGGCGGTATTACTACCGCATACATGGCCGGTATTAATGGTGCTTGGGATCTTTTTGATGATAGGATGAATGTGGGCGGTAACTACACATTTAATATGGGTGACCGCATCTCTGAGCAGCAGAGTATGAGAAAGACCTATCTTCAGGACTATAACCTTATCAACAACACAAGCAATGTAAACTTGAGCGATAATATCAATCATAGTTTTGGTATGCGCATGGAACACGAGTTTAGCGAGAATACATCAATATTGTTTGAGCCATCAATCAATTTTGGTACAAACAGCTCTGTCAGCACAAGTCGCGATACTACGTTCCATAATGATTTTAGTGGCGCAACAAGAAAGCTCAACGAAGCATACACAGATAATTCAAGTATGGGAGATAATGTGAGTGCTCGATCTATGTTCCTGTTCCGTCAGAGGCTTGGTATCCCAGGACGTACTCTCACTGCTCTTGTTAATTTGAATATGTCCGTTAATAATACAAATGGTATAAATAAGAACGGAACTAACGTATATGACGATCTCGGAGAAAATATTATCGGTGTAAATCTGGTAGATCAGAACTATATTAGCAAGAATAATTCATATAGTGTTGATGGTCGCATTACATATACCGAACCAATGGGTGATAACTTCTATCTTGAAGGAAATTACTCATATAATTGGAATAAGTCAGTATCTGATAAGCAGACCTTTGATCGTGCTACCGGTCTTCAGGACTATAACTTCAGTAATAATATCATCAACGAGAACCATCGTCAGGATATAGGTTTCAATGCACTCTATCAGAGCGCAAAATTGAGAGCCCAGGTTGGTTTCTCGGCAATGCCTACAAAAACTCACAATAGCACTACCAAGTATAATGCTACTACTAAGGAGTTTATCCCACAGGTATATGATGACTTCCGTTGGAATTTCTCACCTACAGCGATGATTACCGGAGATCTCTCTGAAAACACAAATGTGAGACTCTTCTATCGTGGTAATTCTTCGCAGCCATCTACTTCACAGTTGATGCCTGTTCCAGATAACACAGACCCAAATAATGTTAATTTTGGTAATCCAGGCTTGACTCCATATTTCAATCATAGTATTCGTGGACACTTCCGTTATTCCAATAGACAGAACTTCTCCTCGTTTAATATGAACTTCAATGCCGGTATGACTCAGAATCCGATTGTGAGCGCAACCTGGTTTGGAGAAAACGGTGCAAGATACTCAATGCCATTTAATGGTCCTGCTACTGCTAATGCTGGTACAAGCTTCTTCTTCAATCTGCCGATTGGTAAGAGTGCTTTCTCTGTTAACAACAATACAAGTGTTAACTGGAACAAGAGTGCTACCTATGTGGGAACCAATATTGATATGAGTACCTACGAAGATAAGGGCTACTATGAGTTTATGGAGGAGTTCATTGAACAGTTCAATGACCCAAGCTACTATAAGCAGCACATAACAGAAAACGTTACACAGACTGTAAATGTCAGCGAGAGACTTCGCCTTACCTATAGAGGTGAGTTCTTTGAAGCGACTGTCGGCGGAAGAACCAATATGAACAAGAGTTGGTACTCTATCTCGACAAACAAGGATCAGACAACCACTTGGAATAATCAGTTCTCGGCAAGTTTTGTTTGGAACTGGGCAAGTACAGGTATAAGCGCTGAAAGTGATTTTGATTATAACTGGTATGCCGGTTATGAAACTCAGCAGCCTTCTACCGCAGTTCTTAATGCGGAGATCTCTAAGATGCTGTTTAACAATACAATGACAGTATCGTTGAGAGCTTATGATATCCTTGGTCAGACAAAGAACCTCTCAGTTACTGATTCAGGTAACTTCCATACAGAGTCGATCAGCAATACTCTCGGAAGATATGTAGTTGTAGGTCTCACTTGGAGATTTGGAACTATGGGTGGTAGAGGTAATCGTGCTCCA
>JAEIGA010007808.1_pt1 | contig 16231 bp, 35 predicted proteins | sample 9270691 | NCBI WGS metagenome assembly JAEIGA01 (sample SAMN17057246, study PRJNA624740) | gut metagenome | biome: biome; isolation source: fecal sample | host: Bos grunniens | place: China: Xizang | collected 2019
AAAGCAAATGCCCTGAATATCTTAACCAATATCTTAATTTCCTTGACGATGTAAAAGCAACTTGTCTATTTAGTGAAAACGATTTGCAAAGCTGCATGGGAATAGCCGATTATCTGATAACCGATGTTTCCGGGATAACTAAAATTTGGTGTCAGACGGATAAGCCGTTTGAAATATTAGAGTGAAAGAGAGGAACAAAACATGAAAGTAAAGTGCAACATTAACATCAACAACGTACCTGATTACGCCACAGAGGGATTCATAGTCGCTCGGTGTAACGAAAAATACGAACTATGGTTTTATGGGTGCTATGATACCGAAGAAACGGCAAAAGAGGTTAGCCGTACTATTAAAGGCGTGTATTTTGAGATAGCAGAAAGTGAGGGATAACAAATGAACAAAACAATTAAAACATATTGCACAAATTGCCCTTATTTTACTGATATTATCTACGAGGGAGAACAGTGGTACGGAGCGAGATGCAAAAAAGATGGGCATTCAACAAAACCCTCAATGTATGCAATTAAATCACTTAATAATGATTGTCCATTAACAAAAGATAAGGAGAATAAATAAATGACATACTCATTAAGTGACGGAAAGTATAAGATACTTTTTTCTGATAGCAATTTCAAACCTTATCGGAAAAAGCCTACAATGTCCGTATATGATACCGAAAAGAATTGTGAAATAAAGGTAGCAAGTTTTAATAGTCAAGAAACTTTTGAATGGTTTGTAAATACTGTTTTGGGGGTAAAGAATGACAATAGAAAACTTACAGATTGACGGACAAATGACACTATTTTAAGGAGATTAACAATGCCAACATTACAAGATTTACAATACTTTCAGGCAATGCCATTAAGCATGAAAGTTGATTTAACAAGAAACAGAATAAGAGATTGGGTTAGAGAGTACGGAGAAGATGGTTGTTATATATCATTCTCGGGTGGCAAGGATTCAACTGTTTTACTCGATATTGTCCGTAATGTGTGTGGGTATAAGAGAATACCTGCCGTGTTTGTCGATGTTCCTACACAATTTCCTGAATTAAGGGAATTTGTTAAAACTTTTGACAATGTAGAAATAATTAAACCAAAAATCTCATTCGTTGAGGTGTGTGAAAAGTATGGATTCCCTTTAATTTCAAAAGAGATATCGGAATGTGTAGAAGGCGCAAGGAAATACTTGACAAGTTTAATGAATGACAACACAATCCTAAAGACAGACAGACAGACAGACAGACAGACAGACAGACAGACAGAGCGATAATAGGCTCAAATCAGTTTGCAGATTTAATAGGAATCGACAGACGGGGCAAAGCGAAATACTCCGAGAATTATCAGAAAATAAAGATGGGGATTATCCCTAACTATAATGGCAAATACGGATTGCCCGTTAGAGTTTTACAAATAATGGGTAAATTTCCACACGCAAAAAAAGGCGTAGCAACGGGAGAATTTTCAAACAGATACGATCATAGCAAATATAGATTTTTTCTTGATGCACCTTTTGAAATTTCAAACAAATGTTGTACTGTAATGAAAAAAGAACCTGCTCATAGATACATGAAAGAAACGGGCAGAGTACCAATGACGGCACAGATGGCGAGTGAAAGCCGATTAAGAACACAGAAATGGTTGCAAAATGGTTGCAATGCCTTTGATTGTAAAAACCCTATAAGTAACCCTATGAGTTTTTGGACAGAACAAGATATTTTGCTATACATCAAACTACATAACTTGCCTATTTGTTCAGTTTATGGCGATGTAGTAGTTGATTATGATAAAGCAGATATTATTGAGGGACAAATGGATATTTCTGATTTCCTCGATGATGGAAAAGAATTGTTTGATAAAGATAACTTGCCTTTAAAGACAACGGGTTGTAGTAGAACGGGTTGTTGCTTGTGTGGTTTTGGTTGCCATCTTGAGAAAAAAGGAGAGGGCAGATTTGAATTACTCAAAGAAACACACCCCGGTATCTATGGTTTACTTGATGTTTGCAAGAATAACGGAGTGACAATGCGAGAGGCTATTGATTGGGTAAATAAACACGGAAACTTACACATAAGGTATTAAAAGGAGTGAACAATGATTAAACTATTACAAGGCGATTGTATGGATAAATTAAGCCTATTAGAAAACAATTCAGTTGATTGTATTGTAACCTCTCCGCCTTATTGGAAGGGTTTTGAGTATGAGGCTTATTTTAATTCTTATGCACAATATTTAGAGTGGTGTGAGAAATGGCTTAAAGAATGTAAAAGAGTTTTAAAGCAGAATGGTACAATGTGGCTTAATGTGATTAACGATAGTGAAATCACTATAAGAGCATTTGAAATCATGGAAATTGCTACAAGAAAGTTGATGTATAAATTGCACGATACAGTAATATGGTATCGCTATAATCAACAACCTGCAAACACAGAAAGGCAATTAACAAATCAATGTGAATATATTTTTTGTTTAAGACATACATCGGCAGGTGTATCTTTCAATAAAAAAGATGCTTATGAGTGCAACCCTACGATGTTTAAAACAAAAAATGTGGGTAATGTATGGGAATTGCCTTTTAATAGTGGAAAACAGACAAATGCCTCTTTTGGTAGAAAAGAAACTAAATCGGCATACGGACATAGTGGTTTTCCTTTACAGTTACCCGAAACTTGTATTTTGCTATCTACAAAAGAAAACGATACTGTTCTTGATTTGTTTATGGGAACAGGAACTACGGGTGTTGCATCTGTTAAACACAATAGAAATTTTATAGGAATCGAATTGGATAACAAATATTTTGATATGGCAGAAAAAAGAATTAAGGAGAGTGACAATGAGTGCATCAATGAACTGTGAAGAGGCGAAAAAAGTAGCCGAACAAATGACATACCGACAAGCCGTGATGAATTGCCTGTATGCAAGGTGTGTACCTTTTAAAAAGGCTACACGAATTAAGTTAAAGGAATTATTGGAACTCGTTGATAAATGTGATTTGGATTCCTATTATGATGATAAGTTTGTTTGCATGACAAGTAAATGTAGGGCATTAGTACCCATAAACAACATAACATATATAGGAGATGGATATTACAAATGTGCTAAATGTAATTGTGCATTTCACATTAACATGATTAACAAACACGCATATATTATAAAGGGTAAAAAACATGGTGAGCAAGGCACAAAAGAAAGCTACTAAAAATTACAATGATTCACACTATGATGTGATTAAAATTTATGTTAAAAAAGGCGAAAAAGCTAAACTGAAACAGTTGGCTAATTCACAGAATATGTCACTTAATCAGTTTGTGACAGAAAAGATTTACGGAGATTCAAAATGAGAGAATGGCACTTATACAATGAGGATTGTTTAGAGGGCATGAAACGGCTTTCAGACGAGAGCATTGATTTAGTGGTAACAAGCCCTCCGTATGATAATTTAAGGCTTTATAATGGCTTTAAATTCGATTTTGAGGCTATTGCAAAGGAATTGTATCGTGTATTACGGATCGGGGGGACAATAGTATGGATTGTATCAGACGGAACGGAGAACGGCTCGGAAACGGGAACAAGTTTCAAACAAGCCTTGTATTTTAAAGAGATAGGTTTTCGATTACATGATACAATGATATGGAGAAAAGACAGTTGTGCGTTTCCTGATAAAACACGATATTTTCAATGTTTCGAGTATATGTTTATTATAACCAAAGGACAACCAAAGACAGTTAACCTTATCAAAGACAGAAAAAATCTATGGGGTGGTACGAAAGTACACGGCACTTATAGACAAGCAGACGGAACGATGAAAAGACGGTCAAAAGAATGGCAAGAAACTGTTTATGAGGAATATGGTTATCGTTTTAATGTTTGGGATATTCCAACAGAAAAGAATAACAAAACGGGACACCCTGCCGTATTTCCATCAAGGTTAGTTAAAGACCATATAATCACTTGGAGTAATCAGGGCGATACTGTTATGGATATATGCTCGGGTAGTGGCACAACGGCTATTGCAAGCCTTAATTTAGGCAGAAAATTCATAGGCTTTGAGATAAGCAAAGAGTATTATGATAAATCTATTGAACGGATAAACACAGAAACGGCGCAAATGAACATTTTTGATTATTTGTAGGAGGTTGACAATGGAAATTTGGAAAGAAATTGAGGGCTACAATGGGAAATATCAAGTGAGTACATGGGGCAGAATCAGAAATGCCGAAACGGGTGCGATACTAACACCCTATAAAAACGCAAAGGGTTATCTCAAAATAGGCTTACAGAGAAACGGAAAGTGTGAAAAACATCGTATTAACAGACTTGTTGCACTTGCTTTTATACCAAATCCAAACAACTATCCACAAGTTAACCACATAGACGGAAATAAAGAGAATAATTCCTACACTAATCTTGAATGGTTAACTAACGAAATGAATCAAGAACACAGAAAACTAATGCGAAAAGGAGTTTTACAATGGTAGGACAGATAAGTATATTGGACTACATGAACAATGTGAGGGGGGGAAACAAAGTATGTTAGAAGAATAAGTTATGAGGAAACTAAACCATTTCTTTTAGGCATACATTATGCAAGGCGTATGCCATGTATCACAGATGCGTTTGGCTTATTTCTTGACGGAGATATGGTTGGTGTTGTAACTTATGGTGTACCAGCTTCTCGGCACTTATGTGTAGGCATAGCAGGTATAGAAAATGCAAACAAGGTTTTAGAATTAAACAGACTTGTTATTAAACCTGATGTAACAGAGAAAAACCTTGCAAGTTTCCTTGTTTCACATAGTCTTAAAGAATTGCCAAACGGAACATTTGTAGTTAGTTATGCAGATACGGCATGGTCACACGTTGGATATATTTATCAGGCAACTAATTTCTTATACACGGGTTTATCTGCTAAAAGGACAGACACCTATCAACCTAACGGACTACACCCGAGAGCATATAACAAAGAAAACCATAGCGATTTAAGACAAACTCGCTCACAGAAACACAGATACATTTATCTTGTTGGAGATAAGAGAACAAAGAAGATTATGCGCCAACAACTTAAATACAAGGTTTATGATAAATACCCTAAAGGCGATGAAATCAGATACGATACTGAAAATCCAAAAGCAATTAAACCAATAGAAATTATAAAGGTGTAATATGACAGTAAAAAACTTAATCAAAGATTTAAAATTTGCAGAAACTATTGAATTAAAAGACGAAAACGGGGATTTCTTAACTATTTTCCATAGCGATGATACGAATAAAATTAAAGATTTACTCGACAAAGAGGTTTACAAGTGGTATCCTTGTTTCTTTGAAACGGCTTTAAATGATGTTGCAACTATTGTAATTATGATATACAATTAAAACATATACATAGGAGGTGCCTGATATGGAAGATAATAAAATTTCCTACAATGCTTATGAATTTTCATTAGCCATTTTAGAAAGAACAATAAAAAGGCTTTGGATAACTTTAATTATATGTTTGGCAATGCTTTTTGTTAGCAATGCTATATGGGTTTATTATTTTTCACAGTATGATTATGTTGCCACAACAGAAACAACAACTTATTCACAAGACGGACTAGGCACAAATATTATTGGTAATCTTAATGAGGTAGAGTGATATGGGTCAAACTGTAACAGTAACTCGCACTACACGGAGTAGAAGAAGAAAAAACAGAAAATCAAGAGGCACAAGGACACGCAGATCATAATGGAAATTATAGATTTATCCCGTAGTGAAATTGAATACTTGATAGACGAATGGATAATAGGCAACAACGGGCAGAGAGATAGAAAACTGATGAAACGCCGTTTAATTGATGGTATTACCTATGAAAACCTTGCCGAAGAATTTGATATAACAACAAGGCAAGTAAAGAACATTTGTTACAAGAATATGGAAAAGTTAATAAAGCACCTTTAATATGCACGATATTTTCCCCTCGGATTCATTTCCGTGGGGATTTTTTTATTTTATTCTAAATACAGAAAAGAGGTGTTTACTATGTGGCAAGAATATAACCCCAATCCTATACAAAGCAGAATAGTAGGAGATTGTTCAGTTAGAGCTATTTCAAAAGCACTTGATGTGCCGTGGGAAAAGGCATACATGATGTTATGCTCAAATGGTTTTGCAATGGGAGATTTACCGAGCAGCAACGCCACCATTGCGTCAGTTTTAAGACAACACGGCTTTTATCGTGATGTAATCGAAAATGAATGTCCTGATTGTTATAATTTTGCCGATTTCTGCAAAGACAATCCCGAGGGAGTTTATGTTTTGGGAACGGGTAATCATGTAGCCACAGTTGTAGACGGAGTATTATACGATGCGTGGAACTCCGAAAATGAGATACCACAGTATGTTTTCTATAAGCAGGAGGAAGAAAAGAAATGAATTATCCTTTTTATCAGAATCCGGGAGTATATCCAAATTTTTCACAACAACCACAACAGAATCAAGTAAATGCAACACAACCAATAATGCCTAAAGCAGATATGCCGATGGGATTTTTTGTACCCGTAGCAAATGAGAATGTTGCAAGAAACTATCCCGTAGGATATGGCAATACTGTTGTTTTCAAAGACGAAAATAGCCCGAGAATGTATGTGAAAGCTATGGGATATTCACAACTTGAAAGCCCTATATTTGAAAAGTATGTTAGAGAAGAAGATAAGCCGATTTCAGACGATGTAAACGAAAAGTCTAACAACTTATCATACGATGATTTAAAAGCCGAAATAGACGGAGTTAAGGGCGATATTAAGTGGCTTAAAGACAGAATACAGAATAGAAATAACGATAAAAGGAGTGATAAGCAATGAATAACATAATACAAATGTATAATCAGTTGCGACAAAATCCTATGTCAATTCTGACAAAGAGATTTAACATTCCTGATTCCGTTAATATGAATGACCCAAATGCGATTATTCAACACCTTATAAACACTAATCAGGTATCACAAACACAAGTAAATAACTGTATGCAAATGAAAAACAATCCAATCATTCAACAGCTATTTGGAAAAAGTAGTTAATTCGGTTTTAATTCGGTTTAACTCAATTTAACTCGATATTAGGGCAAGTGTACATAGCCTTGATATATAAACGGACTATTCGATGTGAGAATAGCCCCTAACCTTTTTAAAAATTTAGGAGGAAAAAATTATGGCATTAACAGACGATTCAAACGGAATGTATATGCCCGTTGCACCTGCCTACTCTAATGGTGGTTTTGGTGGATTCGGTGGCGATTCATGGGCTTGGATTCTTCTTCTCTTGCTCATCGGTGGAAACGGATGGGGAATGGGTGGATTCGGTGGTGGATTCGGTGGTTACGAATTTCCTTGGCTTTTCAACGGACAGCAGAACATCAATACCAACACTAACAACGGATTCCGTGACGCAATGATTAACGATGGTATTACATCAATTCGTGATGGCATTTCAGGACTTTCAACACAACTTTGCAACTGTTGTGGAGATATGCAGATGGCACTTGCTAACGGCTTTTCAGGTGTAGAGCAGGGTGCTAATGCTCGTCAGATGGCTAATATGCAGACAATGTTCGGCTTACAGACACAGTTAGCTCAAGCAAGTGCAGACAATAGACTTGGCATTGCAGGTATTGGCTCGGATATTGCAAGAGAGGCGTGTGCAACAAGAACAACTGATACACAGAATACACAGGCTATCCTTAATGCAATTACGGGTGGTGTTCAGAGCATTAAAGACCAAATGTGTCAGGACAAGATTGATGCGAAGAATGATGAAATTTCTGCACTCCGTCAACAAGTTGCTATGAAAGACCTTGCTGCAAGTCAGACAGCACAGAACGCATTTATTCAGCAGGGATTTACTAATGAGGTAGATCAGTTGTACAACAGACTTTCAAATTGTCCCGTACCGAGTACCCCCGTTTACGGTCGCACACCTATTTTTACTTGCAATGGTAACAATGGTTGTGGATGTGGTAACAACGCATTTTACAACTAATTAGGAGGTATTGTTATGGCAGAATTTATAACAACAAGTGATGTGTTAGTGGCTTTAAATAACACTATACCATTCAATACTGTTTCTATCCCTTGCAATACGGGTAGTGTAATACCCATTGCACCGGGGGTTTTAACTCTAAAAGGCAATACATCAAACAAATTTGCAAGATATGAGGTAACATTACAAGCAAACATAACTGTTCCCGAGGGAGCAGAGGTTACGGCAATAGCATTAGGAATAACCCTTAATGGCTCGGTTGTTCCTGAAAGTGTAGCGATATTCACACCACAAGCCGTTGAAGAATACGGACACATTAACACAAAGGCTACAATTACTGTTCCTTGTGGTTGTTGTGTATCTGTATCAGGCGTTTATGTGGACGGTACAGAAGATGATGCAACTGTAACACCTACTCCGTCAATTACAGTTAGGCGCAATGCCTCAATATCAGTTGTGAGAACGGCATAGGAGGAAAAAGGTATGCACAAACTTTACGAATTAAAAGAAAAACTGATGGATGAACTTGAAGATTATACCGAAAATGGCAAGTTTTCAAAGGATAATGTCGAGGAAATCAAGTATCTGTCAAGTGCAATAGACCATATTTGTAATATCCTTGAAAAAGCCGATGATGAAGAATATTCTATGAGAGGAAATTCATACAGAGGAACATCATATCGTGGTGGTTCGTCTTATGGCAGAAACCGTGGATATTCAAGGGCAAGACGCAGGGATTCTATGGGTAGGTATTCAAGGGCAAGTGAGGACTTTAGAGCCGAACTTGAAGAAATGATGCAGGATGCACCTAATGATACAATCAGACAGAGAATGATGGATATGATGAACGAAATCTAATATCCCGGATAACCCTTATCAACGAAAAGTTGGTAGGGGTTATTTTTTTGTGAAAAAATTTTAAAAATGTTATTGACTTTATATTATAATGGGTGTATATTAAGACTATCGGAACACGAACAAAACCGAACAAATCAAAAAGTCAAGAGGTAAAAACATGAAATCGAAAATCAGGACACTTTACACAATAGCATTTATTCTTATGTTTGCATTTATTTGGTTACTATTTAACAACATTCCATTATCCATTGTAGTATGTGCAATATCCTTTACACTTGCAGAAATAGGCAAGAGATTGGAGGCTAAGAACAATGTGCGATGGTAATTGTTTTGAATGTAAATTTACAGATTGCATTGCAACGGATAAAGAGGTTTTAGAATTTGCCAAAGAAGAAACAAGGAAAAATGTTGAAGAAATTGCAATGCAACCAATAACTAAACGAAATCCCCGGAAACGAAAAATTGATTGGAATGATTACGAACAAGTAAAAGAGTATCAGAGAGTAAAATCACTTATTTATTATCAGAATCACAAAGAAGAATGTGCCATAAGACGCAAGAAATACTATCAGGAAAACAAGGAAAAGGAACTTGCAAGACGGCATCAGTATTATTTAGACCACATGGAAGAAGAAAAGGAGAGAAACAAACAGTATCGAAAAACAGACAAGAACAGAGAGTATCAGAGCCGATATTATCAAAAACATAAAGAAGAACGGCAGAGGTATTACAAAGAGTACAGAGAAAGGAAAAAGAATGAGCATAGTACCGATAGGATTGATAGTGGCGTTGCTGTTGGCGAATCCGAGTGAAGAAGATTTAGCAAAGTTTGAAATTCGAGATACCACAACACTTATGAGAGTGACTTGCTACACATGGACGGGAAACAAAACGGCATCAGGTGTATATCCCGAGGAAAGTATGTGTGCTGCGAGATATGAAGATATAGGCAAAACGGCTTATGTATATGACATTGACTATAATTTCATCGGGGCATTTGAAATAACGGATTGTGGTGGTGCTTATAGCCTACAAAACGGCACAAGCATAGATATTTATAGAGATACCCTTGAAAGATGCTATGAATGGGTAGGAGATTACGGAGATTATTTGTATGTCAAAATTGAATAATTTATCAAAGTCCGAAATAAAGGACTTATTAAATGTTACAGTATGTTACATAGTAAAGAACGAAGAAAAGTACATAAAGAAATCCATAGACAAGGTCAAGGAACTGTTAAACCCTTTAGAGATTTTGGTAGTTGATACGGGTAGCACCGATAAAACTGTTGAAATAGCCTTAAAATCGGGCGCAAGGGTTGAACACTATGAATGGGTGCATGATTACTCTAAAGCCCGTAATTTTGCCTTGAAAATGGCTAAAAACGATATGATATTGTTTCTCGATGCAGACGAAATACCTTATCAGGCAGATTTAGACAAAATCAAACGAGGAATAGCCACTTATCCACAAGCAATAGGCAGAATAACACGGCAGAATTATTGTTATGCGTCTGATGATAAAAAGAGTATTGTAACCGATAAAACAGAACGATTATTTGACAGACGGATTTACAAGTATGAAGATGCCGTACACGAACAAGTTGTAAAGCGAAATAAGGGCAAAATGGAGGCTTATTTATTACCACTTGTTGTAAAACACTATGGATATTTGCAAAGCCGTGAAAAGTTGGTTGAAAAAGCCGAATATTACAACAGTATTCTTTTCCGGGAGCTAAAGAAAAAACCGAATGACCCATATACCTTATTTCAAATAGGGCAGAGCTACCGAATGATCGGGGATAATAAAAAGGCTCTTGAATATTTTATAAAGTCCTTGCAAAACAACCCTGATACCCACGCAGAGTATTATTTGATACTTATACAAAACATTTTAATCTTAAACGGAGGTGTTAAATGAACAACGCAGAACTAAACTACATCATGGCAGAATTTAAACCAATAGCCGATTCTATCAGGGAGTTTACTAAAAAACATGGATTTGACCACATATCCATTATGGACTATGGAAAAATAGATATGCTTGAATTTAGTATTTTCCATGACATTCCTGATGATAACAAACATTTCTATGTGGATAACTTTTTCTACAAAGAAAACGAAATTAGCAAAGAAACTACACTACTTGAAAGGAGTGAATAATTATGGCAGAGAAAAACGAGGTTGCAATTTCATTTAGTGAAATGCTAACAGACAAACTTGACATTGTTGAACAAGCATTGCCGAGTGATTTCAACAAAACAAGATTCGTGCAGAACGCAATAGCCGTTTTAAACGATAATCAGGCATTAACAAGTATAAACAAAGGCAAGTTAATGGCAGGGTTGCTCAAAGGTGCTTATTTAGGCTTAGACTTTGCAAACAAAGAATGTTACCTGATACCATACGGAAACGATGTGTCATTTCAAGTTGACTATAAAGGCATGATTAAGTTTACCCGTAAATATTCAATAAGACCTATTACGGATATTTACGCAAAGATTATTCGTGAGGGCGATACTTTTGAAGAAAAGATAGTTGACGGACACCCGAGTGTAAACTTTACTCCGTTGCCCCTAAATGAAGGAAAAATTATGGGAGTGTTTGCCGTTTGTCTTTTCAAAGATGGTGGTATGCAATATGAGGTTATGAGTGTTACCGATGTTCAGAATGTCCGTACTAATTATTCTAAAGCATCAAATAGCAAGGCATGGAAAGCCTCTTTTGACGAAATGATGAAAAAAGTATGTCTCCGTAGGCTATGCAAACACATAGAATGTGATTTTGAAAATATAGAATCACGAAAAGCATGGGAAGATAGTAGCGAAAGCAATGTTGTAGAACAAAAGAAATCAGACGAAATCATTGATGTTTTTGCTAAACCAAAAGAGGAAACGCCTGAAACCCCGGAAATAATTGAAGATGCAGAATACACGGAAATTCCGAAAGATTTTAAAACACCATTTAAGTAAAGGAGAATGAAAAATGCAGAAAATTGTAATGGATGATGGGTACGAACTCACAGACGAAAATTACTACTCAAATGAAAGCAATAAAAGGTTTATGTCAGTACATGAATACCTTGATTTTGCCGGGCACATGGGAATATCAGGTTGTGAGAGTAAAGCATTAGCCAAACTTAACGGAGAATGGCAAGATGAGAAAAACCTTGCAATGCAAGTAGGTAGCTATGTTGATTCATACTTTGAGGGTACTATTGATGAATTTAAGAAAAACAACCCTGATTTGTTCACTCAAAAGGGAGAGTTGAAAGCTGCATATAAACAAGCCGACAAAATGATTGAAAAGGCAAGTGGTGATGAACTCTTTATGAAATATATGTCAGGCGAAAAGCAGAGAATTATGGTTGCACACTTATTTGGTTGTGATTGGAAAATTAAGATGGATAGTTACATCGAGAATATTGCTATAATTGATCTGAAAACGGCAAGTGATTTACACAAAGCATGGAAAGTAGCCGATACGGGATATGTGAGTGTGCCTGAATATTGGGGTTACACCTTGCAAGGTGCTATTTATCAGAAAGTAGTTGAGATAAACACGGGCAAAAAACTACCTTTTTACCTTGCTTTTGTAACCAAAGAAGATTACCCAGAAATCTGTATTGTTAACATAGACCAAATGACACTTGACAATGCCTTGAATGAAATCGAAATGAATATTGCATCGGTGTTAGCCGTAAAGAACGGAGAGGTAGAGCCTATTTCTTGTGGCAAGTGCAATTATTGTAAATCCAAAATGAAATTAACCCATGTTATCGGTATAAACGATTTAATTTGCGAATGATAACCGAATACACCGAAATATGTATCTTATGTGGCAGACCGAGGACGGATAAACACCACCTTTTAAATGGCAGAGATAGGCAAAAATGCGATGAAGATGGTATAATAATACCGTTATGTAGTGTCTGTCACAGAGAGATACATAAAAATGCAACTTGTGAAAAGCTATGCAAGATAGCAGGACAATTAGCATGGGAAAAGGACTTTTACAAAAATGGAAATTCAGGCAACGCAAGAGAGAAATTCAGAATCAGATACAAGTCAAGTTATATTTAAAACTTTAAAACTTAATGGGTGTTATTACGGCAATAACTGTTTGCCATCACTCAATAATTTAATTGCAGAGGCTAACAGAAGCCCCTATGCTTACGGAAAATTGAAGAAACAGTTGGAAATGATTGTTATAAATGCCGTTAGAACGCAATTAAGGGGGTATAGAGCCACTAAACAAGCACAGTTGCATTTTATATTTGGTGAAAAAAATAAGGGCGTTAAAAGAGATTATGATAATGTCTTGGGTGCTGCGAGTAAAATAATTTGTGACGGACTTGTTAAAGCAGGGGTATTAAAAGACGATGCACCTGCATACTTGTTACCATCTACTTGTGAATTTCACTATGTAGAAAAACCATTTATACACATACAAATCAGGGAGGTAGAAACATGACAAATCAGATGGCAAAAATCAGAGAACATTTAAGGAAACATCGTAGTATCACATCATGGGATGCTATACAGTTGTATGGTTGTACCCGATTAAGTGACAAAATCTTTCAGTTGAGAAACAAAGGATGGATAATTGACACTCAAATGATAGAGGTTAAAAACCGATACGGTGATGAAACACAAATAGCAAAATACATCATGCGAAAAGGAGGCAGATAAAATGAATGTATGTACTATGCACGGCAGAATTGCCAACGAACTCGAATTAAGACAAGTGAATGACAAATGTTTAACCAACTTTACACTTGCCGTAGACAGAGAGAAAAAAGGGTCAGGGTGTGATTGGATTCCTTGTGTAGCTTGGGGAAAAACGGCAGAGGTTATCTGCAAATATATGCACAAAGGGTCAGAAATAGCCGTAACGGGTAGATGGCACTCGGATTCTTACAAGGACAAGAATGGAAACAAACAGTACACGCACAAGTTATCAATTTCAAGTATGGATTTTTGTGGTAGTCGAGCAGATAATCAGGAACAAGCAGAAACCATGCCAAATCTTGACGATATGATGGCTAACGATGTTGACGATGCAATACCATTTAACTAACTATGAAAAACGAAAAAGAGATTAAACAGATAGCCGAACACTATGGCTACAAACACCAAAAGAAAATACTCGTTGAGGAATTATCGGAACTGATACAAGCCGTAATTAAGGTTGATAGGGCAGAGGGTAGTCTATCTGATGTTTTAAAAAATTACGATAATCTCATTGAAGAAATTGCAGATTGTGAGATTATGATATTCCAGATCAAACACTTACTTGCTATCAACACCGATGATTTTATTGAGAAAAAAGTCGCAAGACAGATTGAGAGGATAAAGCATGAAACAGTACATTGACAGAGAAGAAATCATTAAGAAACTCACGGATATTAAACGGAGTACGGACAGTAATTTTGTTTACACAACGGCAGATACGATTAAGGAATATGTTGAAAGTCTGCCATACATCGAGGTAAATGAGGTAAAACCGAATGAGTGATACTTATTTCAATTTAAACAGAAAATCTGTTAAAACTCCGTTAGACGATTTTAATGCAGAGGCACGAAAATTAGGCATTTCATACGGAGAGTTACAAGCTCGGGAAACTTGCCACATTTTAAGGTCGGATAAAGCCGTAAAAGAGCTTAAAGAACTTGAAAATGTATTTGAGTAGGTGTATAATAGTTTGTGCAGGTCGGGTTTTATATGGTTTTTCCTGACCTGCTACCCCCGATAAAAACCTTGACAATTCTTTAGGGAGTTGTTAATATGTGCAACAGTAGGTTGATATTCCGAGTGTCAACTTATGTGACAACTTTATATCGACCTACTAAACAAGCCTATTCGTTATTTGCTCGGAACACTTAACGGATAGGTTTTTTGATGGAAAGAGGGTTTTATAAATGGCAATATACAGAACAGTACAGTTAACATTTTGGACAGATACAAAAATAGTTGATGATTTTACCCCGGAAGATAAGTATTTTTATTTATATTTGTTTACAAATCCACATACTAATCTTTCAGGATGTTATGAAATCAGTACAACGGCTATGTCAAATGAAACAGGATATAGTAAGGATTCAGTTTTAAGATTATTAGACAGATTTGAGAATGTGCATAATGTACTTAAATACTCAAATACTACAAAAGAAATCCTGTTGATTAATTGGTATAAGTATAATTGGCAAGGTGGAAATCAGATAAAATCCATCATCAAGGAAATAGATGGAATTAAAAATAAACAATTCAGGGTTAAGATGCAAGAGATATTCAACGAAATCTTTTCAACCGATGATTTTAAATTTACTAATGACAAGCCCCTTACAAGCCCCTTACAAGCAACTGTTTATTATACTGATAATAATAAAACTAATAATGATAAATATATATTTAATAATAAAAATAATATAGATAATTATAATTATTTAATGGGAGATATAAATATAATAACAGATACTAATGATTATATAAATTATATACATGATAATGATATGTTAAATGAGTGTATAAAAACTTGGTTGGAATACAAACAGGAAAAGGGAGATACAAAGACCATTTACAAAGAAACAAGCCTTAAAACCCTTCTAAAACTGTTTGTGGATAAAGATAAAGAGTACGGAACGGAAAATATTAAAACTATTGTAAATGAATCTATATCAAACGGATATAAAGGTATCACATGGGATAAATTACAAAAATGTAAAAAGATAACTAATAACAACCAAACAAGTGACTTTTTCAAAAGATTGGAGAACGCATAATGACAAGAAATGAGATCAAAGAATTGATAGGGGTTATGAAACTTGCATATCCTAATTACAATCCTGATAGCATAAGCAAAGTAATTGATTTATGGCAGCTAATGTTAAATGATTACGAATACAAGGATTGTTTATTATCCCTTAAAAACTACATAGCTAACAATACATCAGGTTTTGCACCGTCAATCAGCCACATAATAGACGGAATACACACAACCAAAGAGATTATTTCAGATGCTTACCCGGTAGAAACAGAAGCATGGGCTTTAGTAAATAAAGCATTAAACAATGGTAACTATCACGCACAGGAAGAATTTGATAAACTGCCTGATTTAATTAAAAAGACCATTGGTAGTGCAAATATGATTAGAGAATGGGCTATGTTAGATACAAAAACATTGTCAGTTATTCAAAGTAATTTTATGAGATCATACCGTGAAAATGTTGAAAAAACAAAAACTATAAATCGTATGCCGACAGAAATAAAGAATCAGATAGAGCAAAAGAATCAGGAGTTGTTGGAAAGTCATGTATGAGTTATTTATCCGGGGAGTAATAAAATTTGCAATATATTTTATC
>JAEIGA010007809.1_pt1 | contig 16231 bp, 16 predicted proteins | sample 9270691 | NCBI WGS metagenome assembly JAEIGA01 (sample SAMN17057246, study PRJNA624740) | gut metagenome | biome: biome; isolation source: fecal sample | host: Bos grunniens | place: China: Xizang | collected 2019
GACAACAGATTCGAAGGAGCTTTTCCGTATTAAAGGCGACGAAGTATATTGCAAAGCACAAGGTGCATGCACTGACGGTACTTACGTATACGGAATACTGCGCGATACTTATGATACAGGCGCTTATATAAAAAAATGCCGTCTCGACACCGGAGAACTTGTGGCAACAAGTGATATTATTCCTCTTGGACACGGAAACGACATGACTTACGATTCTAAAAACAATCGCCTTGTTGTTACGCCCGGACTGGCTCAAGATAAAAAACTTGTTATTGTGAATGCAGAAGACTTGTCTTTTATCGAAAATGTTAAAATAGAAGTCGGTGCCGATGCCATCACCTATAATGAAAAAGATGATTACTACGTGATAAATAAAGGCGCTAATGTTCATTATTTAACTTCTGACTTTAAGCTCATAAGAAGTATTGTAAGGACACCCTCTCCAGACTATGTGGCACAAGGTATGGGCTCTGACGAAAATTATATTTATTACCCGATGAGCAACAAGTGGACATCACAAAGACCATTTTTGGACAATATTTTAGAAGTTTATGATTGGGATGGCAATTATATTACCACGGTACATATACCTCTTGCTATGGAATCTGAGAGTATGTTCTGGGCTAACGGTAAATACTATGTTGCGTATAATAATAACGGTACAATGCCCATTTGCGAAGCCGCTATGAAAATCGAGATTAAAGACTGATTGCGGTTGACTGGGTTTTATGCTGATGTTATAATTTACATTCAGCACAAATGATGTTGACAGGAGGCTTTTTTATGGCTTTAAGGCTTGAAAATATAAAATGGGATTTATCCGATGATAATGGTGTCAATAAAGAAATCATTAAGAATATTTCTTTGAAATTCGGCGATGGTAAATTAGTTGTGGTTACCGGTCCTAACGGCGGCGGTAAAACAACTTTAGCCAAATTAATTGCCGGTGTTGTTACACCTTCTTCAGGTAAAATTATTTTAGAAAAAGATGGCAAAGATATTGATATTACCGATATTAATGTCACGGACAGAGCAAGAAGCGGCATTGCGTACGCTTTTCAACAGCCTGTTCGGTTTAAAGGTCTTACCGTTCGCAATCTTTTAGAAACTGCCGCCGGCAGAAAAATGGAAAAAAGTGAGCTTTGCAAACTTCTTGGCAAGGTTGGTCTTTGTGCTGAGGAATACCTTAACAGAGAAATGAATACTTCCCTTTCCGGAGGCGAAAGTAAACGTATAGAAATTGCCACCGTACTTGCAAGAGAGGCAGATATTTCCGTATACGATGAACCGGAGGCAGGTATTGACTTGTGGAGTTTTACAAAGTTGGTAGAAGCTTTTGAGGAAATCAGAGAAGCAAGAAAGGGTACTTTAATAATAATTTCTCACCAAGAGAGGATTATTTCAATTGCTGATGAAATTGTAGTTATTGCCAACGGACAGATTCGTGCTTTTGGCCCTAGAGAAGAGATTCTTCCAACTTTACTTTCTGATGAGAAAACAGGAAGATGTCCCATTAATGCAAAGGGGGTTGAGTATTGATGAATTTTATTACAGGAGATTTAATCAAAAGTGTTTCTGATTTCAGTGATTTAAGCGATATACAAAATAGTGCATACAACATTCGTGAGGACGGTCAATGTGCTGCTCGTCAATCTACTGAGAATATTAAGATAGAAAATAAGACCGACGCGCCGGGAATAGTAATTACCGTTAAACCCGGTACCAAGGGCGAGAAAGTTTATATTCCTGCCTGTGTTACTCATGGTTCTTTTGACGACCTTGTATATAATGATTTTATTATCGGAGAAGATGCAGATGTAACTGTAATTGCAGGTTGCGGTGTCCATACTGCTGATGACGGAGCTGCAGGACACAATGGCATTCATCGCTTTACTCTCGAAAAAAACGCGAAGGTTCTTTATGTAGAAAAACATTTGGGCACCGGCAAAGGCAAAGGTATCAAAAAAATTGATCCTGTAACAGATATCATTCTGAAAGAGGGTTCATCTCTTACTATGGATACAATTCAGTTGGGCGGCGTAGACATTTCTACGAGAAAAACTTATGCCGTTCTTGAAGAAGAAGCTAAACTTATTGTTCGTGAAAGAATTATGACTGATGGTGTGGAGAAAGCCCGTACTGATTTTGATGTAATTCTTAAAGGCGAAGGTTCAGGTGCAGACCTTGTTTCTCGTTCTGTAGCAAGAGGAAATTCACATCAAGAGTTTAACTCAAAGATTGTCGGACGAGTTCGCTGTACAGGGCATTCAGAGTGTGATGCAATATTGGCGGAAAACGGTACGGTTACAGCTTCTCCTTCATTAGAGGCCAGCCACATAGATGCCGAGTTAATTCACGAAGCAGCAATAGGCAAAATTGCAGGAGAACAAATATTAAAGCTCCGTACTTTAGGTCTTACCGAAGAAGAAGCCGAGCAGAAAATAATTGACGGCTTTCTGCAATAATCTATTTTAAATTTTACAATGTCACAAAAAAACAAAAGTAACGCTATAGAAACTATAATAACAAAAGCCCTGCTTCAGCTGGGCTTTTCACCTGCTAACAACGGATTTTATTATCTGAGAGATGCGGTAAAGCTTGCCTACTTTGACAGCGAAGCTATTACGCTTATAACTAAACTGATTTATGCTCCTATAGCAAAAGAATATAATACTTCCGGAGATAATATAGAAAAATCCATACGTAAGGCTTCAGAATCAGTATGGGCAAAAAACAGCAACCAATCGATTGCTGTTTTGAATAACATTTATTATTTCCCTGAGCAGCGTCCCGAAAATAAAGAATTAATTTCTTTAATTTGCGGATTTATTAAACAAGCCGTCAATATTTTCGATGCTGACATTAGCAAAGGCATTTAAATTTGAGCCTGCCCTACGCTCCTTAGAGGCATAATGTGCCGCACAGGCAATCATAGCTCCATTATCAGTACATAAAATCGGCGAAGGTCTGTAAAATTCTATTCCGGCCTTTAATGCCGCCTCCTCTGCAGCTTTACGCAAAGCAGAGTTTGCAGCAACGCCACCTGCTAAACATATCTTTTTATAACCTGTCTTATCTGCTGCTTTCATCAAATTTTCAACTAAAATATCTACAACTGCTCTCTGGAAAGACGCACAGACATCAGCCGAAATTATCTCCTCACCTCTTGCTTTTGTATTGTTTAGATAATTCAAAACTGACGTTTTTACACCGCTAAAACTAAAATCAAGACTATCATTAAAGTGAACTTTCGGGAATTGTATTGCATGCGGGTTTCCTTCTTTTGCCATCCTGTCAATCACCGGGCCTCCGGGATATCCCAACTCCAAAGCACGTGAAATTTTATCAAAAGCTTCTCCTGCCGCATCGTCACGAGTTCTACCCATTATACGAAAATCACCATAACTACGGCAATCCACTATATGACTATGACCTCCTGAAGCTACAAGGCAAACAAACGGAGGTTTCAACTCAGGATATTCAATAAAATTTGCAGATATATGTCCTTCAATATGATGAACGGGAATCAGTGGTTTATTTAATGCAAAGGCAATTGTTTTTGCCGCAGACAAGCCTACAAGCAAAGCACCTATCAGACCGGGGCCAAAAGTCACACCAATTTGGTCAATCTCCGAAAGAGAGACATTTGCTTCTTTAAGGGCGGCATCAATAACGCCGATAATAGCCTCAACATGTTTTCTTGAAGCTATTTCAGGAACCACCCCGCCAAAAGCTTTATGAATCTCTATTTGTGATGAAATAATATTGGATAAAACAATTCTTCCATCTGCCACAATTGCAACAGAAGTTTCATCACAGCTGGATTCAATTCCTAATGTTAAAATATGTCCTTTATTATCCATAACGGCAAAAGCCTCTTTCACATTAATTTTAAAAAACTACTCACATCAAAAAAACTGTAAAGAATTTCTTAAAAAACAGTTGATCAATCAAAATAAGTACACCCAATATGCCTACATATACAGCGAATAAGTTAAGGCTTCTTTTCTTAAAGAAATTAAGCATAAATTTAACTGCGAAGTATCCTGAAATACCTGCCGCTAACATACCTGCAATAACAGGAGCCCATTCTACAGCAGTTGGTTCTGTAATTATATCCTTTACTCCCAAAACAGCCGAACCCATTATAACTGGAATCGACATCAAAAAAGCAAATCTCATAGAAGATTCCTTTTCTACTCCCATAATAAGGCCTGCGCTTGTGGTGCTACCCGAGCGTGAAATACCCGGCATTACTGCAACGCCTTGCATTAAACCTATCACAGCAGCATCCTTGTATGACATAAGGTCAATATTTTTTGCTTTTTGTTTTGCCTTTTGTGAAAAAAACAGTAAAAACGCTGTAAAAACAAAAGCCAAGCCCAGGAAACCTCCGCTTTGAGAAATACTCTCAATATAATCATCAAAAAAAACACCAACTAAAGCCGCCGGTATTGTAGCTACAATTAAAAGTCCCGTTGTTTTTTGTATTGGTTTTTTAAGCAAAGCAAGAATATCAGGCCAAAAAACAATAAAAACTGCGATAAGCGTTGCAAAATGCAACGCTATATCATATGTCAGACCAAATTGCTCCTGATCTATACCAAAAAGTTTTTTTATTACAATTAAGTGTCCGGAACTGCTTACAGGCAAAAACTCTGTTAATCCCTGTACTATTCCAAGAATAATACTTTGTAAAATTTTCACAACCGTTACTCTCCTATATCAATAGCCTCTGCTCCGGCAGCAATCAAAGGAATACTATCTGCATCTGAAGCCGTTTTGTTCTTTGTATTTTTCTTTGTTGTCTTCTTCTTTTCTGCCTTCTTTGAATATACAAAAATCGGTTTCTCTCCATTTTTTATTGTATCCTCGGTAATGATGCATTTTTGAAGTCCTTCACTCGAAGGAATTTCATACATAACATCCATCATGGCATCTTCTAAAATAGCTCTCAAGCCACGGGCACCTGTCTTTCGTGCAATAGCAATTTCTGTCACGGCATCTATTGCGCCATTATCAAATTCAAGCTCCACCCCATCATACGATAACAGCTTTTGATACTGCTTAATCAGAGCGTTTTTGGGCATTGTGAGAATTTCCTTAAGCATTTTAGAATCAAGTGCATCCAATGTTACAATCAAAGGCACTCTTCCTATAAACTCGGGAATCAAGCCAAATTTCAGCAAATCCTGAGGCTCCACCTTAGATAACAACTCGTTTAAATCAAGACTTTCACTGCTATGAATACTTCCTGAAAAACCAATTGTATTTTTACCTGTTCTGCTCTCAATAATCTTAGGCAATCCATCAAAAGCTCCCGAACAAATAAACAAAATATTTGTTGTATCAATATTAATAAACTCTTGATGAGGATGCTTTCTTCCTCCCTGAGGCGGCACGGCAGCTACAGTTCCCTCTAATATTTTAAGCAACGCTTGTTGAACACCTTCACCGCTTACATCACGTGTTATAGAAGGATTATCTCCGCGACGTGATATTTTATCAACTTCGTCAATAAAAATAATTCCCTTTTCTGCCTTTTCTACATCAAAATCTGCCGCTTGAATCAATCTGAGTAATATATTCTCTACATCTTCTCCCACATAACCGGCTTCTGTCAATGATGTAGCATCTGCAATTGCAAAAGGAACATTTAATACTCTTGCTAATGTTTGAGCCAAATATGTCTTTCCTACACCTGTAGGCCCAATTAACAGAACATTGCTTTTAGCAAGCTCAACACCATCAAAAGGAGTAGTATCGCCTTTCTTTTCTCCTGATTCTTTTTCTTTTATTTTTTTATTTTTCTTACTGCTTGCAATCTTTTTGTTATCATCAAGTCTTTTATAATGATTGTATACGGCAACTGCCAATGCTCTTTTTGCTCTGTCCTGACCTATAACATACTCATCAAGCGCAGCTTTAATCTCTGCAGGCTTTAAAAGCTTTGTTTCTTTATCAACGAGGATTTCTTCATCATCAAAATCCTCCATTTCGTTCTCTATGAAATCATCATGCAAAATATCACAGCATAAATCTATACATTCATCACAAATAAAAACACCCGGACCTGCTATAAGCCTTTTAACCTGACCTTCTCTTTTGCCGCAAAAAGAACAGCGAACCTGTTTATCTTCTATTTTTGACATTCAAAACCTCCTTGCTTATAAAAGCAACGTCATGCGTTACGCATACTAATAAAACAAAGTGCGCCGCAAACTCAACTATAGAAAACTCTATAAAAATCTGCGGCGTATAATCTCGTAAACTATTGAATTATATTCTCTTTTCCATAATCTTATCGATTAAGCCATACTCCAGTGCTTCTTGTGCAGACATATAATTGTCTCTCTCTGTATCAGCAATTACTTTCTCCAAAGGCTGACCTGTTCTTTCACTGAGAATTCTGTTAAGCTTATCCTTAATTTTAAGAATCTGCTCTGCTTGAATCTGAATGTCTGTTGCCTGTCCGCGAGCACCGCCCAAAGGTTGATGTATCATAATCTCACTGTTAGGAAGTGAAAATCTCTTGCCTTTTGCACCTGCCGCCAACAAAAACGCACCCATGCTTGCTGCCATGCCCATACATATCGTAGAAACATCACACTTAATAAATTGCATAGTGTCGTATATTGCCATTCCTGAAGAAACAGATCCTCCGGGACTGTTAATATAAAGCTGAATATCTTTGTCAGGATTTTCTGATTCCAGGAACAAAAGCTGCGCAACAACTAAGCTGGCTGTCACATCGTTTACTTCGTCACTTAGTACAATAATTCTGTCGTTCAATAATCTGGAATAAATATCGTATGACCTTTCGCCTCTGCTGGTTTGTTCAATAACAACCGGTACTAATGCCATAATAAAACTCCATTTCTCCGACGTTTAAATTTTTCTTTAGTGTAGATTACGCTTCTCGTCGGCTTAAGCGTTTTCTTCTGTTTTAGACTCCTCTGCTTTAGGTTCTTCCTTTTTAGCAGGAGCCTTTTTCTTTGCAGGAGCCTTTTTCTTCGGTGCAGGCTTTTCTTCTGCTGCATCAGTCTTTGCAGGCACCTTAACTGCTGTTTCGAGGATAAGTTCTGCAGCCTTACGTCTCTTAACTTCCTCTTCGATAGCAGGAATATTTGCTGCATACTGTGTTTTAACCTCTTCAACAGTTTTCTTCATGTATTCAGCAGCTGTCTCGAACTCTTTATCAAGCTCTTCTGCTGAAACAGAAATCTCTTCTGCTGCAACAATTGCCTCAAGAATAAGATCTCTCTTAATATTAAGCTCTGCTTGAGGACGAGCTTTTTCGCGATACTCCTCAATTGTTGTTCCCATATACATGCAATACTGTTCAACAGTCATGCCGTATGATTTAACTCTATATGACAATCTGTTAATCTCATCTTCAACTTCTCTGTCAACCATAGGAGCCGGAATCTCAAGCTCTGTAGCATCTATAACTTTTTTAAGTGCCTCTGACATCATGCCTTCTTTAGCTGCATCAGCTTTCTCCTTAGCAAGCTTCTCAGCAATATCTGCCTTGTATTCTGCAAGAGTATCAAAAGAACTTACATCAGAAGCAAAGTCGTCGTTAATCTCAGGAAGCTCTTTTGTCTGAATTGCATTAACTTTTACCTTAAATACGGAATCCTTGCCCTTAAGCTCCTCTGCGTGGTAATCCTCAGGGAATTTAACATTAACTGTCACGTCATCGCCTGCATTTGCACCAACAAGCTGATCCTCGAAACCGGGTATAAACTGTCCTGAACCTAATTGAAGTTTAAATCCTTCTCCTTTACCGCCATCAAAAGGAACCTCATCTACAAAACCCTCAAAGTCTATATCTACTGTATCACCAAGCTGTGCGGCACGGTCTTCTACTGTTACCATACGGGAATTCTTTTCTGCTTCCATTTGAAGAGCTTTTTCTATATCCTCTTCTCCTACTTCTGCAGAAATCTCTGTAATCTCAACACCCTTATAGTCTTTTACTTCAGCAACAGGCTTTGTATAAACCTCCAAAGAAAACTCCATACCCTCTGTGCTCATTTTTGTAACTTGAACATTTTGAGGATAAGAAACAGGCTCTATACCAAGCTCTGCAACAGAGCCGTAATACATGTCTGTAATAACATATTCTTCTGCATCAGCAAAAAGAACTTCTACTCCGTAATATTGCTCAACTATCTTTCTGGGAGCTTTACCTGCACGGAATCCTTTAATGCTGAAGTTTTTCTTGTTCTTGTTAAATGAGTAAGCAAGACCCTCTTCTACCTTGTCCGCATCTGCTGCATATGTTAATTTAAGTAAATTCTTATCGATAACTTCTTGATTGACCGACATAACAATACCTCCACACAACTGTAACTGTTGTAAACTAAAAATTATATATAAAAAGCCTGCCGTTAAGCCGGCAAGCTACAAAAAACCACTTCAGGCTGAAGACTGCATACAATCACAGCCCTACTGCCTGAATCTCTCGTAACCGGCTCACAGACCATATCTCTTGTTGAATTTATCAACACGTCCACCGGTATCAACCAATTTCTGCTTTCCTGTGTAGAAAGGATGGCACTTTGAACAAATTTCGACTGAAATTTCTTTCTTTGTCGAATAAGTCTTAAATGTCTCTCCACAAGCGCATTTTGCTGTTACTTCTTCAAATTGAGGATGAATTCCTTCTTTCATTTCGTGTCACCTTCTTTCACAGATTCTTTTAAAGAATTTCTCTTAATAATCATTTTATACCGCCTTTTAGCTTATCCGCTAAAAGAGCATTGTGGATTATACCACACTCTGTCTAATTATTGCAACTTTTTTTTGCAAAAATATTTTATTTCCCGTTTTCTTCTTCCGGTAAACACTCCTCATCCGTTTTTTCATCGATAAATTCCTCCGGCAGAAGCCCCTTTTCTCCTTTTGCTTTTAACTTATTGCATATAAACCGGTCATAGAAGAACACCTTGAATATAACAGCAATAACATCTCCGAAAATCATACCCGGCAAACCGAAAAGTCCGCCGCAAATACACAATCCGGCCAGCACAAGAAGAGAACTTGCCCCCATTCGGCCCCCGACTATTTTAGGCCCTATAAACCAATTATCAAGAGCTTGAACAGCTAACACGCACACAAGAGAAGCTACAATTGCATAGACTCCCTGCGGTACGGAAATGAAAACAACTATCACGCCCCCTATCCACGGTCCTATATACGGAATCATATTCATAATCGCCATTATTACCGCCAATAATATTGCATATTTAACTCCTGCAATAAGGAATAAGATATATGAAGCCACCAAAATAATAAGTGCCTGTAACAATTTCCCTGAAATATACTGTCTTAATATTACATTAATTTTTCTCGCTCCCCAAAGCATCGTTTCGGCACGTTTTCTTGGCAAAACAGCATAATTTATTCTTGTCATGGCATTTATTACTTTTTCTTTCTCAATCAAGATATAAACAGAAATCATAATTCCCATAATAAGATTAAAAAGTCCGCTGACTGTTCCTGAGAAAAATGTTGTTATTTTTTGCGGGCTGAATATTTTTGTGGCTATCTCCTGTAATTGTACCAACCCATCATCTATAGCAGAAAGCGCATCCTCTGAAAGATTAAATTTCCCGTTTTCTGTTATATCAACATATATATCTTTAATTGTTGCAAAAGCTTTCGGTATATTATCGGCAAAAGCCTTCACCGTATCAACCAAAGTAGGTATCAAAGCAAATAAAACCAAAGTAACAATCAGCGCCATTGTGGCGTAGGCAATTATTATGCTTAGTATTTTTCTGGCCTTATGGCTTTTCATTTTTTTTAATATTCTGTTTTCCCAAATGCTCCCGTAAGAGTTAAGAATAAATGCAATAATTGCACCGATAATAAGGTAACTGAAAACAGACAGAATAAACGACATGGATTTTGAAACAAAATCACCAAAACCGTGAATATCAAAAACAATTTTAACAGTGAGCAAAACAGCCAATATGAATAAGTATATTCTGACAGGAGTAATTTTCATGTTTGATATTTTAATTCTGTCATACCATTTTCGTTCTTTTGATTTATTTTTGTTTTCCATTATCTTTACGCCTCCGACAAACCGCCTTAATATTTTTTATAATATTCGGCAAGTTCACAACAAATACAAAAAAAACCATTCCCGCTACTGCACCGGAAAAATCAACAACAACATCAATAACGTCTGCCGCCCTTCCGTCGCTGAAAAGCTGCAATATTTCATCAACAACGGCAACAGCCAACGCAGTAAAAAAAGCGACAAAGATATTTTGTATATATCTTTGTGTAAACGTCTTTACAGCAAATATCAAGCAAAAGCCCAATAAAGCAAACTCCGCAAAATGAGCTGCTGTTCTTATAATATTTTCGCTTACAGTCACATCGTCAAAGAAAACATCTGCAATTCCCTGTAAAATAGCAACAACCGCTCCGCTCTTATCAGAAGAGCGGGCGGCATCATCAAGCGAATTACTGAATATAAAAGCTACACACAGTATACAAAGGACTATGCTGAAAATACGCTGAAATTTTAATCTTTGAAGTTTATTCCGCAATTGAAACTCCTTCCGGTAATTCTATTTTTGTTTCTACTGAGCCATCCTCTTTTCGACTCAGTTCGACCTTTATTATACCATTAGGTGTAGGATATGTTCCCTTAACCCACTCAAGTTTACCAAGATGTGGCTTAAATGTAATTTTCTCACATCCGGCAGCGACAGGCTTAATACCAAGAACATATTCTGCCATAAATGCAGCAGGACCGGAAGCCCAACCATGACAAAGGCTATGTCTAAAGCCCTTGTAACAGTAAGCGCCGTAATCTCCGTGGATGTCCTTAACTCCCTCAGGCACCAATTCATCTATACGGCTTGAGCCTTCAAGCCAATCCATATTAAAGTCTTCCCAGAATGTTGTTGCCCCTCTTGAAAGCATCGCACCCCAGTATTCTTTTATAATATCCAGCGCTTCGTCCACATCTCCGGCTTTACCCATTGCGCAAAGCATATAGTAACCAAGGAATGTAGAAAAACCTTTAGCGCCTCCTACTTTAAGCACTTCGTCAGACATTTTCTTTGCATCCTCAATACCTGCCAACGCAAGCAAAGCGGCTGCCTGCTTATTTCCGTTTGTTGACGGAATGTGTTTTGCAAGCTTTTTCACGGCTTCTTCGCAAATTTTTGCAGTCTCTTCATCGCCCAACTCACGGCAAACTACCGCACCTGTTTCCAATGCCATGCTGAGTATACCTTGAAGTCCTGCGTGTGTTGCGGCAGGATCTGCCTGTGTCGGCCAATCCACAAATCTTGTGGGTGGCAAATCTTCCTCTCCGTTTTCCTTAACACGACTTGCAAAAAATCTCAAAAGCTCTGTAATATATGCTTTTTGCGACTCTAAAAATTCTCTGTTGCCATTTTGCATATACCAACCGTATTGCACCATAATCCACCAAAGAGAGTATGATGACATTCCGCACATCATAGTTGGCAGCGGCGACTCATCACGAGCTAAATCAAGACTCTTCTCTACTGACTCGTCATATCCGAAAACAGCCTGAATCGTTGAGGTCTCCGGATGAATATCTCCAATCCAAACAAGGCGGTCTCTTTTTATACCGTCCCATACGTATTCTTGCATATTAAGGTGTACAGTATATGCAGCCGTATTCCAAATTGTATTTAAAAGCTCGTCATTACATTCAAAGGAGCCTTTATATTCAAGCTCTCTGTATGTAAATATTCCCTGCACAGATTGAAGTCCTATCGAAGCGTCCTTATCGAGCAAATCAATACGCACGAATCTGAAACCGCTGGGGCCTATTTCCGGCATACTGAGGAAGCCTACATCTATTATCTGGTCTCTGTTAATGTGGTCGTTTGTGGCATTCTTGGCACCGCCAACTTCGGACATCGCTTCTGAAACGGACTCTCCGAAACGCACTCTCAGCTTCACTCTGTTGGGATTTACAGAATGTATATAAAGCTTCACATATCCGTGAAATTCTACTCCGAAGTCTAAAAGTATTCCGGCGCTTTCGCCCTTGCTTGTGAGCATACACGTTTGTCCGGGATTAAAATGAATCTGCTTTACGCGAGGTTCAAATAAAGCTTCTTCTCCTGTAACAGTCGCTTTGTCGGAATCAGACTTCCACACTACTCTTGTGGGTGCCATAAAGCGGCGAACCCTCTTATCTTGCTCTGTATTTTTATAAATTTCTTCTTTTCTTATTCCATAAGGCACTTTGTTTAAATTTTCATTATTACACATTTCTATGATACCTCCATGCTTTCTCTTTTTCTCATTTAGTGAAAGTATAACAACCAACTAATATTTCGTCAAATAATTTTATTACTTATTTCTGCAAAAAGCCGCCGTCCACACAAAGTGTTTGTCCCGTAATAAACGAAGCCTCTTCCGATGCTAAAAAATATACTGCTGTTGCTACTTCCTCAGGCTTTCCTATTCTGCAAAGAGGTGTTTCCTCTGCCAATAATGCCATCGTCTCTTCGGAATGCACTGCGTTCATTTCAGTATTGATTACACCGGGAGCCACACAGTTTACTCTTATTCCCGATGGTCCCAACTCTCTTGCAAGTGCTTTAGTCATACCTATAAGCCCTGCTTTTGCTGCGGAATATGCCACTTCACAAGAGGCACCCGCCACGCCCCACATAGATGAAATGTTTACTATTGCACCTTTTTGCTTTTTTATCATATACGGAGCAACACATTGGCTCAGGTAAAAAGCGCTGCTGAGATTTACATTTAACATTTTTTGCCATTCTTGGTGTGATACATCCGTGAAAAGTCTTTGTTCAGAAATCCCCGCATTGTTAACCAGCACATCCGGCGCTCCAAATTCAGATACAACTTCGTCAAACAATTTACTTATGCTGCTCTCTACGGCAAAATCGGCTTGAAACGAAGCTGCTTTTACTTGAAAGCGTGCGGAAATTTCCGTAGACAGGCTTTCGGCTCTTTCTTTGCCTGCATTGTACTGTATAGCCACATCATAACCATGTCGTGCAAAACATACGGAAATCTCGCGGCCAATTCCGCCGGCGCCGCCTGTAATTAATACTATCGGCATAATTTGCCCTCCTTAAATTGTTCTATTATTGCAAGGCAGCCTTTCGTTATATCTTCGTATGTGGCTGTAAAATCACCGCTGTACCAAGGATCTGCTATGTCGCCGCCACTGCCGGCAAAATCGAGAAGTTTTTTAACCTTGTGTTCTTTATCAAAGCCTATTATTCTCATAAGGTCGCGCACATTCATGGACTCCATACATATAAGATAATCATATTTATCATAATCTGCTTTTGTAGCTTGCACTGCTCTTTTATTACTGTCAAAAGGAATTCCTCTTTTGGTAAGTTCTGCTCGGGCAGGAGAATAAATGGGATTTCCTCTGCCTCCCCAAATTTCTTCTGTGCTTGTAGCTGCCGACTGAATGTGAAATTCATTTTCCAAGCCTTGCTTTTTAATCATGTCTTTCATAATAAACTCTGCCATAGGGCTGCGACAGATATTTCCGTAGCAAATGAATAGTATTTTTATCACTTGATTGTTCTCCTTCCGGCCTATCTTTAAGATGATTGGATTTTAGCCGAGACACAAAAAAAAATCAAGCATATTCAGCCGTCTTGGCCAAATATGCTTGAAAATTTGAACTCGCTTTTAATCAATCGTCAATTGACTCGTCAAGTGCTCTGTTATAGATGTCATAAACCTCTTGTGAAGGAGCCTTTGTAAGCAATGTTACTGCAACTGCCACAATCGCGCCTATTACAAAGCCGGGGAATATTTCGTATACTTGTGTATCGAAAATCACAGGACTCATTACAGTATCTGTAAAGAGAATGAGCCAAAGAATATCTGTGACAGCTCCGCCTATAATACCTGCAACTGCTCCTGAGTAATTGAAACGCTTCCAGAAAAGGGAGAGTATTACAACAGGTCCAAATGAAGCGCCGAAAAGTCCCCATGCATTTTCAACCATTGCCATGATACTGCTTGCCCAAGAATCTGTACTTGTAAGACCGCTTCTTGCAATAAAGAAAGCAACTACCGCAATAATCGCAACAACTATACGTCCCATCCATAATGTTTCTTTGTCAGAAGCCTTACCTTTGCGAATAATAGGATTGTAAATATCACTTGTAAATGAAGATGAAGCAACAAGGAGCTGTGAATCTGCAGTACTCATTGATGCTGCAACAATAGCCGCAAGCAAAATTCCTGCAATAAATCCGGGGAACATATCAAGAACTACTTCAATAAATACTCTTGCTTGGCTGCCGGGAAGAAGTTTTGCAGCAAGCGCGCCTCCGTCTGACAAAAGATACGTTCTGCCTAAAAACGCAATTGCAATAGCTGCACCAAGTGTAATAATAAGCCATGTAATCGCAACTGCTGATGATTTTTTTATCATTTTGGAATTCTTAATAGCCATAAATCTTACAAGGATGTGTGGCATACCAAAATATCCGAAGCCCCAAGCAAGACCGGAAATAATTTCATGCCAAGGTGCCGCAAAAGGATTTGTAGAAAAGGCTGTAATACCTTCTGCAAAAGCCTCATTTTTGCTTGCATCAAAATCTCCCAAAGCAACCATAACAATCGGCACGGCAAGAAGTGCTACAAGCATAAGCAATCCTTGGAAAAAGTCTGTCCAACAAACTGCTTTATAGCCACCCAAAAATGTATAACAAAGAATAAGTACAGCAAAAATTATCATTGCAAGTTCTTCTCTACCGGAAAAAACCTTAGGAAGAACGGCTACGAAAACCGTTGTACCTGCATTAAATGCAGAAGCAACATAAACTGTAAAGCTTATAAGGAAAATAACCGCACAAACAATTTTGAGAACTGAGCTCTTTGATGCGAATCTGTTTGTAAGATATTGAGGTAATGTTATTGAATCGTTTGCCGCACTGGAAAAACGTCTTAAACGTCTTGCTACTACTATCCAGTTAAGTGCAGTTCCCAATGCAAGACCTATGCCAATCCAAACTTGACCCATACCGAATGCAAGAATACTTCCGGGGAATCCCATCAAAAGCCAGCCTGACATGTCAGAAGCTTGTGCGCTCATCGCTGTTACCCAAGGTCCCATAGAACGTCCGCCTAAGAAATATTCTTTCTCGCCGCCGCTTTTAGAACGAAGGAAGAAATAGATTCCTATGCCGAGAACTACTACAAAATACAAAATAAAAGCTATTATTTGTCCCATTTATTTTAATTCCCTTCTCAAAAATTTCTCCTAATTATAACATTCTCACTTTATCACAGTCAAGTGGAAAATCAAAAAGAGCCCGTATAACGAGCTCTTCAGATAAAACCTTATTGTAATTGGGAATTACTCTTCGATTTCTTTTACTTCTTTCTTCTTGCCGCCTGCAAGGAACATATAAACGAGAGCCGCAAGAATTCCGCCTACCAAAGGACCAACAATAAATACCCAAACATTTACCAAGGCATCAGAATTTTCTGTGAATAAACCAAGGAAAAGAGCAGGTCCGAAGCTACGAGCAGGGTTTACTGAAGTTCCTGTAAAAGCGATTCCCAAAATATGAACAAGTGTTAATGTAAGACCGATAACAACGCCTGCAACAGAGCTGTATTCTTTCTTTGATGTAACTCCGAGAATAGCAAGAACAAAAACAAAAGTTAAAATTGCTTCGATAACCAAAGACATAACAACATCCTCTTGATAAAGAGCATTAGCACCCAAACCGGACTCTACACCGAGTATTCCCATAAGAGCGGCAGCTCCGGCTGTTGCACCGGCAAACTGAGCAATTATATAACCTATAAAATCAAGAATAGACATTTTTCTGCTTACGAGCATAGCAATCGAAACAGCAGGATTGATATGGCAACCTGAAATATTACCTATCGAATATGCCATAGCAACGATTACAAAACCAAAAGCCAACGCTGTCAAAAGGTATCCTGTACCAAAATTAGGACTGCAACCTACAACACAGGCAGTGCCGCATGCAAAAAATACAAGAACAAATGTACCAATAAATTCTGCAACATATTTTCTTAAAGAATTCATTACAATTCCTCCTTTTTTTTATTATTATTTTTATATCACCGCAACGCATGATTGTCAACAAAAACATCTTTGATTCAAATAACGTTTATTTAAATAAGTAATTGTGGTGTTGTCTGATATACTTTACAATATCTTCGTTGCAATCATGCA
>JAEIGA010007810.1_pt1 | contig 16228 bp, 5 predicted proteins | sample 9270691 | NCBI WGS metagenome assembly JAEIGA01 (sample SAMN17057246, study PRJNA624740) | gut metagenome | biome: biome; isolation source: fecal sample | host: Bos grunniens | place: China: Xizang | collected 2019
ACGTTATCGGATGAAAGGCTCCCTCCGGGAGGGAGCTGGCGCCGAGTAGGCGACTGAGGGAGCCCGCGCAGCAGTAGAGTCTGCAAGCACAATGAAGTCGCGCAGGCTCCTTCCACCGCAACAGGCGGTCCCTATCTCACTGCGGCTCGGTCACGCTCGGGCTCTGACTGCCATTTAGGCAGTCATTCACTCCCCTCGCGCCGCTTCGCTACCCTCTCGGAGGGAGGCTTAGTTTGCACGCCACCTTCGTTCAAGCGTAGCCGGACCGTTAAACTTCAATTTAGCGCACGAGCCAATGTGTCGACAAGCGGATCGGGGTTGGTGCAAGCCGCCCAGAGAAGCGTTTTCCCCTTCACAAGTGCCCGGCTTCCGACATCCGCATCGTGGCGTGCCAAAAGCTCACCGCGCGCAAGGCAGAGCGTCGCCAGCTCGCGTGCCGCGCCGGCGGAGTAGCAATCAAACACCGCCACCTCGCACACGTCGCCCCGCGCCGAAAGATAAAAGGAGCAGGAGCGGACGCCGCCAAGCTCGGCCTCACATTCCCCCAGCATCCGCAAAAGCATTTGCCGCGCGGATGCTTGTTCATCGCCCGCTTCCAGCGTATATACCACGCCCGAAGGAAGCGAATGGGCGGCAAGAAGCGTCCCGATCGCCTCGTTTGGCGACGTATGGACACGCGAGCACGACGAAAACAGAAAAACAGAAGCAAACAGCATCCAACAAAAAAACGCCTTAAACCCTCTCATAGACACCCCCAAAATACACTTCACCGCCATTTTATGTAAAGAAACGCTGAAATAGCCCTCGCGTCCCCGAAAATGACTCTTGACAGGCACCGACTTTTCATGATATAATATTATGAATAATTTTTTCCAGCAGAAAGGAACGAATATGATGTTTTCTTCCCGTTTTGGCAAAAGAACGCGCGTGCTTCTCGTTTGCCTGCTCTCCCTTTTTGTTCTGGCCTCTCTCAGCCTCGCGGTAGGAGCTGTTCAGAACGAGCAAACGCTGCTCACGCTTGACCCCAATACCATGGATAGCTTGACCGGCTCCACGGATGCATTCTCCTGGAAGGCCGGCGGTGGCTACGGCATTATCCAGGCAGATACCAACACTTACCGTGACAAGGTGATCCGTATTTCCAAGGGAAATTTTGCGATCACCGACACAAAAAAGACCCTGGCCGACCACAAGGTGGTCTCGGTCAGTGCCGACCTGTATTTCGATGCCCTGCCGAGCGGAATCTACAGTTCCACCGTCTCGTGCGATCCGAACACCGACCTGGAATTCCAATCTCAATCGGTGGTCACCTGGTACGGAATGGTGGGCGAAGCGGGATACTTTGACGGAATCCGCATCGACTCCGAGGGAAACCTCTACTACGGCACCACTCTTGGCACCGCCATCGGCTATAAGCTGGCGGAAAAGACCTGGTACAACCTTCAGATTATTCACTCGGCCCTCTCCAATAACTCGGAGATCTGGGTAAACGGCGAGCGCGTGGCGGTCGTCAATTGCCGCTTCCGCGATACCTCCGAGTACGTTCGTTTCTTTGACGGCAAGTTCTCGTATAACGCTTACGTAAAGAATATCAAGATCTCGGCCTCCGATACGCCGTACTACTGCGGCATCGTTAAGGAGAACACCTCCGACTTCCTGTCCTACCAGACCACAAAGCCCGCCGCCGACGGCAGCTTTAAGCTCCGTATAATCGCCGGCGTGGATTCCCTCAAATACAAGAGCTTCGGCTACAGAGTGCTTATTCTTACCAAGGATGCAAGCGGAAATACGGTCACCCGTGAGCTTGAGGGAATCGATAACGCCGCCTACTCCTCGTTCTTCGGCGGTAGCACCCGGTACGGAGTCAAGGATACCTTCGGTTATGAATACGCGTGCCTGGCCACGCTGGAAAACCTCAATAAGAATTCCAAATTCACCGAGATCATCATCTTCCCGTACACCGTTTCGAACACCGAAGCCAAGGTTTACGGTGCCCCCATTTCTCTCGCATACACAGGTGCGACCGACCGCGACGGATATCCGCTGTTTTCCAAAAACAACACACATCACGCCGACGTGCTCCCCACGGATGATACCTCTATTTATAACGGTACCGGCTACGCCGACACGGTCTACGGCGCTGAGACCTCGCTTATGGTCCGTAACACCGGTGGCGTCGAGGCCTTACTTTACCGCGCCGTTTACCTGAAGTTTACCATCCCCAAGGAAACGGTAGACCGCTTGGCTACGATGGCTAACATTTTCTTGCGCGTGAACGTCAAAAATTACGAAAAGGATACATCGCGTGACATTCGCCCGCTTGTGCTCTTTGCCGCCTCGACCGGTTGGGATGAGGATACGCTGACCTATGCCACACGCGCGAATGCCGTTCGCGGCGAGGAGATCGCACGCATCGACGGCGAAGAATGCTCCGGCTATATTTCCTACGACGTCCTGGACTACATCAAAAAGCAGACACCGAGCGCCGACGGCTCGATCACCGTGGCCTTCTGTCTCACGCAGCCCGACGGGCACCCAAACACCCGTATGCTTTATATCTACGCCAAGGAAAGCGGCAATGCGCCCTACCTTCGCTTTGAGGAAACGCTTTACGGCCATAGTCTTTTGACTGTCAAGACCGCCAACGAGGGCTATGAGCCCCTCGCGTATGCCGAAAAGCTGGTAGACAATTGGTTTGACGTGCTTTACCCCAAGCTGTATCTGGACGAGAACGGCAACCGAAATTACCACGACGAGCTGGGAGACTTTGACCCGAACGGCTACGCTGCCATCGAAGCGACCGGCGACTATACCGACAAGATCATGTGGAAGAATGGTTTGCCCTGGTACAGCGCACCGACCGAAAACAAGATCAGCAACATTGTACTGCATAAAGACGCCTGGGATAATGAAAAATATCTTCCCCGCTTTGCCCGTACGCTCTCAACGCTGGGTACCAGCACCTCCAACGCGTACCTTTCCTCCGCGTATGCCAAGAAGCAAACCGAATACGATGCCTTCGGCGGCATTACCAATATGGGCTTTACGGGTAAGGTAACCAACTACTTCCATACCGAGAAGCACACCGACGGCCGAACCTACATCATTGACCCACTGGGCAATCCCTATTTTGCCGCCAGCGTAAACACCGTTGTATACGGAACGGCGGACACCAAAAATCAGCAAAATTACATCCTTGATGCTTACGAAACACCGGAAAACTTCTTTACCGAGATCTCCGCATCGCTTCGCGATCTTGGCGTAAACACCGCCTTTGTAAGCTCCTCCGACAGCCTCCTGGCTGTCAAGGAAAACGGCCTTGCCGTTACCGTGAGCGCGTACGGAATCGGTGATTACATGGCAAAGCTCGGCCGCTCGCAGGTCTCTGAGGGCGTCTTCCCGAACAACAATACCATCAACGTATTCGACCCGGATTTTGTCTCCCACATCAACAAGAAAAACAGCGAGCTCATCACCTCCAAGGGCTACGCTACGATGAAAAATCTGTTTGCCTACACCGCAGACAACGAGCTGCCCTCCGGACTCACCATCCTTGAGCGCTATATGACCATGGATCCCACCATTCCCGAGAACGTCTTCTCGTATCATACGGCGTGGGAATGGTTTGCGCGCAAGACAGGTAACCCCAATCCCACGATTTATGACCTGCAGAAGCTTTCGGCAGAGGACTACGCCGCCTACAACAGTGAATTCCTTGGCTTTATCTACGCGACCTACTACAGGATCGTGGGCGATTCCATCCGCGCCGCTGACCCCAACCATATGTATATCGGCTCGCGTGTAAACGGCAACTGCCCGTATGACGAGGGCTATCTCCGTGCCGCCGGCGAATATCTGGACATCATCGCCATCAACCTTTACGGCGGTCTCAATCCCTCCAAGGATACCCTTTCGATGATCTACCGTTGCTCGGGCAAGCCCTTCATTGTAACCGAGTTCTTTGCCAAGGCTCTGGATACGCTGGACGGCAACGGCCTTCCTCTGGCCAACTCGACCGGTGCCGGCATCCTTGTGTTCACCCAGGAGGACCGCGCAAAGTACTATGAGCACTACGTTCTGAACCTGCTTGAAACCAAGTCCTGTGTGGGCTGGGTATGGTACCGCTTCCGCGATAACGACCAAAGCCTTTACACCGTGATCGGCAAGGACGGCACCGTATACCAAAACGTCAAGTTCCTCTCCACGACCTACGGCGAGGAGCCTCATCCCAACTCCCTTATGACTGAGGACGGAAGCGTTTACTGGCTTGACTTCTTCTATGACGGCGATCCCAAGAACTGGGCAAATGCCACCACCGCCGACGGACAAAAGATCTTTGAGAAGACCTACTCCGGCGAGGCCCTTGCCTCCAACCAGAACGTCAATAAGGGCTTCTATAACAACAACTTCTCCTCGACCGTTACGGTTTACACCTATAACGCAGACGGTACGCTGAGAATCTTCCTCTATGAGGATGAGGAGACCACCACGATGGACCTCGAGGAGATGCTGACCTTTGGTTCGGTTTCCTATGAGGTGGCAGATCCCGAAAGCGCATACGTGGCGGACGGAACGGTACTGACGAGCAAGGACGGCACAAAGACCTTCACGCTCGGCAAAAAGACAAATGACGACGGAACCTACACCGTCACCAAGCTGACCACCTATAAGGGCCGCTATATTGCCCTTACCGATTCAATCAAGACCGTAAACGATAACCTCGTGGGTCTGATCGGCTATCTCGATAACAACTGATCTCTGCCCCCGATCCTTGACGGATCGGGGGTTTTTATACATGGCTTCACTGAAACAAATCCCACCAAAAAGCCAAAATACCCTTTACTCCAAGAAAAAAATGTTGTTCCGGATAAGAAGAAAAATCCGTCCGATTTCTTTTGCGCATCTTACAAAAACACATATTTTATTTGCAAAAATCCATGGACGAAGTCGGCTTTTCATGTATAATAAAATTAAGATATTTTTATTTCTCCAAGCCCGGTTTCGGGCGGAAAGGAACGGTATGTCTTATCAAACACTTTTCATAAAAAGACGCGGCGCATCCTTTGCGCTGATCCTTGTTCTCCTTGTGCTGGCCTGCAGCCTTGCCGTGTCGGCCGCTACGGCGTCGGGCACCTGCGGCGGTGAACCGGGGGCCCTGACCAACGTCGGCCTGCACGACTTCTCGACAGTGGGTGACGCCGGCACCAACATTTACATCAGCGGTGCGTCCTCCGGCATGGCCGACGGAAAATGGAGAGCCTCTGCCAACTCCAACACCCCTATGATGTCCAAGAAGAACCACGCCACGCTGGTTTCCCTGCTTTCGGGCACGTACGGCGGCAAGACCGTGGATTACGTGGAATTTTCGTTTGACCTTTCCTACACGGGCACACTGACCACTGCGGGCGATACATTTGTCAGCTGGCGCTCACAGTCTGCGGATGACGATGCCTATACGCAGGAAATCGCGCTCAATCTCGCGAAAGCAAGCGATAACCGCCTTACCGTACAGTGCGGCGAATCCAATACGTATTCGCTGGACCGTAACACGGTCTACAAGGTGGTCTTTGGCTTTACACCGGCGGAAAACATCATTCGCATTACGCTTTCGGGCGGAAGCCTTGGAAGTGTTGTGCTGGATGAATACGTCTCCACCAAACCCCTGGCGGATTTTTACGCCAACTACTTCCGAAGCAGCGCCATCACCTGCACCGACGCCTCGATCTTCGCGCTTTACGTTGACAACGTGTCGATCAGCCACGCCTCGGTCGGTGACAACCTCACCTGGACGCTGGACAACGGCACCCTTGCCATTGACGGCGAGGGACGTATGATGAACTACACCGCCGAGTCCCCCGCTCCCTGGAAGGAGTATGCTTCCTCCATCACAAACGTGACCTTCGGCGAGGGCGTTACCACCATCGGTAACTTTGCCTTTGATTCCTGCGCGCTCACCTCCTTTACCGTTCCCGAAACCATAAAATCGGTCGGCCTTGACGCGTTTGTCGGCTGCACGGCTCTGACCGATATCACCTTTACCTCCAAGACCACCGAGATCTATTACGATGCGGACACCATCCCGACCGGCACCACCATCCACGGCTACGCTGGCTCGATCGCGCAGGCATATGCCCTGGCCTACGGAAAATCCTTCGTAAAGATCCCCACCAAGGGTATGACCGCGCTGGTCACGATGGACACCTCCGAGCTTTCCGGCTCGGCCAACAGCACGGTCACGCATCCCATCGACGCCAACTTCTCCTGGGTGCTTGGCGGAAGCGCCGCCTTCCGTGAAAAGACCGTGGGCGGCTACACGGGCAAGGTGTTGTATATGGCCCCCGGTGCGCTTACGATCAACGATATAAACGGACTTCTTGCCGATTACGAGGCGGTATCCGTCAGCTTTGACATTTGCTTTGAGAGCTTCCCCGATGCCTCCTCGACGGCCAATCCCACGCATAGAAGCTTTAAGCCTCAGTCCGTTCTGTGCTGGCTGGGCAGCTCGTACGACGGCCTTCGCATCGACTCCGAGGGTAACCTCTACAGCAACACCACCGCCTCCTCAAAGCTTGATGTCAAGCTGAACATAAATCAATGGCACTCCGTCAAGCTGGTCTACTCGCTCTCCATTGAAAAGCTGGAGCTTTGGCTGGACGGCGAGCGCGTTTCGATCGCTCCCTGCTACCCCAGAAGCACCTCGACCTCCGTCCGTCTGTTCGATGCCTCGACCAGCTACGTTACAAATCTCAAGAACATTGAGATCGCCGCCACCGAGGAATTTTACTACTGCGGCCTGGAAAAGGAGGCCTCCTCAGACTTTATTTCCTACCAGACCACCATTCCGACAGACGGAAAGTTTACTCTGCGCGTGCTGGCAGGCATCAACAGCACCGGTTACAAGTCCTTTGGCTACCGTGTTCTTGTCCTCACCGAGGACGGCAGGATCACCGAACTTACCGGATTGGACAATAAGGTCTACTCCTCCGTTTGTGCCGGTGAGACCGAGTACTCGATCAAGGAGCACTTCGGCTACGAATACACCTGCCTTGCCACCATTCGGAATCTCGATGCAACCTCCGACTTTACCGAGCTTGTCATCTTCCCCTATACGGTCTCCCTTGACGGCAAGAAGGTCTACGGCACACCGACCTCGCTCACCTATACGGGTCAAACCGACGACGAGGGCTTTCCTCTCCTTTCCGAATCGGGCTCAACGGTTGACCTGGCTCCCACCGATGACACCTACATCTCCGAAGCAGCGAAATCCACAGCCCACGGTGACGCCACCTCCTTCATCATTCGAAATTCGGGCAGCTACAGCTCAGACTGGTACCGTGCGGCGTATTTCAAGTTCCACATCCCCGCCAACGTGGTTGCCGAGCTTGACAGAATGACCGAGATCACGCTTAAGGTCTACGTCAACAACATTCTCAACCAGTCCGGCCGCCAAAAATACGATATGAACGTATACAAGGTGACCAAGAGCTGGGACGAGGGATCGGCCACCTACAACACCTTCTACAAGTTCAATATCGGTGAACTGCTGAGCGGCTACAAGAGCTCGCGCGGCGATGTGATCGACACTGTCAAGGCCGCCGATTACTTTGCCGGCTCGTACCTAAGCTTCAACGTGCTGGACTACGTAAGAGCGCAAACGCCGAACGCTGACGGCTCGATCGATGTGTCCTTCTGCGTCACGCAGCCCGACGGACACAGCGACGTTACCGAGGTCTACCTTGCCTCCAAGGAGAGCGGCGAGCACGCACCCATTCTTCATTTTGAAAAATCGCTTTATAAGCACAGCATCTCCAATACCAAGACCGCCAACAGCGGCTACGAGCCCCTGAGCTACGCCGAAAAGCTGGTCGACGAATGGTTTGATACGCTTCGTGATAAGGTATACCCGAAGGACGAAAACGGGAATCTCATCTACCACGGCGCGGCCGATTCCTTTAGCCCCGAGGGCTACGGCGCGACCGCTGCCACCGGCGACTTCAAGGCAGAAACGCCCTGGAGAGGCTCGAGTGCCTGGACAACGTCGGCCAATGCAAATGGCAACTATATTGTGGACAGCAGTGAATGGAAGGCCGATCGATTTGCCCGAACACTCAGCACACTGGGCACAAGCAAGGCCAAGGACTTCCTTAACTCCGCATATGCCACCACCAAATCCGAATATGACGTATACGGCGGCATCTCCAATGCCAACCTTGCAGGCACGGCGACCGGATACTTCCACACCGAGACCATCGGCGGCAGAACCTATGTCATCGACCCGCTCGGCAACCCCTATTTTGCCGTCTCGGTAAACCAGCTCAACCTTGGCGATACCGAAAATCAAAAGGAATACTCTCTGTCTGCCTTTGAGACTGAGAACGCCTACTTTGACGCCGTTACGACCGCTCTCAAGGAGACCGGCATCAACACCGCTTTTGTCAGCGACGATGCCGCACTTTTGGGTGTCAACAACGGTCTGAACGTTGTGGTCGGCGTATCGGGCATCGGCTCGTACATGACCAAGCTCGGACGCACTCAGGTGCGCGAGGGCGAATATCCCTACAACAACACGCTCAACGTCTTTGACCCCGATTTTGAAAAGCTGGTAAACAGCCGCAACAAGGAGCTCATTGAGAAGAACGGCTACGCGACCGAGAAAAAGCTGCTTGCTTACTCCGCCGACAACGAGCTCCCCGCAGGCGACACCATTCTTGAGCGTTATCTGACGCTGGATCCCGACGTTTACGAAAACATCTTCTCCTACCACACCGCCTGGACGTGGCTGGCACGGAGAATGAACACGCTCAATCCCTCGCTGGACGCTTACCGCAATTCTGCGGAAAAGGCGGCCATCAACAGCGAATTCCTTTCCTTCCTGTATTCGCACTACTACAAGACCGTCAAGGCCTCCATCCGGGCGGTTGACAAAAACCATATGTACCTCGGCTCGCGCGCGTTTGACACCTGTAAGACCGACGAGGGCTACCTCAGAGCCGCCGGCTATCACCTTGACCTCATCACGCTCAACCTCTATGACGGTCTGAACCCGAGCACAAGCACGCTTTCGGGCATCTACCGCTACTCGGGCAAGCCCTTCATCGTCACCGAGTTCTTTGCCAAGGGTCTGGACGCCATTGACGCGAACGGCTATAAGCTGGCCAACTCCACAGGCGCCGGTATTCTGGTATACACGCAGGAGGATCGCGCAAGCTACTACGAGAGCTACGTTCTCAACCTCCTGGAGTGCGGCTCGTGCGTGGGATGGTCCTGGTACCGCTTCCGCGACAATGACCAAAGCCTCTACACCGCAACGCTTGACGACAAAACGTTGACCGACCTTCGTATGCTTTACGTGTACTATAGCACCGTATCCTACCCCATCACGCTTGCGGACGGAGACGGCAACATCTACACCTCCACAGATCTCGGCATCACCCAGTCGAATTGGAAGTCCGTTCTCACCCAGACCTATAAGGGCGAGGCGCTGGCCTCCAACCAGAACGTCAACAAGGGTATCTTCAACAGCGACTTTGCCTCGGTCGTCACGGTCTACTCCTACAACGCCGACGGCACGCTGAATACCGCCGCCGAGCCGTATTCCTTCGGCTCGAAATCCTATGAGGTGGTGGATCCCGAGGGTGCAGAGCTTGCAGACGGAACCGTTCTCACCGCCAAGGACGGCAGCGGCACCTTCACGCTGGGCAAGCAAACCAACGCCAACGGTAGCTACACCGTTACCGTTCTCACCGCCTACAAGGGTCAGTATCTGGCTCTCTCCAAGGCGATCAAGAACATCAGCGACAACATCATCGGCATCACACGCTATTTCGATGCCAACTAAACATCGATCCGCCCCGACCGGGGCGGATTTTTTATTTGCGTGAAGCGCCAAAAGCAATTGACAAAAAAAACAAGGAATGTTATAATAAACATATCTATAATCATTACTTGTAACAAATTGTGAGATGGATTACACAACGAGTCGGAAAATACCACAACTTCACGGAAAAGACCATTCCATTTTTCAGCAAACATTTTTATAATGATTACAGTACATGTTATACCGTTCCCCCAAATGTGTAAGGCCCACCCTCGGGCGAAAGGAGAACCCATGAAACACCCTCAAATTTTCCGTGCACTTACTGTGTGCCTTGTGACCTTGATGCTGCTTGCCTCACTTTGTCTCGGGGCAGGTGCCGAGCACACGGACACCATTTACGGAACGATGGAGACCGTCCTTATGCTGGATCCCGGCAGCATTACCAATGCCGAGGCCTCCGCACGAAAAGGAACCGTCGGTGACTTTGCCTGGGAGCTGGCAGGCCCGATGACCATCACCCCCGTCCGAACGCTGGGTGATTATACGGGCAGAACCTTCTCGGTATCTCCCGGCATGTTCAAGATTTTGGACACGATCACAACCAAGGACGAGAATGGTGACGACAAAATTATAAAACAGGGAACGCTTCACGAGAATCACGCGGTATCGGTCAGTGCGGACTTCTATTTTGAATCTCTGCCCACCGCATCGTCAAACGGCACCACCTCGCCCGATTCCACCGCCTCTAACTTTGAGGCTCAGCTCATTATGGCTTGGGAGGGCGTTTCAGGCTCAGACACGACCATGACCAACGGCATCCGTATGGATTCGCTTGGAAACCTTTACCTCGATGGTCTGAGGACCCCTCTCGGCTATCAGGTCACCACAGGCGTGTGGTATAACCTTAAACTCATCTATTCGGATTACAACAAGATGGAGCTTTGGGTCAACGGCGAGCGTATCTCCACCGTGACCTGTCAGACTCGATATTCTTCGACCGGCTTTTACTTCTTCAACAGCAAGAACGTCTTCACGGCACACGTGAAGAACGTGGAGATTGCCGCCTCGAAGGACACCTACCATCTCGGCACCGTCAAGGAGCATTCCGCCGACTTCATTTCATACCAGACCTCGATCCCGCAAGGCGGAAGCTTCAACCTTCGTATTCTTGCCGGCTTGGACGGTCTGGAATATGATTGCTTTGGCTACCGTGTGCTGATCCTCACCAAGGACCAAAACGGAAAGACCGTGACCGAGGAGCTGACGGGCGTGGATACGCTTGCCTACTCCTCGGTGCGCGCAGGCAATGAGCTGTACTCGGTCAAGGAGCATTTCGGCTACGAATACGCCTGCTTCGCCACCGTGACGGGTCTGGACGCCAACCGGGATTTCTTCGAGCTTGTGGTATTCCCCTACACCGTCTCGATGGACGGCAATAAGATCTACGGCGAGGCCGTCTCCCTTACCTACAGCGGCCAGACCGACAACGACGGCTACCCCATTATGAACGTAAGGGAGGATTCCTCCTATACCGAGATCAAGGTTTCGGAGGACACCTATATCTACAGAACCTCTCCGAACACCACCTTCGGCAACGCGGATCGACTTATCGTACAAAACGTATCCACCGAAACGGGGGGCCCTTACCGCGCGGCCTATTTCAAGTTTACCGTTCCCGCCGAAGTGGCCGGCAACCTTTCCTCGGTCACCCACGCGTACCTGCGTATTCATTCCAGCGGTTTTGCCGGTGGAACCGAAACCACCCCCACCAAGAATCTTTGTGTATACGAGGCCCCCACCAATTGGTCTGAGGATACCCTTACATTTAACACGTTTTACGGTTCCGGAAGCCATGTCGACGCTCGCGGCGACGTGATCGACGACTCCATCACCCCAAAGGAATATGCCATCGCTTCCTTCTTTGCGATCGATGTTCTGAAATACATCAAGGAACAGCCCGTCAACCAGGACGGCTCGATCACGGTAGCCTTCTGTATTACACAGCCCGACGGCGGAGACGGCGCTTACCCGAGACCCGTTTATCTGGACACAAAGGAAAGAGGCGACAACGTAGCCGCCAATATCCGCTTTGAGTACTCGCTCTACGGACGAAGCCTCTCCAACCTCAAGGCCAACAACAACGGCTATGAGCCTCTCGCTTACGCCGAAAAGCTTGTAGACGAATGGTTTGGCGAGCTTCACGATAAGATCTATCCGACCGATGAAAACGGCAACCTTCTCACCTATGACATCGACACTCTTGCCCCCACGGGCTACGGAGCCACTACCGCCACCGGCGACTTTCAGACGCCTGTGATGTGGGAGGAGGGCTTCCTGTGGAGACGTACCGACAGCATCGGCACCTACTCGGACACCGGCGAGCCCAACTGGAAGCTGAGGGCGAGCGAATGGCAGACCGACCGCTTTGCCAGAACCCTCAGCACGCTGGGCACCTCGGCCGCCAACAGCTTCCTCTCCTCGGAGCAGGCAAGCACCAAGGCCGAGCGAGACGTCTACGGCGGTATCACCAACGCCGGCTTTACCGGCAAGGCGACCGGCTTCTTCCATACCGAGCTTATCGGCGGAAGAACCTACATCATTGACCCACTTGGCTATCCCTTCTTCGCCGTCAGTGTCAATACGCTTTCCTATGGCGAAAACAAAAATCTTCAGAATTATTCAGCCGGCAAATACCAATCGGAAGACAATTTCTATAAAACCATGTCCGACGAGCTGATGAGCATGGGCATTTACGCCACCTTCGCCAGCGAGCCCGATGTCATTCTTTCCGTTGAAAACGGTCTTTCGACCACCGTGCCGATCAACGGCGTAAGCGCCTATATGGCCGACCTCGGTCGCTCGCAGATCAGCGAGGGACAGTTCCCGTACAACAACACCATCAACGTGTTCGACCCCGATTTTGTCACCTCGACGTACAAAAAGAACGCCGCCTTTATTAGGGACGGCGGCTACGCGACCAACCCGCACGTCCTCGGCTACACGGCCGACAACGAGCTTCCCTCGTCCAAGACCATTCTCGAGGACTATCTGACCATTGATCCCACCGTTCCCGACAACGCCTTCTCCTACCACACCGCGTGGGAGTGGTTCTCAAGAAGAACGGGCAACGACAATCCCACGATCCTGGACTACTACAATTCCGCCGAAAAGGAGACGCTCAACAGCGAGTTCCTCGGCTTTATCTACGCGAGAAACTACAAGACCGTCCGCGGCTCCATTGAGCAGGTAGACACCAACCATATGTATATGGGCTCGCGCGTTGCGGGTGTGTGTCGCTACGACATCAACTATCTCAAGGCTGCAGGCTACTACCTCGATGTCATCACCACCAACCTGTATGACGGTCTCAACCCCGACCCCGAGGTTATGACCAACTATTACCGCTACTCCGGTAAGCCCTTCATCGTGACCGAGTTCTACGCCAAGGCCATGGACGCCATTGACGCGAGCGGCCTGATGATGGCCAACTCCACGGGAGCGGGCTTCGTGGTTATGACCCAGCAGGAAAGAGCCACCTATTACGAGCACTTCGTGCTGTCTCTGCTGGAGTCCAAGGCGTGCGTGGGCTGGTCCTGGTACCGCTTCCGCGACAACGACCAGGGTCTCTGGGCCACCACCGACGGCAAGTACACCGATCTCCGTATGCTCTTTGTCTCCTACGGGGATACCACCTACCCCGTTACCTACGCCGATAAAGACGGCAACGTCTACGCCAATGCCGACCTCGGCGTAACCGAGGACAACTGGAAGACAAAGCTTATCCAGACTTACGCGGGTGAGCCGATGGCCTCCAACCAAAACTGTAACAAGGGTCTTTACAACGCCAACTACTCGACCACCGTGGCGGTCTATACCTATGACGCAAGCGGCAACCTGACGGCAGTCAACGCCTACGAGGTTGACGACTCGGCTCTCACCGCCATCCCCGCAGACGGCGCAACGCTGACAGGCAAGAACGGTATGACCTTCACGCTTGGCACAAGCGGCACACAAAAGACCGTGCTTACCACCTATAAGGGCAGATACCTTGCCCTTACCGACTCCATCAAGAGCATCAGCGATAACCTTATGGGTATCGTCAATTACCTTGACAGCGATCAGCACATCAAATAATCAAACAATAGCAAAGGCTGAGCCGAACGGCTCAGCCTTTTTGCATAAATTGAAGTTTTTCGGTCTGTTTTGTCTGTAAAGGAGAACGGTCGCTTTTGAAAAAGCTCAGCAAAACTTTTCCCACAGGCAAAACGGCTACGCTTGATATGGAGCCCGAACGGTAACGCGAAAACAATGTGTGGTCCATTATCCGAGTCATTTTGAGACCTTCTCACGCGTGAGAAGGTCTCAGGCGCGCAAGGTCTGCAAGCCGAAAAGAGAGCTTGCTCTCTTTTCGGCTTGCAGACCTTGCGCGCCCGAGACCTTCTCACGCGTGAGAAGGTCTCAAAATGACTCGGATATCGGAACATACATTGTTATCGCGTTATCGTTCGTTTGGTGCAAAAGGCAAACCCATTTTGCCCTGTGCAAAGGTTTCGTCCACCTTTTTAAAGGTGGCGGGGTTTGGGGCAGAGCCCCACGTCCCGCCCCGACAAACTTCAAATTAACAAAAAAAGGGGGCTTTGGAAAAGCCCCCTATGTCGTTTCCTCACAGCCAAAGGGCGGCGAGGGAGAAGAAGATCAGAAGCGAGACCGCGTCCACGATGGTGGTAATAAACGGGCTTGCCATCACGGCGGGGTCAAAGCCCAGGCGCTTAGCAAGAAGCGGAAGCGACGCGCCGATGAGGTTGGCCACGGGAATGATGATGACCAGCGTCAGGCTGACGATGGCCGCCGTCAGAAGGTTGGTGGCGGAAAAGACACAGCCGAAATCGATCAGCATGGTCTTGATAAAGTTGACCGCGCCCAACGTAAGGCCCGACAAAAGCGCCACGCGAAGCTCCTTGTACCACACGCGGAAGATGTCGCGCAGGCGGATCTCGTCCAGCGAGAGCGCACGAATGACCGTTACCGAGGTCTGTCCGCCCGCATTACCGCCCGAATTCATCAGCATGGGCATAAAGGCGGTGAGCAGCACGTATCCGGAAAGCAGGCCGTCAAAGTGCGTGATGATGCTGCCGGTAAAGGTGGCCGAAAGCATCAGAAGCAGCAGCCAGGGAATGCGCTTTTTGTAGATCGAGGGCACCGTATCCTTCATATAGGGCTTATCCGAGGGCGCAATACCTGCCATCTTTTCGATGTCCTCGGTGGCCTCCTCGGTCAGGACGTCCACCGCGTCGTCGACCGTGACGATACCCACAAGCCGCCCCTCGTTGTCCACGATGGGGAGCGCCAGAAGGTCGTAACGCGAGATGATCTCCGCCACCTCCTCGCGGTGCTCGTGCGTGGTGGCCGACAGAATGTCGGTCTCCATAATGTCACCGATGCGCGTATCCTCCGAGGCAAACAGAAGATCGCGAAGCGAAACGATGCCGCGAAGCATGGAATGCCCGTCGGTGATGTACGCCACGTAGACGGTCTCCTTGTCAATACCCGTGCCGCGAATGTGCTCCACGGCTTCCCTTACGGTAAAGCTTTCCTTGAGGCTGAGAAATTCGGCGGTCATTACGCTGCCCGCCGAGCCATCGGGATAGCTGAGGAATTTGTTGATGAGCGCACGCGTCTCGGGCGAAGCCCGTCTGAGAATGCGCTTGACCAGGCTCGCCGGGAGCTCCTGGAGCATATCGACCGCGTCGTCAACCGCCAGCTCGTCCAGAATCTGACCCAGGCGCGTGTCTGCCGTCGAGAGCACGATCTTTTCCTGCACGTCCGAATCTAACTCCGCAAACGCATCGGCCGCCACATCCTTGGGAAGAAGACGGAAGGCGGTCAGAAGCATCTCGTCGTCCAACTCCGAAAGAAAATCCGCCAGGTCTACAGGCGTGATGTCTGTGGCCGTTTCAACGAAACTTCGGTGCTTTTTCTCCACAAGAAGCGCGTGAAGCTCTTCAAACTTTTCAAGCATCTCTGCCATAACATTGCCCTCCTTCGGCGGAATTTTATATTCCATTATACACCCTCACCCCCTTCCCTGTCAAGCAAAACTTTCCTCTCCCACTCTTTCAAATTTTGATTTATCGGTGTGTTTGTTTTGGCAAACAAGATTGATTTTTTCAATCCCATAACGTTCTTTAACCTCATCCACCGCTACACGCGGTCCCCCTTCCCCAAAGGGGAAGGCTTCCGATCGTGCTTGCGCAAAAAAAAGGGCTACAAAGACATTTGGTTTGAGAAAATCAATAAAATCAATGTTTTTACGCATTTGTCCGCAAAATCTTGGTGGAAACATTCGATAAAGGCAGGGACAAGAGCAAGCCTTCCCCTTTGGGGAAGGGGGACCGCGTGTAGCGGTGGATG